>ENA-OFCE01001502-OFCE01001502.1-metagenomes-genome-assembly--contig:-NODE-1502-length-11730-cov-2.765739_pt1 | contig 11730 bp, 12 predicted proteins | sample MGYA00153388_OFCE01 | MGnify analysis MGYA00153388
AAGTTTCCTGCGTATTCTTTTTATCGTAGTGTCAACAGTGCGTTCATCCCCATCAAAATCATAGCCCCATAAATTAACCAGCAGGTTCTCTCTGGTAAAAATAGTATGAGGATGACGAAGCAGAAAGTATAATAATTCAAATTCCTTGGTAGATAGTTCAATCGTTCGCTCATTAACCATAACTCGCTGCGTTCCCGGTTCCAACGATAAGGGCGGCACCTGTAGAACATCGCCCGGCAAAGTCAATTTTCCGGTTCGGCGTAAAACTGCGTGTACTCTGGCAACTAATTCACGTGGACTAAACGGTTTGGCAATATAATCATCCGCTCCCAGTTTGAAACCGTTAATTTTATCGTTTTCTGCGTCTAAGGCGGTTAAAAAAATTATGGGGACATTCCGCTGCACTGCCTTGGCAATTTCCCAGCCGGATAGGCCGGGCATCATAACGTCCAGTATTAGTAAGTCAGGTAAGTGGGCGGTTTCTATATCCACGGCCGCATGTCCATCGGCTGCTGCGAAAACTTCAAACCCTTCGCGGCTAAGATACCAGGTAACAATATCACGTATATCTTCCTCATCATCGGCAATTAGAATTTTTACCATAGGGTAACATCCTTTCTATATTTTTTTAAATAGACATTCTTTTATTTAAGGATAACACAAGATTATGGCACAAATAAGGCTAATTTAGACAGGTAGGAGTTTTTTGGGAGAACTTGACACATTCATGCCATATTGACTTGCTATAATTAGCTGAATCATAAGAATGGAAAGATATAACAAAGAGAGGGAGAATGTGCCGGTCTTCATGGTGTCGACATTCTATAACCAGGGGGGGAGGTCATCAAGGCAAACAACTCGGCTATGCCTTTTAATTTATTGGAACCATTATCGTTAGGAGTGATTATGTTGAGAATAAAAATGATCGTTTTCGTCTTAATACTGCTTATATCGGGAACCGCGCTTGCCGCCCCGGAGGGGCCGGAAACCACAGGCAAGATTCCAGCCATCCTCTTTCTTCCTATCGTCGATAACACTGGTATGAAGAACACGGGCTACATAACCGAAGCCGTCAACGCCCAGTACGCTAAGAAATATCCAGCGGAAAAGTTTACTGTCATTCCGCTTGAGAATTACACTAATCAGGTGAGTCTTAACGGTGAGCCGGAGACCGAAGACAAAGTTATCAAGGCTGCCGCTGCGGCAGGAGCTGATTATGCGGTCAGGACCGACTTGCAAAAAGTTAAAATTAGGCGGGGGGTCAAAGGAATTTTTATGAAAAAATGGTGCGCGGCAGAAATCCCAGCCAACATCACCATCTGGAACGTGGCGTCCGGTAAGACCGTTTTTGATGGCGTTATCCAGGCAAGAGGAGATAAGGTTAATATCTTAGGGGGATATATGGGGGTATTGATCACGGTGTCAGAGAAATCCGCAGTCGAGAACGGCCTCAAAAAGCTAGGCAAAAAGATGGACACGGAACTCCCTGCATTAGACCAGATAAGTATCGATGTAGACAATGCTTCGAAGAATGAACAAAGCGCTTCAAATCCCAACATTGAGCGCCCCTTGTAAGTAGTAGGTTTGTTTTTGATTTGATACGATATCAGGCGGAGGTATTCGGTGACCTTCGCCTCCAACATTTAAATCTGGAAATGATAAAAAGCCCGCGCAGAATTTCGCGGGCTTTTTATACTAGGCGGGTTATGGATCGGTTTTATGACCAGACCATGTTTCATTATGCCTTGTCTTTTAGTTCTGATTTAGCACATTTATCAGTTTGTACCGGAAGGCAAAAAAAGTGACGGATGTCACCTACTCGTTAATTGCTTTATTCTCTTGTGGTTTCTTATGTAGTAATACAGCGATCGGCTTCAGATTTTTCAATGCTTGTTGCTGCTTATCCCATTCGCTAGTACAATCAGGATATTTCTTTTTAGACCATTCAACAGCAGCCAATCGAATAGTATGTTTAAAATGTCTCAAAATATCGCCTCATTTTTTAAAAAAATAATTGTTTTTAATATAGCTTCTTTTAAGTAATAAAGTCTATTAGTAAGATATGGTGGGATAAAAAACTGAATATCTTAGAACATTTTCTATTTTAAAAGTTCGTTTAAACATCTGACAACATTAATCAGTGCCGCAATTCCTATTAGTATGCGATACTTTATATTTGAAAAAGACTTTAAAATACCTTTCGCTAAAAAAATAGGATTCGTTATCACCAATAGTGCTAAATATGAAAATATAATAATTTCCATAAAATAGTAGAGCCTTTCGCCCATATAAAATTCTCCCTTCATGATTCGTTCTCTTTATACTAAATATCACGATTGGTTATCTAACTAAGAGTGAGATTAAGTATCTATTTTATCTCAAAGGTCCAAAGGATGGCCTGGTGGTTTCCCAAAATGTACTCCTTGATTCATTAAGCGTGTATATTGTTATTATATAACAATATTTTGACAGAAATATGACACAATAATGATCCATCTAATGATTAATCTGCATGCCGACAAATGAAATAAATATCCAAGAAGATAACATTAATTTGGTGCTGAAAGGGTTATATGACATTATCTTTTCAGCAAAAAATCACGATATATTATATGAGAGCTTATTACAGCATTTAGTAATAGCTCTGACAGTATCTTTCAAGGAAAGGGAGGATTCTTATGGCTATTCATCCAATTTCTATATCACCAAAAAGTGAGATGATCAATAAGACAGATGCTTCCAGCCGAGTTGCTGCCAGTTCTGCTGACTCAAATGAAGAAGCTGCTGTTTATGAAAAATCAAACAAAACGGACACTAGTACAAAGACATACACTCAAGATACAGTGACCTTGAATGAAATGAAGAAGCAAGCTGAAATGAAACTATCTTCTTTTCGTGCAGTAGTAGAAAAACTTATTTCAATGCAGAATGTAAAAACAGGTGAAGCCCAAGGGTTAAGTTATGATCAGATAATGAAGAAATATGATGGTAAACTAAAAGAGCTTTATCAAAATTTGGAGGTTGATGATTCAACTCGCCTTAATGCACAGCAGGAGATTTCGGAGGATGGTTATTGGGGAGTTAAGCAGACATCAGCAAGGGCTATTGAATTTGCTAAAGCTCTTTCCGGTGGAGATCCATCTAAGATCGCATTATTAAGAAATAGTATAGAAGAAGGCTATAAAGCCGCTGAAAAGGCATGGGGCGGTGAATTGCCGGAGATTAGTAAGCAAACACTGGAAGCCACACTAAAAGGCTTAGATGATTGGGCTAAGGAAGCGAGTCAAACAACGTCCTAATATTGTAAAGACGCAAAAGAGACGTGATCCATTACAAAATGGATTCATGTCTCTTTTCTTTGAAGTCCATCTCGTAAAAAGAAATAAACAAGGAAAACAAGGACCAAAGGTGAAATATAAAAACAAGTATCAATTGGATAAAGGTGATAAACACTTTGAAGATATTGAATTCGTATATAGAAAACAAGGGGACAGGGATGTTGTTTCAGGAAAGAAGAGGTGATAAAAATAGATTAAGAAGTGAAAGTTGTGGCAAGAAATCAAGAGAAAAAGCAACAGTGGAATATAAGTGCGTATCAGGATCGATTATCATAAAAAAATGTTCCTCTGGCATTTGCATGGGCATATGATATTACGGAAAATCGTGTCTGCCAGAATATACAACATTCCAGTTAAAATAACTTTTGATTTTCGGGGCGACTCTATCAAACGTTCTTAAAGACACGCTAATGTAAAGGAAAGGATGATAGTATGTCGCAAAAGATTATGACGGTTTGCGGTCCGATCGCACCAGAACAGCTTGGTTTCACTTCTATGCATGATCATGTCCTTTCGGACTGCTCCATGTTTCGCAACCGAACTCGCAAATCCTGCTTTATCCCGAGTCGTCGCAACCTGAAGCTAGAAGATAAGCTAGTGTTGGAGAATCGTTCAGCCCTGCGTCATAACATAGTTTTATCTTTAGACAATATGAGGTTAGATGACAAGCAGATAATGACTGCCGAAGTCGGCGAATTTAAAGATCGTGGTGGCGATTCAATTGTTGAAGTTAGCGCACCTGGCATTCGCAGTTCGCCCAATGACCTTCTTGCCATTCGGCAGATAGCCGAATGTACGGGTGTTCATATTGTGGCTTCTACAGGTTTATATGCAGAATATACATGGCCAGCTTATTACCGTGATATGTCATTTGAACAGTTTGGTGCATTTTTGCGCCGCGAAATTGATCAAGGCGTTGGCGAAACTGGTATTTTTCCCGGCCATATTAAGGCGGCCTATGAGGTGTACACTAAACAATTAGAAGACTATTTGCGCGCGGCAGCCTTCGTCTCCGGTGAAACGGGCTTGTCGCTGCAGGTTCATCTAGGACCTTATCTCACAAAGGACGAGGTGAGGCAGAATGTACTGCAGCCCCTATTTCGAGGTGGGTGTATTCCTAAAAGGACAATCTTGTGTCATGTTCAGTTACTGATGGGCGTTCTCTCTATTGAACAACTTGTGAACAATCCTGGACATGTACCTTTTGATATCAGCCTGCACAGAGAGTTGCTTGATATGGGCTTTATACTTTCTTTCACTCCTTTTGGATTTGAGGCGGATGATGAGCCTTTGGGGATTGCTCATTATCCTGACTGGTATATTTTATCGGGGTTAGTGTCGTTGATCCGAGAGGGCTATGCAGGACAAATCGTTATCGGGAATGATGTATTTACTAAACTGGCTACACGTCGAGGTGGGGGTGAAGGTTATACGCGTCTCGCAGATTCTGTTGTACCATCATTAAAAAAATGCGGTGTGTCTGACAACGATATCAAAAAGATAATGGTAGAAAATCCAGCTCGTATTTTAGCCTTTTAAGGGTATAAACTTGTAAAAGCAAGGACCAGCTAACTTTGGTTAGCTGGTCTCATTTTTTATTCTTACGAATGGATAAAATCCTAATCGGTGTGTATCCTTTCTCTCATATTGCTGACAGCTTGGATAATTGCCAGCTTCCCAGTCCGTCTAGTTCCAGTTTTAATGTATGAAATTTTTTTAAAGCATCTTGATGCCCGACACTGATGAGCACGGTTTTAGGCAGAGTTCTTTTTAAGAGAGCATACATATATAACTCCGTTTCTGTATCGAGAGAAGATGTTGCTTCGTCAAGCAGCAGCCAGTCCGGCTGATGCAGTATGGCCCTGGCAATTGCTAATTTTTGCTGTTCACCTAAGGATAAAATTTTCCCCCAATTATTCTCTTGATCTAATTGTTCTGTGAGGAAGGATAGCTGGCACAGTTTTAACGTTTCCTGCATAGCAAGTCTGGTGATGGGGGTGTGAAGGTTAGGATAGAGGAGTACATTGTACAATGTGTGGATGGGAATATAAGATTTTTGCGGCACTAGTATTACTTTCTCCTTAGGTGGATGTGCAAGCGTTCCTTGGGAGAAAGGCCAAATACCGGTTAAGGTCTTTAGCAGCGTGCTTTTTCCGCAGCCAGATGGACCTGTAATGAGGATATTATCTTTAGAAGTTACCCGCAGAGACAAATTTTTTAACAAGAACTCTTTGCGAGGGCATTGTATAGAAAGGTCTTTTGCGATAAAGGAGTCGTTTACAGGAGGATGTATCGTAAGATCTTGTGTTACTTTCAGTAATAGTTGGGCTTTGCGCATATTTTGAGTAAACTGTGTAAGGCGAATGAGAATGGATTGCCATTCCGCAATTTTGCTAAAACTATCAATGATATAAGAGAGAGCAGAGTGGACATACCAATAGGCTCCTGATATTTCAAAGAGTTGACCCAGTTGTATTTCATTGTTGAAATAGCGGGGAGAGGCCATGAGAAAGGCAAAAATAATGGATACTTGAGAATAAATTACAGTAAGCCAAGTTATATTTTTACTGGTGATTGTAATTTTCCCATAATTGGCATAAATATTGTGAAAAATACGCATGAATTTATTTTTTTCGGCTGTTTCTCCATTATACAGTGCGATGCTTTCGTCATTCTCTCGGAAACGGACAAGAGCGTAGCGAAAATCAGCTTCATAGCCCTGTTGCAAGACATTTAGCTTTACCAATGGGCGCCCTATCCGGGTGATCAGGCAGGTGCCTACGATGGAATATCCTAATGCTGCCCAGACTAGATAGCCATAAATGGTTATGGGAGTTTGGTTAATGGTAAGGCTAAGATTTCCCGATAACTGCCACAGAACGATAATGAAGGTAATGAGAGTAGCAATTTGTTTTAGTAGTCCTAAAAAGAGGCTGAGTGTGTTAGTGGCAAGTAAATGAACATCTTCACTAATACGCTGGTCGGGATTATCTGCATTATGGAGTAAATGATTCATATAATAATAGGTTTTATCATGAAGCCAGCGCTGCAGATAATGATGGGTCATCCATTGCCGCCAGTGCATTTGCAGCATCATTTGAAAAAAGACCTGAAACCCGGAAATAATAATGTAAACACTGCCTATAAGGCTAAAATCAAGTAAAGCACCAATAAAACCGGCATAATTGTAATACTGGAGTTGATGATAGAAGTTTCCCTGCCAGTGATTTAAATAAAAATTAATCAGAACAATACCTATATTTAGCGTTATAGTTGTAAGGAGCAATCCCCAGGCCAGCGGTGCTTTTCTTGAAAACCAATAAGAGGTGATTAACTGCCAGGAAGTAGTATGCAGACTGGGTTTTCCTTGTTGCACGATTGTCCTCCTTGCCAGATAACTCCATCGTAGTTTATTATATAGACATGATAAATATATGAAGGCAGTTAGTAGAATATGATGGGGTGTGCTTTCATTAGAAGTATCTAGATAAATAGAATCAATATAAGTGAAAAATAATTGACAGTAGGATTTGAGTATGGTATTTTATACAGGTAAGTTACAAAAGGTACAATCTAATATGAAGAAATAGGTGCCTGCAAGGGCTTAATAGGGAAGTTCGGTTGAATGCCGGCGCGGTCCCGCCACTGTATTGGTGAGTGACTTCAAGTATATGCCACTGGGATGAAAATCCTGGGAAGGTTTGAAGGAGCGATGATCCAGAGCCAGGAGAACTGCCTATTTGACAATCACCGTTTGACCTGCGAGGAAACAGGAAGGGGATTATTCGAGGCGTCTACTTTATAGGCTATTTTGGGTTGTCTTTTTACTTAAAATGGTTAAGCATAATGGATTTCTCTTATAATCATCTCTTCATGGCAAGGGGCAAAGATGATTATAAGAGAGATCCATTTTTATATTGAAACAATGAAAAAAATCATAAACCGTTTGGAGGTTATATAAATGGAAATGACAAGCGAAATGGCAAGAGAAATTATGGGGATACAGCAGCAGTATAAGAAGGGCTTCGCGATTAAACAAGAAAATCAAAAGACTAAAAAAGAAATCACAACTAATGATATTACAAAGACGCAATGGTTTTGGGATATTGCTGTTTTGTCTTAATGTAAATTGGGTGGCAGCATACAGTGCTAACCTGGGCTAAAGATAGTGAGGAAATGTTTCCCAATCCTCCGGCTATTGTTGCTGGAGGATTTTCATTTAAGGACAGTAGGCCTTTTTATTTAAATTATATTTATGAATACCGAATTAAATTTATTTTAGGAGGAAATGATGAGTATGAAAAAAAGTCATTATCTGTTTTTTGCGATGTTAATAATGGTATTATTCTTATTTACCGGCTGCATAAATAAACAAGTTACGAATGATGGTTCTAAAGAACAACAAGGGAGGGTTATGATAAACAATCATAAACGTGTGATTGAATTTGTAAATGTTCCTCAGCGAGTAGTTACTTTGAATCAGCATGCCACTGAAATTATGCTGGCTCTGGGTCTTTCGGACAAAATAGTAGGAGCAGCCCATATGGACGGTGAAATTCAGCCTGAATACAAGGAACAATATAACAAAATTCTAGTCCTATCGGATACATATCCTTCAAAGGATACCTTATTAGCAGTAAAACCGGATTTTATTTATGGCTATAACGATGCTTTTGAGGATAAGTGGATCGGTACTGCAGATATTCTGGAAAAGCAAAATATTAAGTCCTATATCACCCAAGGGGGACTTAAGGAGCATGCAACGGTTCAGGAAGTGTATAATGATATTAACAATATCGGAAAAATTTTTCATGTTGAAACAAAAGCACAGGATCTCATTAAAAATATAAAAAATGAGATTCAGCAAGTTAAAGAAAAAACTGATATTATCGATAAACGGGTCAAAATTATGGTAATTGATGCAGCGACAGGGAATCAAGTTTTAATTGCAGGAAGATCGCTGGAAAGTGATTTAATACGTTTGGCGGGCGGTGATAATGTTTTTGGGCATTTAGAAAAAAGCTGGGAAAAAACAGACTGGCAGGAGATCATAAGACGCAATCCAGAGGTGATCGTGATTAATGAACATGCTGCGTCATCAACCCAAGAGACAATACAAATGCTTGTAAAGAATCCGGCATTATCGGAGGTAGAAGCAATCAAGAAACGACGATTTGTTATTTTTTCTTTCACTGATATGAATGGAGGAATCAGAAGCGGTAAAACGGTTCAATGGTTAGCCAAAGCTTTTTATCCACAGTTATTTCAGTAATGAATCTCTTGCATTGACAAATCATACCGCTTGTTATACGATACAAGCGGTATGGTAAAAAGTACATATGGATGGTATAGGTGCCCGTTAGGGCTTAATAGGGAAGTTCGGTTACATGCCGACGCGGTCCCGCCACTGTAATGAGGAGCATTCCCCTAGGTTTACCACTGAGATAAAATCTTGGGAAGGTTTGAGGAAGCGATGATTCTAAGTCAGGAGAACTGCCTATATAACAATCACCAATTGACCTGCGAGTGATGGGGAGGGGATTAAGTACAGATGTTAGTTGTATTTTTTCTGGCACATAGGCTGGAATTTTATAGAATGAGTCAGATTACTTAATGATAAGCTTCAATCTCCTAACCAATTGGTTAGGAGATTTTTATATGTATTCACTAGCAGAAAAGAAGAAATAAGGAGTGGCTAATGATGAAAAAGGCTATTGTAGTTGTGAGTTTTGGTACAACCTATCAGGAAGGGTTACGACTCAATATTGAAAGCGTGGAAAATAAGATCAAAGCGAATTTTCCCGAATATGAAGTTCGCAGAGCCTTTACATCTCGAATCGTTATCAAAAGGTTAGCAGCCAGAGACGGTATTCACATTGATACAGAAACAGAAGCAATCCAAAGGCTGGAAGATGAAGGATACAAAGAAGTATATGTTCAGCCCTTACATGTGGTTGGCGGCGAAGAATTCGACAAGATCAAAAAAACCGTCGTTCAATACATTCATGGGCACCAAAAAGCATTTGACAAAATTGTAATCGGCCGCCCTTTGCTTTATTATACAGGGCAGGAAGACAGACCAGATGATTATGTAGAAGCAATTGAGGCTTTGATGGCACAATTACCTAAAGTGAAAAACCAAGAAGCCATTGTGTTTATGGGACATGGCGGCGTACATCCTGCCAATACAGCTTATGCTGCATTGCAAATGAAAATCGAAGAAGCTGGACTGAATCATATATTTGTTTATACAGTAGAAGGTTTCCCGCCGCTAGAAAGTGTGATTGCAAAGTTAAAAAAGCGGGATATCAAGAAAGTAACATTGATGCCATTTATGCTGGTTGCTGGTGATCACGTCAATAATGACATGGCTGGTGATGAAGATGATTCTGCCAAATCCCAGCTAGTAAAGGCGGGTTTCACAGTGGATGTCTATCTCCATGGCTTAGGAGAAAATACGAAGATTCAAGATCTTTATGTGCAGCATCTTAAGGACGCTATGAGTCAAAAAGCCGGACATAGTATGTGCAAGCATTAAAAAATAGGATAATTACATAGGTAAAGAACAGTAATAGCTAGATGTTTCTTGTAAATATCTAGCTATTCTATAAATTTTATCTATTATTGATAATAATAAAGAAACAATGCGCAGGTGATTTTTCTTTAGAAAGTCAAAGAAAGGGAATTTGTATGAAGAAATGCATTGTAATTTGCAGTGCCTGCACCTATATTATTTGAAAGAGTAGAGGAGTTGGTGCTTACTTATGGCAATCAGTAAAAAGAATGTCATTACAATGAAAAGAAGCTACAGCTGCAGTATGTCTGGCGTGTGGAATGCTGTGGCGCACAATCGGGGAGCTTTAGTGATTTATCATAGTCCCAAAGCTTGTGGGCATGTTACTCATACTATGGAATTAGGGAGTTATTATCGGTCTTTAGCAAGGCAGGAAATGAATTGGCAGCAATATAACGCACCATTAATTACAAGTAATTTAAAGGAAGAGCACTCTATTTTTGGTGGCACAGAGCAATTACGTAAATGCATCGATTACGTAGTTGAGAGGTATAGACCAGAGTATATTGTGATCGCAAATTCCTGTGTAGCCGGCGTAATTGGTGATGATGTCAAGTCAGTAACGACTGCAGCCCAAGAGATGTGGAACATTCCTATGTTATCTGTAGACTCTCAGGGCTTTTTCAGTGATTATTATACTGGATATTACCAGGCTGGTCTTGCATTAATAGAGCAGTTTATGTACAGGCAGGAAAGGAAAAAGAATACTGTTATTGGGAGATCGGGGCGGTCCTCAAGGTATCGATGTGCAGGAAATCAAGGAATTGCTTGTGATTTTTGGACTTGATGTTCATTGTCAGTTTCCAGGATATGCTTCTTTAGAAGAAATTCAGCAGGTACCTGCTTCCTCGCTTTGCGTTATATTGGGAGGAAGAGTAAAGTCACATGTGGGGATTCACACCTTAGCCGTTGATTTAGAGACGAAATTTGATATTCCTTTTTTTGATGCACCTTGCCCTATTGGGTGGCAGGAAACCAAAGATTGGCTTAGGAGGATGGGGCAGTTCTTAGGAAAAGAAAATGAAGCTTTAGAAGCAATCGGTCAACAGGAAGAAAAATTACAGTATGCAATAGATTCCTATTCTCCTAAGTTGGAGAATCAGAAAGTGGTGCTTTGCATTGGTCGTCCTCTTCTTTATTTTCAGCCAGCTTGGGCTTTGGAACTACTTACACAGGCTAAAGTAAATGTAACGGGAATTATTTTATTAAAAGGGCTGACCGAGCAGCAGCAGCAAGAGATGAGAACGGAATTAGAAAAATACACGGCGGCGCCCATTTGGCAAGAACAAGAAGAAAACAAGGCATTAGAAAAGGCAGAAATAGCTGTTACGACTCACGAATTATCGGATTCGATACGAAGACAGTTCTTTTTACCTGTAATACCGCCTGTGGGCGTAGGTGGAATGATTGGATTACTCTGCAAATTAGCACGGTTAGCAGGGCGATCGAAAGTCAGAGGAGGGATCGTATATGGATAAGCATGCATGGGATAATGTGCATACTTATTTTAATAGTTGTGCTTTGACTGGTGCAGCAGCCTTTTTTGCTGGCATACCAGATGCTGCTGTTGTTGTGAATGGACCTTTATGGTGCTATTTTTATGCTTTGCGATACATAGAAAGAGCATGCCCAAGTGTGGGAAATCGTTTTTATTGCACTCAGCCAGACAATAATGCGGTGATTTATGGTACAGAGGATTGTTTACTGGAAATATTAGCGGTCATCCGAGAGAACACTAAGCCTTCTGTATTGTTAATCGAAAATAGTTGTGCGATCAGTTTAATTGGCGATGATATTGCTGGGATTGCCAGGCAGGCG
>ENA-OFCE01001505-OFCE01001505.1-metagenomes-genome-assembly--contig:-NODE-1505-length-11716-cov-6.060972_pt1 | contig 11716 bp, 9 predicted proteins | sample MGYA00153388_OFCE01 | MGnify analysis MGYA00153388
AGGTCCTGTCTCCAGCAGAAGAAGACGCCGGGCTGATCCTGACATGCTGCGCCGCGCCGCAAACCGATTGCGTGGTCGAGGCGCGCAGCGTGCCCGGTGCTGGTGAGTACCCGGTGCTGAAGCTGCCCAGCCGCGTGCTCAGCATCGAGCGCCCTGCGGCCGACGTGGCCGTGCTGCGCCTGCAGTTGCCGGCCAACCAGAGCCTTTTGTACCGCGCCGGCCAGTACGTGGAATTCATCCTTCGCGACGGCGCCCGCAGAAGCTACAGCATGGCCAATGCGCCGCACCTGGTGGGCAGCCCGCCGGCCATCGAACTGCACCTGCGGCACATGCCCGGCGGCAAGTTCACCGACCATGTCTTCGGCGCCATGAAGGAAAAAGACATCCTGCGCATGGAAGGACCGTTTGGAAGTTTTTTTCTGCGTGAAGAGTCGCCCAAGCCGATGGTGATGCTGGCCAGCGGCACCGGCTTTGCGCCGATCAAGGCCATGCTGCAGCAGCTGCAGCAGTCGGCCAGCACCAGGCCCGTGGTGCTGTACTGGGGCGCGCGCCGGCGGGCAGACTTGTACCAGCACGACTGGTGCGCGCAAATGGCCACCGAGATGCCCCAACTGACCTTCGTGCCCGTGCTGTCAGAGGCCCTGCCGCAAGACAAGTGGACAGGCCGCACGGGTTTTGTGCACCATGCCGTCATGCAGGACCGGCCCGACCTGTCGGCGCACCAGGTGTATGCCTGCGGCGTGCCAGTGATGGTGGAATCGGCAGAGCGCGATTTCGTGGCCTTGTGCGGCCTGCCGGCTGACGAATTCTTTGCCGACGCTTTTACGTCCGAAGCCGACAAACACGGAGACATTGGATGACGCTGCACCGCCGCACCTTTTCGGCCCTGGCCCTGGTTGTCGCCACCCGGCCGGCCTGGTCGCAGGGCCGCACCATCCGCCTGGTGGTGCCCTACCCGCCCGGCGGCCCGCTGGACATCGTGGCGCGCGCCCTGGCTGAACGTGTAAGGGACGCACTGGGCACGGTGGTGGTGGAAAACCGGCCTGGCGCGGGGGGCAACATGGGTGCCGACTTGGTGGCCAAGGCCGCGCCCGACGGCAACACCCTGGTGATGGGCGCCGTGGCCACCCATGCCATCAACCCCTGGCTGTATCGCAAGATGCCGTACGACGCGGTGCGCGATTTCACGCCCATCACGCTGGTGGCGCAGGTTCCCAATGTGTTGGTGATGAACGCCGAGGCGGCAGCGCGGCTGAGCATTCGCACCCTGGCCGACCTGGTGGCCCATGCCAAGAAGAACCCGGGCAAGCTGAACTACGGCTCGGGTGGCAACGGCAGTGCCGGGCATCTGGCAGGCGAGATGTTCAAGTCGCAGGCGGGTTTGTTCATCGTGCACATCCCGTACGCAGGCGGACCGCCGGCTCAGTTGGCGTTGGTCAGTGGGCAGGTTGATTTCAACTTCGACAACCTGGCGGCGGCATCGGCCAACATCCGCAGCGGTCGCCTGAAGGCACTGGCCGTGACCACCGCGCGGCGATCAACCGCCATGCCTGATCTGCCCACCGTTGCCGAGTCCGGCCTGCCGGGTTTCGACATCGGCACCTGGTTCGGCCTGTTCGGCCCGGCCCGGCTGTCGGCGGAGTTGACTCAGCAGCTGAACAAGGTTTTCGTCGATGCCCTGGGCACGCCGGAACTGAAAGCCCGCATGGCCACGCTGATGGCCGAGCCCTCGCCCAACACGCCCGCGCAGTTCGCGGCCTTCGTGCGCGCCGAGCTTGCGAAGTACGAGGGTGTGGTGAAGGCTTCAGGCGCGTCAGTCGACTGACGAAGACTTCAGCGCGTCAGTCGACTGAAGCCGCCTACTCGCCCAGGTAGGCGGCGCGCACCTTGGGGTCGTTGAGCAGGGCCTTGGCGTCTCCGCTCATCGTGACCTGACCCGACTCCATGACGTAGCCGCGAGTGGCCAGGCCGAGCGCGCGGCTGGCGTTCTGCTCGACCAGCAGCACCGTGGTGCCGCGGCTGTGGATGTCGGCCACGACCTCGAAGATCTTGTCGACCATGATGGGCGACAGGCCCATCGAGGGCTCGTCCAGCAGCAGCACCTTGGGACGCGCCATCAGCGCCCGGCCCATCGCCAGCATCTGCTGTTCGCCGCCGCTCATGGTGCCAGCCAGCTGGGCGCGCCGCTCCTTCAGGCGCGGAAAGATCGCGAACACCTTGTCGATGTCGGCAGCGATTTCGGCGTCGTCGTTGCGCACGAAGGCGCCCATCTGCAGGTTCTCGGTGATGGTCATGCGGGTGAAGGTGCCGCGCCCCTCGGGCACCATCACCAGACCTTGCTTGACGAGGTCCCAGGCGCCCTGCCCCTTGATGGTCCGGCCCATGAACTCGATCTGGCCGTCGGCCACTGCCTGCGTGCCGGTGATGGCCTTCAGCGTGGTGGTCTTGCCCGCGCCGTTGGCGCCGATGAGGCTGACGAGTTCGCCCTGATTGACTTCGAAGCTCACGCCCTTGACGGCCTGGATGCCGCCATACGCGACCTTCAGCCCAGTGACTTTCAACATGGTCGTGGTCATTTATGCCCCGCCCCGAGGTACGCCTCGATGACCTTCTCGTTCTTCTGCACCTCGGCCGGCGTGCCTTCGGCAATCTGCTTGCCGTAGTCGAGCACGGTGACACGGTCGCACAGGCCCATCACCAGCTTCACATCGTGCTCGATGAGCAGGATCGTGCGGCCGTCCTTGCGGATGCGGTCGATCAATTCGCGCAACACTACTTTCTCGGTGGCGTTCATGCCCGCGGCCGGCTCGTCCAGGGCGATCAGCTTGGGGTCGGTGGCCAGGGCGCGCGCAATCTCCAGCCGGCGTTGGTCGCCGTAGCTGAGCGTGCGGGCGCGGAAATCGGCATAGCGGCCGATGCCCACGTAGTCCAGCAACTCGTGCGCGCGCTGGGCGATGGCGGCTTCTTCGGCCTTGAAGCCGGGCGTTCTAAAGACCGCGCCGATCAGCCCCGAGTGGGTGCGCACATGGCGGCCGACCATGACGTTTTCCAGCGCCGTCATCTCCGCGAACAGGCGGATGTTCTGGAAGGTGCGCGCGATGCCCTGCTTGGCGACTTCGTGCACTGCGGTGGGCTTGTAGGCCATGCCGCCGAGCTCGAAGCTGCCGGCGTCCGGCGTGTAGAGACCGGTGATGACGTTGAAGAAAGTGGTCTTGCCCGCGCCGTTGGGGCCGATGAGACCATAAACCTGGCCGGCCAGGATGCGGATGCCGACGTCTGAAAGCGCCTGCAAGCCGCCGAAGCGCTTGCTGACGCCTTGCACGCTGAGAATGGTGTCTGTCATGGCGTGTGCCGTCAGAGAGCCGCCTGTGCCGGCGTGGCGGGTGTGGGCACCGGCGCCGCCTTGCCGTGTTCACGCGACGGCCACAGCCCGCGCGGGCGCAGCAGCATGATGGAGATCATCGCCAGCGCCACCAGCAACTGGCGCAGGATGGACGCGTCCAGCCGCCCGCCCGTGAGCTGCTGCAAGGGCCCGGCGACGTAGCGCAACACCTCGGGCAGCGCCGACAGCAGCACGGCGCCCAGGATGACGCCCGGCAGGTGCCCCATGCCGCCCAGCACCACCATGGCCACGATCATCACGCTCTCGTTCAGGCTGAACGACTCGGGCGACACGAAGCCCTGGAACGAGGCGAACATGGCGCCCGACACGCCGCCGAAGGTGGCTCCCATGCCGAAGGCCAGCAGCTTCATGTTGCGGGTGTTGATGCCCATGGCCTTGGCGGCGATCTCGTCCTCGCGTATGGCCATCCAGGCGCGGCCGATGCGCGAGAACTCCAGCCGGTGGCAGATGATCACGCTGAACACCACCAACACCAGGAACAGGTAGTAGTACAGCGTGACCGAGGCGATGGTGTAGTCGCCGATGACCAGTTTCTTGCCGAAATCCAGTCCGAAGAAGGTCAGCGAGTCGATGCGGTCCAGCCCGCGTGGGCCGTTGGTGATGTTGACCGGGTGCTCCAGGTTGTTCATGAACACGCGAATAATCTCGCCGAAGCCCAGCGTCACGATGGCCAGGTAGTCGCCGCGCAGCTTCAGCACCGGCGCGCCCAGCAACACGCCCAGCAGCCCGGCCAGGAACGCGGCCAGCGGGATGACGATCCAGAGCGGCGTGTGCACGCCGTTGGGCAGCATGCGCGCGATCCACTCGAAGTTTTCGAACAGGTGCGGGCTGGCCAGCAGCGCGTACATGTAGGCGCCCAGCGCGTAGAAGGCCACGTAGCCCAGGTCGAGCAGACCGGCATAACCGACCACGATGTTCAGGCCCAGCGCCAGCAGCACGTACAGCAGCGCCAGCGCCAGGATGCGCACCCAGCCCGAGCCGAAGTACTGCGCCACCAGCGGCAGCGCCAACAGCGCCAGGGCGCAGAACACGAAGACGAGGATCTTGTTTTTCATGCTGCTACTCCGCGTTCAGGCCCGCTCAGGCGCGCACACACGCGCTCATGCGCGCTCATGCTCGATCAGCCACGCGTTCACCCAGCAGGCCCTGCGGCCGCAAAGTCAGCACCAGGATCAGCGCCACGAAGGCGAAGATGTCGGCGTAGTGGCTGCCCAGCACGCCGCCGGTCAACGCGCCCAGGTACCCCGCACCCAGGGCCTCGACCAGCCCGAGCAGGATGCCGCCGACCACGGCGCCGCCCAGGTTGCCGATGCCGCCCAGCACCGCGGCGGTGAAGGCCTTCAAACCCGGCAGGAAGCCCATCGAATGCTGCACGGTGCCGTAGTTGGCCGCCCACATCACACCCGCCACCGCAGCCAGCATGGCGCCGATGATGAAGGTGGCCGAGATGACCATGTCGGGCCGCACGCCCATCAGCGCAGCCACGCGCGGGTTCTCGGCCGTGGCGCGCATTGCGCGGCCGAGCTTGGTCTTGTTCACCAGATACATCAGCGCGGCCAGGATCACGGCTGTGAGGCCCAGGATCAGGCACTGCGTGACGCTGATCACCGGCCCGCCCAGGTCGATGGGGTCGGTGGGCAGCAGCAGCGGATAGGGCTTGGGGTTGGGCTTCCAGATGATCATGGCCAGCGTCTGCAGGAGCAGGCTCATGCCCATGGCCGTGATGAGTGGCGCCAGCCTCGGCGCGTTGCGCAGCGGCCGGTAAGCCAGTTTCTCGATCGTGAAGTTCAGCGCCGCGCAGATCACGATGGCGCAGCCCAGCGATATCAACATCAACAGCCAGCCCGGCAGGCCCGAGTCGGCCAGCAGGGTGACCACCGTCCAGCTTGTCAACGCCCCCACCATCAGCACCTCGCCGTGGGCGAAGTTGATGAGATTGATGATGCCGTAGACCATCGTGTAGCCCAAAGCCACCAAGGCATACATGCTGCCCAGCACCAGGCCGTTGATGATCTGCTGGAAGAAGGTTTCCATCGAGGGGAACTCCGGTTCGCCGCGCCCCGAGGGCGCAACCAGGCACTAGCAAGAAGCCGGCCGCTGCCTCAAATTGTAGGGATGCCACCGGACGCCGACGGGGGAGCTTCCCCCCTTGCGCCGGAGCTGCCGCCGCTGTCCGCGCCGTCCGCGCTGTCAACGCCGGGTGCGGCAGCCTCGTCGAGTTGACGCAGCTGTCCCATGCGCTCGGCGATACGGGCCTCCAGTCCGCGCGCCACGGGGCGGTACCAACCGGGTGCGGCCATGCCGTCGGGTAGGTAGGACACGCCCGCGGCATAGCCTTCGGGTTCGTCATGGGCGTAGCGGTAGTCGCGGCCGTGCCTCAAGGTCTTCATCAGCTGGGTCGGCGCGTTGCGCAGGTGGGCCGGCACCAGGCGCGAGCCGTCCTGCGCCACGAAGGCGCGGGCGGCGTTGTAGGCGGTGTAGCCGGCGTTGCTCTTGGCGGCGACGGCCAGGTAGACGACGGCCTGGGCGAGCGCCAGTTCGCCTTCGGGAGAACCGAGCCGGTCGTAGGTGGCCGCGGCGTCGCCAGCCATCTGCAGGGCCCGCGGGTCGGCCAGGCCGATGTCTTCCCAGGCCATGCGCACGATGCGCCGCGCCAGGTACTTGGGGTCGGCGCCGCCGTCGAGCATGCGGCACAGCCAATACAGCGCGGCGTCGGGGCTGGACCCGCGCACCGCCTTGTGCAACGCCGAAATCTGGTCGTAAAAGTTGTCGCCGCTCTTGTCGAAGCGCCGCACTCCAGGGGCCAGCGCCTCGGTGACGAAGGCCACGTCCACCATCGACACGCTAGCGGTACGGGCCGAGGTGTCGGCCTGTTCCAGCAGGTTCAGCAGCCGCCGCGCGTCGCCATCGGCATAGCCGATCAGCATCTCGACAGCCGCGGGTTCGAACTGCAGGTGGCCCAGCACCCGCAGCCGGGCGCGTTCGAAGAGCTGGCGCAATTCGGCATCGCCCAGCGCCTGCAGCACGTAGACCTGGGCACGCGACAGCAGCGCCGAGTTGACCTCGAACGACGGGTTTTCGGTGGTCGCGCCGATGAACACCACGCGGCCGGACTCGACGAAGGGCAGCAGCGCGTCCTGCTGGCTTTTGTTGAAGCGGTGGATCTCGTCGATGAACAGGATCGTGCGGCGCCCGCGCGCGGCGTGGCGCTGCGCCAGGTCCATCGCCGCGCGGATGTCCTTCACCCCCGACAGCACGGCCGACAGGGCGATGAACTCGTGGTCGAAGGCGGTGGCGGTCAGCCGCGCCAGCGTCGTCTTGCCCACGCCCGGCGGCCCCCACAGCACCATCGAATGCGGCTTTCCCGACTCGAAGGCGCGCCGCAGCGGGCGCCCCGGCCCGAGCAGCTGGCTCTGGCCGATCACGTCGTCGATGGACTGCGGACGCAGCCGTTCAGCCAGTGGCGCGCCGCTGTCTGCCGGCAAGGGCTGCAGCGAATCGTCTTCGAACAGAGCCTCTTGCGAACTCACGGCTGTCGCCCGCGCTGCGTCCGCTGGGCTGTCACTGCTCGATCACGTCGGCACCCGCCGGCGGCGTGAAGCGAAAAAGCTCCACGGCGAAGGGCACGTTGGGCTCGAAGCCGTTGAACTGCAGCTTCGACCGCTGGCCGAAACTGTCGAGGATCTCGACCGCCGCGAGCGTCTTGCCGCGGAAACCCACGCGCAGCTGCTGGAACGGGCCGTCCTTGATGCGCGGCGTGGCCAGGGCCCAGTCCAGGCCGTCGCGGCCGGGCTCGCTGCTGAGCACGAAGTCCTGCTCCAGCGAGCCGCCGGCCAGCAATGCCGCGGGTGTGGAGCCCAGTGCCTGCGTCAGCTTGCGCGAGCTGGCTTGGTTGAGGTCGGCGTCATATATCCACACCTTCTGCCCGTCGGCCACGATGAGCTGTTCGAAGGGCTTGGTGTAGGCGAAGCGGAAGCGATTCGGGCGCAGGAACTCGAAGTTGCCGCTGGACGTCTTGGTGCGCGCGCCGTCGGACGAGCTGACCGTCTGCGTGAAGGCCGCCTTGCCGCTCTTCACGTCGCGCACGAACTCGCGCAGTGTCTGTGCGGCATCCGCCCAGGCGGCGCCCGAGGAAACAATTAGCAACGTCAGAAGCAGGACTTTCATTCTTCCCTTTTCGGAACCAGGATGTCGCGGTTGCCGCTGTGTCCCATGGCAGATACGAGTCCGGACTTTTCCATTTGTTCCAGCAATCGTGCCGCACGGTTGTAGCCGATGCGCAGGTGGCGTTGCACCAGCGAGATCGAGGCGCGCTTGTGCTGCAGCACCACGGCCACGGCCTCGTCGTACATGGCGTCGCTCTCGCCGCCGCCGCCGGCTCCTGCCGGGCCGCCTTCGCCTGCCGCCGCATCGCCTTCGAGCACTCCGCCTTCCAGGATGCCCTCGATGTAGTTCGGCTCGCCCTGCGACTTCAGGTAGCTGACCACGCGGTGCACCTCGTCGTCGCTGACGAAAGCACCGTGCACGCGCACCGGCAGCCCGCCACCCGGCGGCAGGTAGAGCATGTCGCCCTGCCCCAGCAACGCCTCGGCGCCCATCTGGTCCAGGATGGTGCGGCTGTCGATCTTGCTGCTGACCTGGAAGCTCAGACGCGTCGGGATGTTGGCCTTGATGAGGCCGGTGATCACGTCGACGCTGGGCCGTTGCGTGGCCAGAATCAGGTGGATGCCGGCCGCGCGCGCCTTCTGCGCCAGGCGGGCGATCAGCTCCTCGATCTTCTTGCCCACCACCATCATCAGGTCGGCCAACTCGTCGATGACCACCACCACGTGCGGCAGGCGTTCCAGCGGCTCGGGCGCGTCAGGCGTCAGGCTGAACGGGTTGCCGATCTTCTCGCCGCGCTCAGCCGCCTCGGTAATCTTCTTGTTGTAACCGGCCAGGTTGCGCACGCCCATCTTGCTCAGCAGCTTGTAGCGCCGCTCCATCTCGCCCACGCACCAGTTCAACGCGTTGGCGGCCTGCTTCATGTCGGTGACGACAGGCGCGAGCAGGTGCGGAATGCCCTCGTAGACGCTCATCTCCAGCATCTTCGGATCGATGAGGATCAGCCGAACGTCGCGCGCCTCGGCCTTGTAGAGCAGGCTCAGGATCATCGCGTTGATGCCCACGCTCTTGCCTGAACCGGTGGTGCCGGCCACCAGGCAGTGCGGCATCTTGGCCAGGTCGGCGACCATGGCATTGCCGACGATGTCCTTGCCCAGGCCGATGGTCAGCATCGAGGCCGACTGGTTGTAAATCTCCGAACCCAGGATCTCCGACAGGCGGATCGTCTGGCGGCGCGCGTTCGGCAGTTCGAGCGCCATGTAGTTCTTGCCGGGGATCACCTCGACCACGCGGATGCTCACCAGCGACAACGAGCGCGCCAAATCCTTTGCCAGACCCACCACCTGCGAGCCCTTGACGCCCACCGCCGGTTCGATCTCGTAACGCGTGATCACGGGGCCGGGTGATGCAGCCACGACACGCACCTCGACGCCGAAGTCCTTGAGCTTTTTCTCGATCAGCCGTGAGGTCATTTCCAGCGAATCGGCAGTGACTGTTTCCTGCCGGCCCGCGGCCGTATCCAGCAGATCGACCTGCGGCAGCTTGGTGTCGACCAGTTCGACGAACAGCGGCTGCTGCCTCTCCTTGGCCACACGCGCCGACTTCGGAATCTCCGCCACCCCAGGGGCTATGACCAGGGGCACATGGTCTTCGACCTCCTGGCGTTGGACGTCGACGACCAGCTCGCGCTCACGCAGCGCCTGCTCGCCCATGCGCCGGTCTTCCTGCGCTTCGCGGCGGCCCAGGTGGCGCTGGCGCCAGGTGTCCAGGCGCTCGCCGACCGCGTCCGCCACCTGCACCCACGAGAACCGCAGCGCCAGCGACGTGCCGACGACCAGCAGCGCAATCCAGCACACGCCCGACCCGGCAAACCCGAGCCAGCGCATCGACAACGGGCCCAAAAAGTAACCCAGCACGCCGCCGGCATGCCCGGGCAACAAGCCTTCCCAGCGGTACAGGCGCGTCCACTCCAGCGCTGCACTGGCCGCCAGCAGCAGGGCCAGGCCCATCCACGCGGCCCAGACTGGTGGGTTGGCGTGGGCGTGTGCGTGCGTCTGTGTTTGCGCGGGCTCGGGACGCAGGGTGCTCGCAAGCGTGGACAGCCAAGCGCGCAGCACCACGATCACCAGCCACCAGGCGGAATAGCCGAACAGGAAGTAAGCCAGATCTGCCGCGCGTGCCCCGAGCAGGCCCACCTTGTTGTGCAGCGGCGCGCCGGTGCCTGATGTGGTGAAGGCCGGATCGGTCGCGTTGTAGGTGAGCAGGGCCAGCGTGAACAGCAGCCAGGCCAGGCCAGTGGCCATCAACCAGGCTTGCTGGCGCCAGGGGGCGGGCGGGTTGCCGCCGGCCACGCGGCCGACGATCGCGGCACCTTCGCCTTGCAGGGATCCGAGCGGAAAATTCATGACCGGGATTGTGTCCGATCACGATCGCTTCACTCGTTTTGCAGGCGTTCCTTGATGACCACCGAGCCGTTCTCCTGCGTCTCGATCACGCCGCGCCCCTCCAGGTCCTTCATGACCCGGCTGACCATTTCGCGTGATGCCCCCACCATTTTTGCAATGTCCTGGCGGGAAATTTTGTCGCGAATGATGAGCACGCCGTCCTTATCGGCCACGGCAAACTCCAGCAGCGCACGGGCCACGCGGCCGTACACGTCCATCAAGGCCAGCGATTCAATCTTTCGGTCGGCATGGCGCAGGCGTTGCACCAGCCCTTTCATCACGGCGTAGGCCATCGAACTGTTTTCGGGCAGGCAGCGGGCGAACTCGGCGCGGCCCAGGCACAGCATGTCAGTCTGCACCTCGGCGCGGCAACTGGCCGAATGGGCTTCGTTGTCGATCAAGCTCATCTCGCCGATGTAATCACCGGGCTGCAGCGTGGCCAGAATGACCTCGCGGCCCCGCTTGTCGGTGGTGACCACGCGCACCCGCCCCGTCAAAATAATGAACAAGGTGTTGGTCTTTTCACCCTGCTCGACAACCAGCTCGCCCCGACGGAAACGCCGCTTGGTCACCGCGTTCGACACGGACTCCGCCTGGCTGGCGGTGAGCAAGGCAAACAAAGGCACCCGCCTGATCAATTCCAGATTCGACAGCATGGACATTAAAGTTTCTCCGGCTTATTTTTAGGGCGCTGTGCGCAGCACGATCGCTTCATACAATCTGTGGGGCTGATGACGCGCTGCACCTTGCGTACAGCACAACGCACCCTCACATTCCGAATGTACACAAGCAAGTTGCCACTTAACAACAAGTTTCTCCAGCATGACATCTACCAAGCACGCAAAAGTTCTAATTTTAGGGTCAGGCCCAGCCGGTTATACCGCAGCGGTTTATGCAGCCCGCGCCAACTTGAGTCCGGTGCTGGTCACAGGCATCGCCCAGGGAGGGCAACTGATGACCACGACTGAGGTGGATAACTGGCCCGCTGATGTGCATGGCGTTCAAGGCCCCGAACTGATGCAACGGTTTCTGGAGCATGCCGAGCGCTTCAAGACCGAAATTATTTTTGACCACATCAACAAGGTCGATTTCAGCCAACGGCCGTTCACCCTGACGGGTGACAGTAGTCAATACACCTGCGATTCGCTGATCATTGCCACGGGCGCGTCGGCCAAGTACCTGGGTCTGCCATCAGAAACTGCTTTTATGGGCCGCGGCGTTAGCGGATGCGCAACCTGTGACGGGTTTTTCTACCGCGAGCAGGTCTGCTGCGTCGTGGGCGGCGGAAATACCGCCGTGGAGGAGGCTTTGTATTTGAGCAACATTGCCGCCAAGGTGTATCTGGTGCACCGGCGTGACAAGTTCAAAGCCGAGGCCATCCTGATTGACAAGCTGATGGACAAGGTCAAGGCTGGAAAAATCGAGCTGAAAACCTTCCAGACGCTGGACGAAGTGCTTGGCGATGCGGGCGGTGTAACAGGCGTGCGCCTGAAAAGCACGCAAACCGGTGCGACTGAAGATCTCACGCTGAAAGGCTGCTTCATCGCGATTGGCCATGCGCCCAACACCGAAATTTTCAACGGCCAGTTGAACATGGAAGGCGGCTACATCGTCACCCAGAGCGGCTTGAAAGGTTTTGCCACCATGACCAGCGTACCCGGCGTGTTTGCGGCGGGCGATGTGCAGGACCATATCTATCGCCAAGCCATCACCAGCTCCGGCACCGGCTGCATGGCCGCGCTGGATGCGCAGCGTTTCCTGGAGC
>ENA-OFCE01001506-OFCE01001506.1-metagenomes-genome-assembly--contig:-NODE-1506-length-11716-cov-4.667953_pt1 | contig 11716 bp, 10 predicted proteins | sample MGYA00153388_OFCE01 | MGnify analysis MGYA00153388
ATCGTTTCGCTTAATTCTCGGGGTTTGTTGTCTTGACAAAGTGAGCCACTTCTGGAATGCTATGGACAGAACCGTTCTCGACTATCGATCCCGAGACCGCGACCAGTGCGGCAGGCGTTCCAACCCTGATCGCGGCGCTGAACAATTCGAACCGGCCTGGGCTATTGCGATTGTCCCGCCACAGGATGCGTCGCGAATCAGGTGTGATGTCGATATTGAATGCGCGAAAGGTCGTCGCGCTGGTTCGCGTCGAAAATAAATTCGTGACGATACCGACCGGAGCGCTAAGGTCGTACTTGCGACCGAGCTCGGTGCTGGTGCAGTATTCGTTGAGAATGGCCGCTTTTTGTGGGCGCGCCGAGTCCGCGTAGCGCGACCAAATCGCCATCAAATACGCGTGCTTTTCTTGTTTGCTCATGGGTGTACCTGAAGGGTTGCTTCGGTACACAGCGATTGTGAGTCAACGGCTGCCCTTCGGTACACTTTTGTTGTGAGTCCACGCTTAAGCCACCGCCTCGATCTACTGCGTTTTCTTCAGCAAATACTTGTCGTAAAACGTCGTCGTCGCGGCAAACTGAAAGTCTGCGTTGGCCTTTTTTGCGAAGCCATGACCTTCGTCCTCGGCCAGCAAGTACCACACCGGCGAGCCGTTGGCGCGCACTCTCTTCACAATTTGTTCAGCCTCGGTGTACGGCACACGCGGATCGTTTTTTCCGTGGCTCACCATCAGCGGCACGCGGATTTTATCGGCGTGGGTCAGCGGCGAAATGCTTTCAAGAAATTTCCGCATCTCGGGGTCGCGCTCATCGCCATACTCCACGCGCCGCAAATCGCGGCGGTACGTTTCGGTGTTCTCTAAAAAAGTTACAAAATGCGAAATGCCCACCGAGTTGAACGCTGCAGCCAGACGGTTGCCGTACATCACGCTCGCGGCCAGCACCATGTAGCCACCGTAGCTGCCACCCATCACCGCAACGCGGCTTGCATCGAGATCCGGCTGCGTCTGGATCCAGTCGAGCAGCGCGCCGATATCCTTCACCGAATCTTCGCGTTTTTTGTTGTTGTCGGCCTCAAGAAAACGTTTACCAAACCCTGCGGAACCACGCACGTTCGGGTAGATCAGCGCATAGCCGCGCTCGTTGATCCAGTAGTTGCTTCGGCCGCGAAAGCCCGGCCGCACCTGGCTCGCTGGGCCGCCATGAATCGAAATGATGACCGGACGTTTACCCGGAAAATTTTTCGCATTCGGGCGATGCAGAAAGCCCGAAATGTTCATGCCATCAAAGCTGCGCCAGCTGATCGGCTCGGCCTCCGCGAAGGGACGCTTGACGGCGGCAACGACGGGGTGCTGCGTCCAGCGCGTGACCAGACCGCTGTCCGCATCAAGCGAAAACACCTCACCCGGTGATTCCGCTGACTCGATAGCGAGCGCGAGGTCGCGACTATTTTTGTGCCAGCTCGCTGACGTGATCAGCCCCGGCGGCAGCGCTGGCACTGGCAGCGCTTTCAGGTCGGCGTCGAACAGTTTGAGTTGCGCATTGCCATTGGCGTTGGCGAGCACGGCTACGCGCTTGCCGCTACGGGCGATCGACCAGCTGTCGACGTCGTACTCGATGTCCTTGGTGACCCACTGCCGCTCGCCGCTTTTCAGGTCAACGCGCGAAAGCTTGCCGAAGTCACCATCAAATTTTTTGCGATACAGCCAGCGCTCCGAATTGTCATCAACGGCTGCTTCACCGTTGCCAATTTCGCTGCGTTTGCCCGTCGCCAGATCAAGCGACCACAGCTTGCTTGACGTCGATGATTGATATTCACTAAGGATCACGCGGTTTTCCCGGTCAAACCAGCGCACCACCCGCCAGCCCGCGCCGTTCAGACTGGCCAGCTTGTAGCGCGCCTCTGGTTGCAGCGGATCAATCGCATAGACGTCCACGCTGGCCTGCTCACGCTTGCCGCCAGTAGCGCTGCGATCCAGCGCGCGCGCAGTGATGATCACTTTGTCCTGTGCGGTGTTCCACGGCCCCAGCCCGTGCAGTTCACCGCCCGGTGTGATTTGTGTCTCAGACTGTGTTCTCGGATCAAGGCGATAAATCTGCGTGGCCTCATCGCCGCCGACGTCACGTGCAAACAGGATGTAGTCGCCCCGTTTCGGCTCAAAGCTCGCGTCGCGGACCGGCTCGCGCCCCCTGGTCAACTGCACGGGCTTACCCATCGGATCGGCTTGCAGGAACAGCTGATTGGTATTGCCCGCACGGCGCAGGATCAGCATGTCCTGCTCAACCGGATGCCAGCCGACGAAGCGGGTTGCCGCGAAGTCGCCGTACGGCGCGATTTCCTGTGCCAGCGATTGCGCGATCGGCGGTACGCCCTCGGTTTTCATCGCAGCGGGCGGAAGCAGTACAGATAACGATGCATTGTGCGGCAAATTCGGCGCAAGCGGTTGCGCGACGCTCGACGTGGTTGGCATGAAGGACAAGCCAGCAACAAACGCAGACGTAAAAATCAGCCGCATACAATCGAACGCGTGAATGCGCCCGCTCCTTTAAATGTCTTAAACGTCGCCTCGACGGGCGACTCAGCTCTAACCACTGCGATTGTGCCAGAGCCCGCGCCGGTTGGCGCATTAGAGACTATTCTGAGTGTCGCCGAACCCCGACAAATCCTGACCTTACCCGATCATCTGGTCAATCAAATTGCTGCGGGCGAGGTTATCGAACGTCCCGCTGCGGCACTCAAAGAATTGCTTGAAAACGCCGTGGATGGCGGCGCGCGCGCCATCGAGGTGGAGCTGGCAGGCGGCGGCACGGCGCTGATGCAGGTGACCGACGACGGACGCGGTATCCATGTTGCGGAATTACCACTGGCGATAGCGCGGCACGCGACTTCCAAGATCGCGTCGTTTAACGACTTGGAATCAGTGACCAGTTTCGGCTTTCGCGGCGAAGCGTTGGCCTCCATCGCATCGGTGGCTCGACTGTCGATTACCAGCCGACCGCACGGCGCGCCGAGCGCGTTTCGGCTGAAAACGGAGGGCGGGCAAAACGAGCCATCAGAACCGGTGAGTGCGCGGCTTGGCACGACTGTGACCGTTGCCGAATTGTTTTTCAACACGCCCGCACGGCGGCGTTTTTTGAAGTCGGAGGCGACCGAATACGCGCATTGTCTCGATGCCGTGCGCAGGCTTGGCCTCGCCCGCAGCGACATCGCGTTGCAGCTCACGCACAACAGTCGCGCCGTGCATCGCTGGCCGGCGCAGACGTGGCCAGCACGCGTTGCAGCGGTGTTGGGCGCGGAGTGGTTGAAAGCCACCACAGCGATAAGCGCCGATGCCGGTTTGCTCGCCATTGAAGGCTTTGTGCTTAAGCCGAATAGCGCCGTGCCCAATCGCGACACACAGCATTTGTTCGTCAACGGGCGCTGGGTGCGCGACAAGGTGGTGCTGCACGCGGTTCGTGACGCTCTGCGCGACCAGATGCATGGCGGCGCGTCACCGAGTTTTGTGTTGAAACTCTCTCTTGATCCGCGTGCAGTGGACGTGAACGTGCATCCGGCGAAAACCGAGGTGCGCTTTCGCGAATCGCAGGCCGTGCATCAGTTTGTGCGGCGCGCGGTGGATCGCGCGATGAGTGGCAAAGCGGCGACGCAGCCAGCCGTGTCGGCGGCGCAGAAATTGTTTGGGGATCGGGTAGTTGTTGAGTCGCCGATTGCTTTGCCCGTCGGTGAATCCACGCCAACGCAGTCGTCGTTTGCCGCGTATCCGCCTTATCAAGCGCGGCCTGCGTTGGGCGTATCGGAACGGTTGGGACAGTACTTTTTCGCGCCACAAGCTGAAACAGCAACGTCAGCGACCAAGCCCTTGCCCGCCACCGAATTCCCGCTCGGCTTCGCACTCGCGCAATTGCACGGCGTCTACATCCTTGCGCAAAACGCAGCGGGGTTGGTATTGATCGACATGCATGCCGCGCATGAACGTATCGTTTATGAAGGCTTGAAATCGCAAGTGACCGAAGCGGTTGCTACGCAACGCTTGCTAATCCCAAGCGTGATCAACGCCACAGAAAAAGAAGTCGGCTCCGCTGAAACGCATCGCGAAGCCTTGCAGCAATTGGGCTTTGATGTTAGCGTCGTTGGTCAGCGTGCATTAACGTTGCGCAGCGTGCCCACATTGCTCGCGGACGCTGCACCCGAGGCGTTGTTGCACAGCGTGCTCGCCGAACTCGATGACTTGGGCGTGAGCGCCATGATTGAATCGCGCCGTGACGAACTGCTCTCGACCATGGCCTGCCACGCCGCCGTGCGCGCCAATCGCGCGCTGACTGTCACCGAAATGAATGCCCTGCTTCGCGAGATGGAAGCAACCGTTCGCGCAGGCTCGTGCAATCACGGGCGACCTACGTGGTACCACCTGACGCTCAAAGAACTGGACGCGTTGTTTATGCGCGGTCGTTGATGGCGACCCCCGTCGTTTTGCTGGTGGGGCCGACAGCATCTGGCAAAAGCGCTGCAGCGATGCAGCTCGCCGAGCGATTCAACGCAGAAATCATCAGCATCGATTCCGCGCTCGTTTACCGCGACATGAATATCGGTACCGCCAAGCCGAGCGCCGCAGAGCAGGCGCAAGTGCCGCATCATCTGATCGACTTGATTGACCCCACTGAGAGCTATTCCGTCGCGCGTTTCGTCACTGATTGTCAGGCTGCGATTGCCGACATTTATTCGCGCGGTCGCATGCCGCTCTTGGTCGGCGGCACCATGATGTACGCGAATATGTTGGTCAACGGTATGAGTGACGTGCCATCGGCAGACGCTGCGATTCGTGCTGAGTTGGCCACGCGTCGGGAGCGTGATGGTATTGAGTCGCTACACGCTGAATTGATGAACGTGGATCCCGCCACTGCCAGTCGTTTGCCTTCAACTGACACCCAGCGTATCGAGCGCGCGCTGGAAGTGTGGATGATTGCGGGCACTCCGCTGTCGGCGCTGCAAGGCCAGCGCAAGCCCGCATTGGCAGGCCTGCAAAGCGTAGTGCTCTGCTGGCTTCCTGCTGATCGCGCGTGGCTGCACACGCGTTGCGCGGATCGACTCGATGCGATGTTTGCGCAGGATTTTGTGGCGGAAGTTGAATTACTTCGTAACAGATACGCCTTGAGTGCCAGCATGCCTTCGATGCGCTGCGTCGGCTATCGGCAAGTGCTGGATGTACTCGAGGGCCGAGCGCCGAAAGCCGAAATGTTCGACCGCGCGCTGTTCGCCACGCGGCAACTCGCTAAGCGACAAATCACGTGGTTGCGTAGTTTTGATGGCGACGTGGTTGAATGCGACTCAGCGGATGCGATTGAGCAGGCAACGATGCTAATCGCCAGTGCGCGCGAGTTCTCATGAAAAAGACAGCCACTTTTCGTCGCCCCTGCGAAGGCAGGGGCCCAGCGTCTTTCGTCGCACTATGTGAGCGGGCTGGGCACGTGAAGTCACTGGGTTTCTGCCTTCGCAGGAACAACCAATTGGGGAATGCGTCTATGAGTTCATTCCCATGAACAGCACCGTGCTCTGGGAAATGCCGCAACGCTGGCTTCAGTCGCTGGTGCGGCGCGCACTAACGCTGTGGGTGCGCGTGCAAGTCTTTCCGCAACCGTTAGCGATTGAGCCGACGGCATCGGTCTGCTACGTGTTGCCGCGTCCGTCGTTAACCAACAGCGCGTTGCTTGACGAGTTGACGCGAAGCCATGGCATTCCGAAATCGCATGCGCCGCTCAATACGCCGCAGACCGTCGACGCTCGTCCCGAGCGTCATGCGTTCTTCGCACTGCATGAGGATCGCAGTGGTGTTTCTGCGCAACGTTTGACGCGATTGGTGGATGCGGTTGCCGAAGGTCGAATGACCGATGTACAACTGATTCCGGTGAGCATTTTTTGGGGCCGCGCACCAGAGCGTGAAGAGCGCGAAGGTTCGAAGTGGCGCGGTTTGCGCTGGCTGCGACTGTGGGCTGCAGAAGGCTGGGGTGGCCGCTCGCGACTGAAACAACTATTCGCGATGATCTTCTTTCGTCGCTCAGTGGTGGCCAAGTTTGGCGAGGCGATTTCGCTCGCCAAACTGATCAATATCGCGCAAATTGAGGGGCTCGATGGCGAGCGCATTGTTCGTCGTGCGGCGCGACTGCTGCGCACGGAATTTCGCACTGAGCGCGAGGCGGCAATTGGGCCTGATCTGTCGCATCGACGCACGCTGATTGACAGCATGATGCGCGAGCCGCGCGTGCGTGAAGCGATCCTTCGTGAAGTCGATGACAAGAAGACCACGCTCGCCAAAGTCGAAGCGCGAGCGGACGGCATTGGTCGCGAGATCGCCGCCGATTATTCATACGTGCTGGTGCGTTTCATGGAGCGGCTCCTCGGCCGATTGTGGAACCGAATTTACGACGGCGTTGATCTGCGTGGCGTCGAGCGTTTGCAGGCACTGGCCAAAGACAATACGCTGGTGTATGTACCCTGCCACAGGAGCCACATCGACTATCTGTTGCTGTCGTATGTGGTGCACAAAATAGGGTTGACCGTGCCGCACATTGCTGCCGGAGCCAATCTGAATCTGCCGATTGTCGGCGGCATTCTTCGACGCGGTGGCGCGTTTTTTTTGCGACGCTCTTTTAAAAATGACGAGCTGTACGGCGAAGTGTTTGCCGCCTATGTTCACGCCGTGTTGAAACGCGGATTTCCGATGGAATATTTCGTCGAAGGCGGTCGCTCGCGCACCGGGCGATTGTTGCCGCCGAAAGCGGGATTGATCTCGATGACGGTACAGAGTTATCTGCGTGAACACTCACGACCGTTGCTGTTTATTCCGGTCTACATCGGTTACGAAAAACTGTTCGAGGGCGGCAGCTACACCGAAGAATTGGCGGGCGCAGCGAAGAAAAAGGAATCGATCTTCGGCCTGATCACCGCCATCCGCGATTTGCGCCGCGAGCGTTATGGCGCGGTCGGCGTAAGCTTTGCGAGACCTATCGCGTTGGGTGAATTGCTCGATGCCGAGGGTGCCAAGGACATGGACGATTGGCTCGCCGACAAGTCGTTGCGGCGGCGTGCGCTGACCGAAGTGTCGCGCCAAATTGCCGAGCGCATCAACGGCGCGGTGCATTTGAATCCGGTGGCCGTGGTGGCAACGGCATTACTCGCAACGCCGAAGCACGCGGCGGATGTCGCGCAGCTTGCAAGCATCGTCGAGCGTTTGTTGCATCTGGTTTCGCAATCGCAAACCGCGCCCGAAGCGGTAGCCACGAAACTCACAGGTGCTGAGGCCATCGCGTACACCGCGCGCATGGGCTACCTCACGCGCAAGTCGCATCCGCTGGGCGACGTGGTACTGGCGGAGCCCACGGCGGCGGTAACGCTCACCTACTTTCGCAACAACGTGTTGCACTGTTTCGCGCTGCCGGGGCTGCTCGCCTGCCTGATCGTGCAGTATGGCGTGATCGGCAAAACGAAATTGGCACGGTTGGCACGCGAGCTCTACGTGTTGCTCGAATCCGAGCTTTACCTGCCGCCGTGGCGCGAGACCGATACGGGCGCTCAGTTCGACTTTGCCGTAGACGAGCCTTTGGCCGACCTCGGATTAGTGACGCCGAAGTTTTTTAGCTTTGAACGGACGCTGGAAACGCTGGGCAGCGATCATTGGGTGACGATTGAGGTGGAGGCCAATGTGGTGAGCGCGTCACCGCAGGGCACCGATGCCGCGATGCACCTCGAAGTGCTCGCATCGACGATTCGCCCAACGCTCACCCGACACGCGTTGATGCTGGCGCTCGTCGTGCGTGGCGAAAGTGGCGAGAAGAGCCGCGAATCGCTGGAAACCTTGTGTCAACAAGCCGCCCAGCATCTCGCGATGACGCATGTATTCAACGCGCCTGAGTTTTCGGATCGCACGCAATTTCGCTCTGCGTTTGACGCGTTGTTGCGCGCTGGTTTAGTGCGGCTCGATTCGGCAGATTCCGTTCATTTCGAACCCGCGCTGCTGACTCGCGCTGAGGACGCTGCGTTTCTGCTGCCTCCGGACACGCGCGCTGCCGTGCTGCGCGCGGCCAATGCTCGCAGCGTTTAAACGCGATAACAGTAGGTCGGAAAAGCGAAGCGCCTTCCGACGTTGGTGAGAATCGAAGCTGCGTAGGGTGGGCACCCCGTGCCCACCAAACCACCGCCAACCAACTAATTTAGCGCCGTCACGTGACGGTGGGCAGAGGCTGCCCACCCTACGGACTAAGCGCTACCCGCAACTCACGCTTATTGGCTTTTCCATGAAACGCTTATAAAGCTGGGGCTAACGGCAATAAATGCGAATAGTCGATAATGGTCGTTTTATGACATCAAGCCCTTATACAAAGGGCTTTTGACGAAAAAGCTGTATATCGCCGCTTGAAGCAACATCACATCCAGTCGGGCTGGCGTTGCATCGTCACGATGCCGCACCGGCGCATCGAAATCCAGCGCATCGAGCGGGCTTGACGTGCCATCGTCTGCCACGTTCAAGACATGTGTGTAGATCATGGCGGTGGACACGTCCGAATGACCTAACAACGCTTGCACCGTGCGGATATCAGTGCCCGCTTGCAGCAGATGGGTGGCGAAGCTGTGACGCAGCGTGTGAATTGATACAGGTTTAACGACAGACGATCAAAGTCAACGTCCTTCACCCGAAGGCGCACACCTTCCTTCAGCCGCATGCCGGTGCCGTAAAGCAGACGCGCCAGCTATGCGGTCTCCCCCTCCATTTGGGCCAGCAGACCCGCCACCTCGTCACGCGTCATCACACACGGAATCCGACGCTTCTGCGACGGTCGAGCAATGTCATCAAGCCAGGGTGAATCGATGGCCAACACCTCGCGGTACAAAAAGAGAATGGCGCTCAGTGCCTGATTGTGGGTCGACGCGGACACCTTGCGCTCGGTGGCCAGCATGGTCAAAAACGACTCCACTTCCCTCACGCCCATCTCGCGTGGATGACGCATCACGCCGTTGCGCCCATGCCAACGGACAAAAAATTTCACCCAATACAGGTACACTTTTTCAGTGCTCAGGCTATAGTGCAGGTAACGAATACGCTCCCGAACCTTATCCAATAGACGGACTGACTTCAACGGAATGCTGCCGGGTTTCATGGCTGGAATTACAACTGTATAAGTAAACAGTTATACGCTCGAAACACCCTGTTTAAGTCACACAACGGATACTTTCATGAACGCATTGCATGGCAACGCCCAGAATAATTTGCAGGTTTTGCGGTGTACATTACGCTAGGCATCACATCCCCACACCTTGGCGGCTCGACGTTTCAAGCTGTCTCGCAACTTACCAATTGAGGAGACACTACATGTCAGTTGACTACCAAACAACAAGAGCGATAGCAGATGCCTACACTGCAGCATGGAACTCCGTCTCGCCCGACGCAGTTGCCCAGTTCTATTCAGTAGACGGCAACATCGTCATCAATCGCGGCACACCGTGGACCGGACGGAAGGGCGTTGCCGATATGGCCGCCGGCTTCTTTGCCGACGTACCCGATCTCGCACTTGTATGTGACGATGTCCGCACGGCCGGCAGCCATGTCGCCTACTTTTGGACCTTCACGGGTACACATGCAACGACCAAGAACCCCCTGCACATTGTTGGATGGGAGGAGTGGGATCTTGATGGCGACTTGAAGGTGTCTGCGTCACGAGGCTGGCTCGACGCGGATGAGTACGCACGCCAGACGGCGCCGCGCTGAAGTCCAAGCCTGAGTGCTCGTTGCCAAAAGCGGTCATAAGATTGGAGCGCCACAAACCACCGGGCCGGTTTTCAACGCGGTGATGCCTAACCCCTCGCTCAAGCGGAGCGCCAACGGCAGGCCACCAGGCCCGGTCTGGCGGTACGCGGTACATTTTCGCCAGCCCGGGCCTGGCGTCCTACCGTCGTCGCCCGCTTAGCTCGAACGTTAGGCCTCATATCCGGTTCCCCAATGTTCGAGAGATTGCCACACAGCTTGGAACGCTTGCGCCTACGCACCCTGCGGCCAGACGATCTTGATGCCTTTCACGCGTATCGCAGCGATCCAGTTGTCGCTAGGTACCAAGGCTGGGAACCAATGACGCTATTGGAAGCTGCGGACTTTCTGCGGGCTCAAGCCAGCCAAACAAGCCATGCGCCAGACACATGGCGACAGTTGGCAATTGCCGATCAGAAGAGCGACCTATTGATCGGTGATATTGGTGTGTGGATTTCTCCTGACTGTCTACAAGCAGAGTTTGGCCTTAGCATCACCCCCGCGGCTCAGGGAAACGGGTATGGCGCTGAGTGCGTACGCGGGTTGATAGAGCTCTTGTTTTCGACCACGCCCGTGGCTGAAGTTGTGGCAAGTACGGATGTCCGTAATTTGGCCTGCCTCGCGGTTCTGGCGCACTCAGGCATGCGTGACATGGACACGCGACAAGCTGAGTACAAGGGTGAGATTTGTACAGAGCACATGTTCTCAGTGCGCAAGGCTGAGGGCTAACAATTCATTCAAGCCAAAGCCGCTTCGCGGCTCGGCTTAATTCAGGCGTTAGGTCCTAGAAGTAGCGCTTATGCTTATGGTTGGTAGCCAGTACACCCGGGATGAAATCCACGCAGAGCTAGGTGGAAGCAAAGTGTCGTGTTTACCTACGCAAGGTGGCCGGATAGTCGCCGCTTGCCTGGACCGAAAATTCAGCCCGGCCGCTCCGCACGTTATTCTTTGCGGCCAGGGAAAGAGTACTGGTGCCGTCAGTAAACTCCTGACTATCCAACCGGGAAAACTTCCAGTGTTTATCAAACGAGCAGCGAATCGATGGGAGTTTCGCGGTAATTTTCGAGTCCATGAGTCCTTCAGTTCTGGCGCTCGATTCGAAAGTTTCGTTTCCGGTTCTGGCCGCTCAATCGCGAGCGTCTCATACGTTGTGTTGCTGGAGCTTGATCAATGAGCAACCTTATCGCCCATTTGCCATCTACCGTTGCAGAGCCGAGAACTAACCAGACCTAACCCCTCCATCGAGCGTACGTCCCACGCCGCTCAACACGAACGTTTGGCGGCTGTTCAAGCGTCATCGAACACATTCGGTTGACTAGCCCCGCACCCACTGGTACCCCATCAAAGCTCCAATCAGCACCGGCTGGTGCGCCATGTACCAAGCCAGGCTGTGCCGACCCAACCAAGCCAAGGGGTTCGCAGCGGCAGGAATTGCGCCCTGCACCCAACCAGACTTACTGACCAGCAACCACTGTCCTGCCGCCATGCCCCACCACACCACGCCCAGCCACGGAATGAGGGGCACGTAGTCTTCGGTGCGGGGTTTTTGGCTGATCAAACCTAGAACGTTCCAGCCGGGCTCATTAAGAAATGCGAGCGCAGCCCAGGTGGTGATTGCTGAAGCAGCTATATATTTAATAGCAATTGCCAAGGCTCCCATCAACCACAACCATTGCCCCCAGCCTGCCGTCAGCCGCGCCACGATCAGCATCACGGCAATGCCGTGGAGCACGCCAAAGTAGATCCAGCTTTTGGGAAACATCAGGTACGAACCTGCGCTGACTAGCACTGCGCAACCCGCCACCTGCACCCAGCGCCGCCAGAAGCGCGGCCAGCCCAGGCCATGTTGGTGGGCCACGGCTTGCCCCAGACCCGCACAAAACAAAAACAGGGTGACGATGGCGGTGCGTTGCCCGGTCCAGAACG
>ENA-OFCE01001507-OFCE01001507.1-metagenomes-genome-assembly--contig:-NODE-1507-length-11711-cov-2.146105_pt1 | contig 11711 bp, 14 predicted proteins | sample MGYA00153388_OFCE01 | MGnify analysis MGYA00153388
GCTGTTCCCGACTCGTTTCCATACCTAACCCTGAGCTTTCTTTTTCGTCCGTCCTGGTTCAAACGGAATGGTGTCACCGCCCTCTTTCTTTGCCGCTTTTTCAGTTGTCTTGGCTTCATCATCGACTATTTTCTGAATTTCTTCCGGCAACGCTTCTCGCGACAAGATAAAAGTCTGCGCGGTTTGAAAGACGTTGGCGATCACCATATACATCAGTACACCAGCCGGCAAAGGGAAGAACAAGAACATGCCAGAAAACAGCACAGGAGTGATTTTGTTGATCGTATCCTGGTTTGCATTTCCGGTAGAGCCTTGCCCCGAAAGCAACTGGTTGACGTAAATGCTGACTCCAAAAAAGATAATCATGCCGACCACATCCCAATGAATCTTTCCATCAGGATCAATGGCACCCACATGACCTAACTTATCAATAAACAAAAATCCTTTGTTTGTTGCCAGCCCTGGAACGATCGCCTTAAGCGCGACATCTCCAGGCTGCAAAGCTTCGACTGTGCCGTCTTGATTGAGCGTGATACGTTCTGCACCACTAACAATTTCAAATCGTGGAGTCAGGTCACTATCAGGATATTGCGCCAACAAATCGGTTAAAGGTTTGCCTTCAGCGGTTTGAAACTCGATTTTAGTCTTTTCTCCAACCGCTAGCTGAGTGCCACTAGGCGCGATCGCTATCACAGGAGCATGAACGCTATCTGCGAAATAAATATTTTGGGGTTTGGTTAAGAATGCCTGAGGCTGAACTTGCTCAATCTGGTCGCTAGGCAAAACTTGAAAATTCATTGTGTAAGGAACATCTGAAAAAGGCGATCCCCGCAATGTGGCAAATAACGCAAACAGGATTGGCATTTGAAACACTAAGGGAAGGCACCCTGCCAGAGGATTGCCTAGCTCTTGCATCACCTTTGCCATCTCTTCCTGCTGCTTTGCAGGATCGTCCTTATAGCGCTCTTTGATAGCTTGCTGGCGCTTCTGCATCACCGGTTGCACAACCTTCATCCGGCGCATGTTGCGAATTGAGCCAGCGCTAAGGGGATAAAGCGCAAGGCGAATGACCAATGTTAGAGCGACGATCGCCAAACCATAGCTCGGCACAACCCCGTAAAAAAAGTCCAGGATCGGCAGCATTACATTGTTGGAAAGAAACCCGATACCAAAGTCCATTCGCGTTATCCTGACCCTTTATGAGTTCGCTGAATCTACATTGATTGACTATCCCAGCATACCGATTGATGGCAGCCCTTTAACAAGTGCGGGTATTACACCAAGCGTACTTTAGATGCTCTATTTTAGATGTTCCTTAGATACTACTGCTGAGTACCAATTCCACCGCTTGCAGCTTTGGCAGCAGGTGAAAGCTGGTCGCTAATAAAGTTGTAAACATCCCGGAACTTGGGCACTGCTCTAAGTTCTAGGCGGCTCCCATCCTTCAGCGTGATTACCATATCACCCCAAGCACCCAAACCGCGCGGCACCGTTACCACTTTAGCAATTTGGGAGTACACAATATCTGAACGATCAAGTCCTCTCCATCCACCTGTGACAGAAATTCGGCGATCAGTAATGCGATAGCGTAGCCAAACTGCACGGGCGATCGCGCCCACCGACAATGGAATACAAATGACTGTAAACCCCAGCAAAAGGTTGAAAATCAAATCTCCAACGTGAGGACCGCCCTCGTAGTACACATCCTCTTTAATCGCCATTTAAAACCTCAAGGTCTGCAAGTAACTGCTCTAATTCTTGCAGAAATTGTAAGTAACTGCACTGAATTGCTGGAGGATGAACCACCACTAAAATGTCCAAGTTTTTCGCAATCCGAGGCATTAAGTGGCGAAAAGCAGCTTGAATTTGACGACGAATTCGATTTCGCACAACCGATCGCTTGTCTACCTTTAAACTAATAGAAATACCAATTCGGGTTGGCGAATCTTCATTAGCAGACTGCATCAGTGCTGGTGGCATCGATAAGGGCACATTCAAAGGATTTCTCGGAGATTCACGTAGAACCCTCAAGGAAAAGTACTTTGTTTTAAGATGAGTTCCTCGCTGATAAGCCGCACTAAAATCTTTTCGATGTCTTAGCCGATTCTGCTTGGGGAGTCCCACATTAACCGCGATCGCTTAAGAAACTGACAACTTAGCCCGTCCTTTCTTCCTACGCGCTCTAATCACCCGCCGACCATTAGAAGTCCGCATCCGAGCGCGAAATCCAGAAGTTCTTTTACGTTTGCGGCTGGTGCCGCCCAATGTCCGTTTAGTCATTTTATCCTTACCCCAAGCTTCCCAAACAAGGTTTGAAAAAATCCACAGTCTATAACTCTACCACCCTTTAAGCAAGGCTGTAAGAGGTAGAGCAATTTATCTACAGATAGTTTTAGCGATCGCCTAAGAAATTTGGATGATCCAAGTGCCCAAATAGCGCAGTAAAGGCAAATCCCCTGGGGACATAATCTGACAGTTAAAGTAGAACATGCCGCCTGAGCTTGGATTTTTCACATTTTCCAACCAGATTTCCACCTTTGTATTGGCAGGTACAGGGTCTTCAGGAAAGATTTCGATGAGGTTGTTGTCTTTATTCCAAACCACTTCCCTCAGCTTCACTGGTTTCCCCTGAACTTGTAGCTCAACGCTCTTTGGGTCGAAAATACCTTGGTAGTATTCAGGATAGGAGATGGCAAACTGGGCAACCGCTAGCTTCATCTTCTTAGCTGGAAGGCGAAGACGGTAACGATCCCATCCTCCAGCCCGACCGCCAAAGTCTAGACGATAGTTGAGGTTGTCATCGCCTTTGGCACCCCCAAATAGGGTTAGACCGGGCAAACCGCTTTGAGCGAGGCTAATCAGGGGAACCGCTCCCACTAAACAGCCCGCGATCGCAAACCCAGCGAGAAAGCGTCGTGTTGATAACTTGAAAAACATAGTTTCTTTAACCCAACTAGCTATTTAATCCGGCTAATATTCAACCTATCAAATCAAAATAGTGATTTGCGAAGCTTTAATTTATTCCTATCTACTCTATCAGGATCTACGCAAAACGACATCTGGCTCCTCCTCCTCTGGGCAGACGCATTCTCTAAGGATGGCAAAGCACTTGACGCATTGTTCTCATATTGGTTGGCAGGTCAAAATGAATTGCCTGCTGAATCAACAGACTTGGAATCGGAATCAGAGGTGTTGCCTGAACAACGTAGGTTAATAGGGTGCCGTCAGCAAAATCCTTCAGGGTTAATTCAGCTAAAAAGTCGTGAAAGCTGCCTGATTCAAGCTGAAACTGAATTCGCTGCTGAAAAGTTTCAACCACTCGCAGATAGATTTCGACTTGGGCTGATAAAAATAGAAAACTTTTGCTAGCGGTTTGATAAAGCCGTTTGCACTCTGCCTTAGCGACGCTAGCAGATTTTGAAAACTCATCGGTCAGCAGGTAGCTGTTACTAATATCTGGAAAATATCGAATCCACTGTGGATAATCAACCAGTTGTTGCCAACCAGATTCACGGGGAATGGGCAGATACATTTGAGCCGTAACCGCTGCTCCCCAAGCAGTGTGGGCACGAGTTTCAAGTAAAACATCTCCCCGGATGAGCGCCGCTGAGTCGGTTTTTTGAGAAAAACCTGCGGAAAGAGTGCGATCGCAATTGAAGCTTGATGCAGTTGAAGCAACCATATGGATTCTTGCCTCCTCGACTAGGTTCAAAGCCAAAGATAAATAGCTAAAAATTTAAGTGGGCTTTAATCAATTAAAGTGCTTTAAATAAACTGTGCTTTCTTAAACTGTGCTTTCTCAGAGATTACTACTATTTTGTGTAAGTGTGTTGCGTGATAGTGCTGAAGGATATGAAAATTTCATAAATGGCGACGTAGTTTTCCCATCCAGTCGATTTTTAGAAGTGTAAAGTTTGTTGTGAATAAGTTCCTCAGTCTGTTTATTACTATTGGGCTTTATATTCTTGGCATTGCGCTAGTGATGCTGGCGGTGCTGGTGGTGCTAAAGGGTTTAGGATGGATGACTAAAATTCCCGATTATTTAGCATGGGCACTCACGCTATTTGCGATCGGTGGTGGCATTTTAGGCGGGTTACGCAGCCTCAAACCGTAACGGATACACCAAAGGTAATGATCATGACAAAACGCTTTAAAACAACCACGCTTGTGTTCTTAAGTGTTGCAGCGCTAACGCTGGCGCTCTGGATTTTGCGAGGGTTAACGCTACTAGGCTTTATGCCGGGGTGGATTCTCTGGGGGCTGATCATTGCCTCCATTCTGCTGGCGGTCTTGGGCGCGATTCGCTAGATCCGGCTGAGCAAAATAATCATCGGGTCGAATCTTATTGGGGAAGTAGTGCTTTTGATGCATCACTTTGCCAACAGTGAAGTTTAGCTGTGCCCCAATCAACAGGGTGAGCGCCCCTAACTGCAACCAAAGTAGCACTACAATCACGGCTCCAACCGCCCCATAAATCCGGTTGTAGTTCCCAAAGTTGACCACGTAAAGACTAAACAATTTAGAGCAGACTGCCCATGCAAGCGTTGCTAAAAAGGCTCCTGGTAAAATTGGCGTACCTTTATACCAACGGCTCGGTCCATATCGATAAATAAAGGCAAAGGCGATCGCCACCATACTCAGCGCCAACGGCATACTCAATTTTTGCCATGCTCGGAGTAGTTGAGGTTCCATAAAGCTTGGACGTTGTGCTACCGCTGCTACAATCTGATCGCTTTGATTGACCACAATTTTGATGATTACATCGCTGACAAAAACGACTGTAGAAGCAGCGACTAAAAGCAAAATAGTGCCAATCGTCAAAATAATTGAGACAATCTTAGCTTTCCAAAAAGGGCGCATTTGCCGAGGTGGAACCTGGTGGATGCGATCGAGCGCGTTCATGGTGGAGTTAACCGCTCCCGATGCTGCCCACAAAGCGCCCAAAAAGCTAATCGATAGCAGGCTGCGGCTACTACCCGGACTCACTTCTTGGATGAATCGTTGAATGATCTCTAGCACTTCCACTGGAGCGATCCAGCTTAGCTGTTTTGCCATCTCTCCAAAGGCTGCCTGAGAAGACCCAACTAAGCCGATCGCGGTCAGCAATGCCAGTGTTGCCGGAAACATTGCCAATGCTGCACTATAAGCAATTTCTGCCGCCAATCCAGGCAGGCGTTGATTTCCCGTGCAGACAACCACCTCTTTCACAGTGGCTAGATTGAGGTATTTGAAAAAGCGCAAGAATCGGCGAGTCATCTCAAAACGGAATACACGGCACCCACCTAATTCAAAGAACTGTTCCTAGTTTGACTGATCTAGAAATACTCTTGAAAAGACATTTAGCGACAGTGATTGTGCCAGTTTGCATCGATATGATTAAGTTGGCGATCGCCCCAAATTCTATCTCTTGTTTAAGCCGCCTTCAATGGGATAATCAAATCACGTTAGTAACAGCGATGTAAGGCTAAGAGGGTGACCTGTGGGACAGTATGAACGCTTGATCATGATGGCAGAAGATGAACTGACACAATACAGCACCGATGCCCGAAAACTAGAGAAACTGCGCCAAAAAATTGGTCTGTCTGTCAGCGCTAGGGAGCAAAAGCAGATCAAAGAAACCTTAGTGGCAGAGATTCCGACTGATCCGATTAGTCAAATAATCGTCGAGCAACGGCAGACAGTCGCCCTCCCTTTTTGGGGCATTGCTGGATTAGGGCTGCTGTTTGGCATCTCCATGCTGCAACCTTTAGATCTTATTGTGACTGTGGTTGCAGGTGGATTGGCGATCGCCCTTCAGCGCTACGGTTGGAAACTTGAAGCAAAACGCCTGATTCTTCAAACCCTATCAGATATTGAAGAAAGCACTCGGAAGCCAAATTGAAGTGCGGAAGAGTACGGGGTGCGGAAGAGGGTGGGGTATGAAGTGCAATATCAAATTCTCCGAACTCTAAACCCGGAACTCTTACTCTTTTTCTTGACAAAGCTGGCGGAAATGATCGCCGCGTTGCTCAAAGTTTTGATAGTGATCAAAACTGGCACAGGCTGGGGAAAGTAGCACCACCGCAGCACCTAACTGGAGAGCCAATTCATGCGATCGCGCGATCGCCCGTTCCATCGTCTCAACGATTTCGTAGTTGGAGTAGTTCGACTGATCCAGCCGATTTGCAAAAGTCGGGGCAGCAGTTCCAATCAGCAGAACCGCCGCTGCTTTTTGTTGAATGGTAGCAATCCAAGCGCGATCGTCTCCTTGCTTGGCTTCGCCGCCTGCAATCAAAATCGCCGGACTTTTGACAGACGCTAGCCCAACTTGAGCAGCATCATAATTTGTAGCTTTGCTGTCGTTGATAAAGTCAATGCCTTGCCAAGTGCAAATGTATTCGAGCCGGTGGGGCACTCCAGGGAAACTTGCCACCGCTTCAGCGATCGCTTTCTTATCAATTTTTGCTAGTCGGGCGGCGGCTATTGCCATCAACAGGTTTTGTTGATTATGGCTTCCGGGCATCTTTAGAAGGCTGGCTGGCAAAATTAATTCTGCTTGCGTTCTCACCCAACCATCTTCTATGTACACGCTTAAATCAGGGTTGCCAGGGATCGTTGCCCGACCTTGCACACTCGTCCAGCAGGTTTCTGAGCGCACGGGTTCCGCCATCAAGTTGCCAACGCTGCGGAGATATGGATCATCGGCGTTGAAGATTTGCCACTGCGATCGCTGCAATAGTTGCGCCTTGATGTTGTAATACCGCTCTAGGGTTTTGTGCCGACTCAGGTGATCAGGCGTGAAGGTCGTCCAGATGCCAATTTTAGGCGCGATGGAAGAAGACGCTTCAATTTGATAGCTGCTCAGTTCCGCGATCGCCCAATCGGGTTTTTTAGCCGCCAACGCCACTTCACACGCCGCATAGCCAATATTGCCAAATGCCGGCGCACATAGCCCAGCCGCTTCAAAAATAGCCGCTGTTAATGCGGTGGTCGTCGTTTTGCCATTGGTTCCGGTAATGCCAACCCAGGGAATATCCTTTAAATTGCGCCATGCTAATTCCATCTCGCCAATGGTTTCAATCCCCAACTCGCGACAGCGCAACAGTCCTGGCACATCCCACGGCACCCCCGGACTGACTACGACTAACTCAGGAGCGATCGCTTCAGGATCAAAAAAACTGCCTAAATTGACCCCAATCTCTTCAGATGCTAACTGCTGCTGCTGTTGTTGCAGGGCTTCTGAATTGCCAGAATCGTTGACGACCACTTGCCACCCTTCACGTTTGAGCAATCGGGCTGCTGCCACTCCTGATTTTCCCAGACCGATTACACAAGCTTTAGGCATAGCTGCTGACTGTAGTCGTTAATTTTGCACCCACCATATTACTGCTAATCCGGATCGCGCGATCGCGTTGAGCAAAGCGAACCGCTATAATCCCAGACATAAGATTAGCTCATTAAAACTCCTATGATTTCCATAGGTAAACGCGCTCAAGTTCCAACTATCAAACGCTTCACGGTAGAGGAATATTATCGCTTGGGTGAGCTTGGTTTTTTGGCAGAGAGCGATCGCATCGAATTGATTCGCGGAGAACTGGTATACATGGCAGCAAAAGGAACCGCACACGAAGCTTGTAACCGAAAACTAATTCGAGAACTCTTTAAACTGATTGGCGATCGGGCAACGCTTCAAGATCAATCTCCTGTAGTTATGCAAACTGATGGGGCACCGGAACCTGATTTTGCTGTCGTCAAAAACCGTGATGACGACTATGTATCTAGTCATCCAACGCCAGAAGATGTCTTATTGCTAATTGAAATTGCGGATTCGTCTTTGACTTACGACCAGGAAACAAAGCTGTGTCTCTATGCTGAAAACAACATTCAAGATTACTGGATTTTCAACCTACTGGAAAACGTTTTAGAAACCTACAGCGAACCCTATCAAAAATTGCAAGGAGCGTTTGGCTATCGACTTAAAAGAGTGTTGCTGCCCAATGAAGCGATCGCCCTGCCTCACTTTCCCAATTTAATCCTAGATTTATCCAAAACCTTTCCTGCAAAAATCACTCACTAAGCAGCAACGCCCGATAGCGACCGATCGCGGTTAGGGGAAAATGTTGCAGATACAGGTGATATTTCAGGTAAAAGTGTCCGGGAAAGCCGGTTCCAGTGAAGTAGTCTTCATCCCAGGTGCCGTCGGAGCGTTGGGTATCTAGAAGGTACTGTACGCCGCGCTCGATCGCTGCCAAGGCATAAGTGCCAGTCGCGTCCCCTGCGGCTAGCAATCCCGTCAGCGCCCATGCGGTTTGCGAAGCGGTACTGTCGCCCTGACCCATTAAAGAGCGATCGCGGTAGCTAAAACAGGTTTCGCCCCAACCGCCATCTTGGTTTTGGCAGGTCATCAGCCAGTGTGCGCCGCGCTCAATTTCTTGCCGACAGCGATCAGGAGCCAGCAAGGAAAGAGCAGACAAAACGCCGCCTGTGCCGTAGATATAGTTCACTCCCCACCGCCCAAACCAGCAGCCTTCGGGTTCCTGTTCATGACGGAGATAGGAGATCGCGCGATCAATGGCAGTTTGCGACAGCGATGCCAGAATTTGTGTTTCGCTATCCAATCGTCCTGCCATTTCTAGCACTCGTGCCGTCACATCAGCAGTATTGGGGTCGATCATGGCTTTCAGGTCGCCATAGGGAACCTGGTTCAGCCAGTCGGCATCATTATTGAGGTCGAAGGCTGCCCAACCGCCGACCTTGCACTGCATTGTGGCAATCCAATTGACGCAACGGGCGATCGCCTGCTGCTTGATCCGCTCGTTTGGCATCTGGACGGCACTCAGCGCCATTACCACTACTGCCGAGTCATCCACATCGGGATAAAACCGATTAACAAACTCAAATGCCCAGCCTCCAGGCTTTCCAGCTTTATTTTTGACCGTCCAATCGCCATCATCCAAAATTTGGTTATCTAGCAGCCATTGGGCACCTTTAACCAAGGCTGGATGATCAGGGGCGATGCCGGAATCGACCAAAGCGCGAATGACCAACGCCGTATCCCATACAGGCGAAACGCAAGGCTGCATCCAGTAGCAGTCGGCTGTTTCAATCGCAAAGCGATCAACGGATTGCATTCCTCGTACCACCGCCGGGTCATCGACATCATAACCCAGTGCCCTCAACGCCAGCAGCGAATTCAACATGGCAGGAATAATGCCAGCCCAGTCACCCGTTGGTTCTTGGCGCTCCAGTACCCATTTTTCTGCGGCGGCTATCCCTTCTTGCCGAAACGGCACTAGATTCAGCGCTTCCCCTAGCTTAAAGGCTTGATCAAGCCACAAAAATACATCACTCCAGTCGCCTTTGCTGGGCAATTCAAACTTGGCATGGTCGCGCCCTTCGGCATACAGTTCATCCAAATTAATCGCTGGATCAACGACGTATACGGGCTTTCGATCAAACACAATTAGCAATGGAACAGTGCTGCCCCGCGCCCAACTCGACATCTCATAGATCGGAAAACTGTCGGGTAATAGCATCAGCCAAGCAGGCAAAGACGGCAAGCCGCTCCAGTCGTAACAGCCGATTAACGCCAGATGAAACTTGGTGAAAATGCGAGTTTTGCTAATGCCGCCGCGATCGCAGATAAATTTTCGCGCCCGTTGCAATGCTGGATCAGACGCAGGTACGCCCAATAACCGCATTGCCATGTAGGCTTCAACAGTGACGCTGAGTTCGCCGCGATCGCCATAAAAAAGCTCCCAACCGCCATGATCGCGCTGTTGTCGCCGCAGATAATTCTCAACTTTGTGCAACGGGCGAGGTTCATCGGTGCCCCAGATTTTGTGCAGCAGCACAGTCTCGGATGCCATTGTCACGTTCGATTCTAGCTCTGCCCACCAGTAGCCTGATGCCGCCTGTAGCGATAGCAGATAATCCTGGCTGCGATCGATGACCTGATTGAGTTTTTCTAGCGACACGCTTGATTGCGAAACCTGGTTCTGCGTTTGCATCGATTCACACTCCTCCCCAATGTTGATGTATTGTGCCTTTGTGCGTTGAGTTTGGCAATCGTGCTGATGGGTGAAATAGGGAGCTTGAAGTTTGGAGTTTACCATCCCGCACCTTCTATCTGCGCGGTAATTTCGGCTGGAAATGAGGTGGATAGGCTGCCGATAACTCTCGGTCATCACATCATTTTGGCGGATGACCACAGCACCGAGGGTATAGGAACCATGGCTCACGCGATCGCTCAGCAATTCAATCAATCCAAGAAACTAACGTCTACAACTTGATGACGATCGATTTTGCGATGCATCACTGGAGCGGATAAGGCGGAGCCTGGAAAGGAAGAACTTACCCCCCTCTTAGCCATTGCTCAACAAGAGTGTGAAAGTGAAAGAGGGGCAAGGCTTGATGTATTATCGGTAATCTACCGTCTGTAAACACCATGATGATTGATGCCCGTCGGATTCCCACTGGTGAAGTCATGACGACTGAAGTGTGCGTGATTGGCGCTGGTCCGGCAGGCATCCTTCTGGCGCGAGAACTGGCTGGACAAGATTTTCGGGTTTGTTTACTTGAAGCAGGGGGATTGCAGCCTGAACCAGATATTCAATTGCTAGCTGCCAGCGCTGATGAGGCAATTGGTGATTTCTATCCCAATTTTCAATATCTACATCAGCGCCAATTTGGGGGAGCCTCTAACATTTGGGGGATTCAGTACGGCAAAGATCGCAATGGGGTTCGCTATGTTCCCCTAGATGCGACTGATTTTGAAAAGCGCGATTGGCTGCCCCACAGCGGTTGGGCGGTTTCCCGATCGCAGCTTGATCCCTACTATAAACGCGCTCATGTTGCCTGTCAAACCGGTCCCTACGACTACAATGTGGCAACTTGGGAAGGTGAAAACACTCGCCGGATTCCATTTCAGGGCGATCGCGTCAAGTAGGCTCTGTATTGCGACGTGAATTGTTGCCATAGATTTCTAAAAGCGCGACATAGGTTTTGGCAGGGATAGGGCGTGAACCAGACTCGTATCGTGACAGTCCCGATTGAGTCAGCAGGATTAGATAACGCGATCGAAGTTGGATGCAAACGCACTGTTGAGATAGCCCCTCATGGGACAGTCTAAGCCGTTTTATTGTGGTGGGAACGGGTGTGAGTTTGTGCAGCACTAGAAAGGCATGACGCACCGTCATACATCGTTTTTAGCAGGGATATCTTGAGTAGATTATAGGCTAAGAACCTTAATTAGGCCGAAACATGGCGCTTCCTAAATTAGAGATCAATGTAGTCAGCCCAACCAAAGTATCGATCGAAGTTGGCAAAAAAGTGGTCGGTTACGTCACGATCGCATTGCAAGAACAAGACACGATCGAGGGCGTTGATAACGCGATCATCGTTACCGGAGACTGCGAAAACGCACAAGACAAGACCCATCACGGGTTTTTGTTCAGCCTTGTAAAGGGCTTGAAAGATCCAAAACCAGTAACAACTGAACCTAAGGGAGAATAACAAATGCCAATGGAAATTGGGGCCTCTTTTGGGGTCAAAGGCGGCGTTCGTACCCGTCTTGTGGATGCATCTAAGGCATCGCTAGGATTCCTTAGCGTGTTGGTTTGTCCCACTGCTACTGGCCTAAAAGTAGATCCTTCCGATAGTTACAAGGAGATTGAGGAAGCCGACTGTAACGCTAATAAAGTGATTGCAATCCGCTATCTGGAGAAATCCTC
>ENA-OFCE01001508-OFCE01001508.1-metagenomes-genome-assembly--contig:-NODE-1508-length-11709-cov-7.553286_pt1 | contig 11709 bp, 9 predicted proteins | sample MGYA00153388_OFCE01 | MGnify analysis MGYA00153388
CAACCAGAACTACGCGCACGGCCAGCAGGTGTCGCGCTACTTCAAGGACACCATCGCGCGCAAGCGGCCTGATGTGAAGATCGTCGGCGACGACCTGCATCCGCTCGGGCAGGTGAAAGACTTCGCGCCCTTCGTGGCCAAGATGAAGGCCGCGGGTGCTGATTCGGTGGTCACGGGCAACTGGGGCCCCGATCTTTCACTGCTGATCAAGGCCGCCAAGGACGCCGGCCTGACGGCCAATTTCTATACCTACTACGCCGTCACCTCCGGCGTGCCCACAGCAATGGCCGCCGGTGTGGGTGGCAAGGTGCGTGTGGTGGGCATCGGCCACAACAGCTTGCCTGGCGTCAAAGTCTGGCAGGACGAGTACCAGAAGCGCTTTGGCGACGATTGGTACACCTACCAGACCTTCAATGCCTTTGCCATGTTGTCGGCCGGCATGGCCCAGGCCAAGAGCACCAACGCGGTGAAGGTGGCGCAGGCCATGGGCGGCTTGAAGTTCACCGGCTTCGCGGGTGAGGTCGAGATGCGCAAAACAGACCACCAGCTGCAACAAAACGTCTACATCTCGGAATGGCGCAAGACCGACGCGAAGAATCCGTACAACGTCGAAAAGACGGGCTTCAACTTCCAGGAAGTGAGGGCCATTCCGGCTTACGTGGCCAGCACGCCCACCTCTTGCCAGATGAAGAGACCGTGATCGTGCTCCCTCTCCCGCTCGCGGGAGAGGGCACAGCTGAGGGTCTTTGCGCTCCACCACTCTCGCCCCAACCCTCTGCCGAACGGGAGAGGGGGTAAGACATGGACCTGTCCTTCTTCCTCATCTCCCTTCTGAACGGCCTGTCGGTCGGGCTGCTGCTATTCATGCTGGCGTCGGGGCTGACGCTGATCTTCAGCATGATGGGCGTGTTGAACTTCGCGCATGCCAGCTTCTACATGCTGGGCGCTTACGTGGCCTTCACACTGACGCAGGCGCTGGGGTTCTGGTGGGGCCTGGTGGTGGCGCCTCCGGTGGTCGGCGGCATGGGCGCGCTGTTCGAGCGCTTTGCCTTGCGCCGCGTGCGCAAGTTCGGGCATGTGCCCGAACTGCTGATCACCTTCGGGCTGAGCTACATCATTCTCGAGATGGTGCAGCTGGTCTGGGGTCGCCAGCCCCTGAACTTCCAGCCGCCCGAATCGCTGCGCGGGCCCTTGTTCACGATCGTGGACCTGCCCACGTCGCTGGGCTTGAGCTGGGGTGTGCCGCCCGAAATCTGCAAGACCACGGCGGGCGCCATCTGCACGCAATTCCCGTCCTTTCGCGCTTTCGGCATGGGCGTGGCGGTGTTGATGCTGGTGGCGGTGTGGCTGGTGCTGACGCGCACGCGCATCGGGCTGGTCATCCAGGCCTCGCTGACGCACCCGGATGCCGTCGAGTCGTTGGGCCACAACGTTCCGCGGGTGATGATGCTGGTGTTCGGTGGCGGTACGGCGCTGGCGGCGCTGGCGGGCGTCATCGGCGGGGCGTTGCGCGTTACCGAGCCATCGATGGCGCTGTCGGTGGGGGCGGTGGTGTTCGCCGTGATCGTCATCGGCGGCATGGGTTCGCTGGCGGGCGCTTTCATCGCGTCGGTGGCGCTGGGTGTGATCGAAAGCTTCGCCGTCGGCAGCGACCGGTCGCTGGCCGACTTCTTCGGCTGGCTGGGCATGCAGGTGTCGCCCGACACCTTCGGCTATGCGGTGTGGAGCGTGAAGACGAGCCAGGTCGCGGCCATCCTGCCCTTCATGCTGCTGGTGCTGATCCTGATCTTCAGGCCCAAGGGCTTGCTCGGCACACGGGAGGGATGAGGTGACGGCAGCTGCCAGCGGGCCGAGCGCCGGGCCGCCCCAATCCGGCCCGCATCCCCCCGGGAGATCGACTGCGGTAAGCCGCAGGCGAGGGGCTCCTGCTTACTACCGTTTCAAGCCCTACAACGTCGGCCGCTGGGTCGTGTGGGGCCTGTACGCGCTGGTGATGTGGGTCGCACCCATGGTGTGGGGCAGCAGCCTGGCGCTGACGATGCTGTCGCAGATGGGCATCGCGGTGATCGCCTGCCTGGCCTTCAACATGCTGCTGGGCCAGGGCGGCATGCTCAGCTTCGGCCACGCGGTGTATTCCGGGCTGGGTTCGTTCTTCGCCATCCACACGCTGAACATGGTGTCCAAGGGGCAACTGTCGCTGCCGGTGAGCATGGTGCCGCTGGTGGCGGGCTTCTTCGGCATGCTGTTCGCGGCGCTGCTGGGCTTCGTCACGACGCGCAAGGCGGGCACACCCTTCGCGATGATCACGCTGGGTGTGGGCGAACTGGTGTGGGCGATGTCGCTGATGTTCCCCGGCTTCTTCGGCGGCGAAGGCGGCATCAGCGGCAACCGCGTGGCCGGCCAGCCCTTCCTGGGCATCACCTTCGGGCCGCAGGTGCAGCTGTACTACCTGATCGCGCTCTACGCCTTCGTCTGCACCGCCGCCATGTTCGCGTTCACGCGCACGCCGCTGGGCCGCATGCTGAACGCTGTGCGCGACAACCCCGAACGCGTGGAATTCATCGGCTACAACACCCAGTATGTGCGCTACTTCGCCTTCATCGCCTCGGGCTTCTTCATGGGCATCTCGGGCGGGCTGGCGGCGCTGAATTTCGAAATCGTCACGGCCGAGGTCGTGAGCGCGCTGCGCTCGGGTGCCTTCCTGCTGTTCACCTTCCTGGGTGGCGCGGTGTTCTTCTTCGGGCCCATCATCGGCGCGGTGCTGATGGTGCTGGCACTTGTGCTGCTGTCCGAGATCACGCAGGCCTGGTTGCTCTACATGGGGCTGGTCTTCACCTTCATGGTGATGTACGCGCCGGGCGGCATTTCCGCCCTGATCATGATGAACCTGCGCGTGGCTTCCTTCGGCAAGCTGCGGCCCTTGCTCGGCTGCTATCTGGCGCTGGCGGGCACGGGTGCGGGCATCCTGGTGGGGGCCGGCGCGATGATCGAGATGGTCTACCACCTGCAGCTGAACGTGGCGCTGGGCGACCAGATGAAGTTCATGGGGGCCACGATCAATGCCAAGGGTCTGGACAGCTGGTTCGGCGCAGCGCTCGTGCTCCTCGTCAGCACTGCCTTGTTCGAAATGACCCGGCGTGAGTTCGTTCGCCAGTGGGGCAGCACGCAGGAAGAGATCGAGCGCGAGATCAAGAAGCGCGAGGCTCTGGTTTGAAACATCGGCCCCAAGCTCACTTCGTTCGCGGCCCCCAACGGGGCGCGTCAGCGCCTTCAGGCGGCTGTGCGGCACTGACATGAACTTCGCCATTGAACTGCGCGACGTGCGCAAGAGCTTTGGCAAGACCGAGATCATCCGCGGCGCCACGCTGGCCGTGACCGCGGGCGAACGGGTGGCCATCATCGGCCCCAACGGCGCGGGCAAGAGCACCTTGTTCAACCTGATGAGCGGGCGCTTCGGCAGCACTTCGGGCGACATCCTGCTGAACGGCCGGAAGATCGATGGCCTCAAGCCCTTCGAGATCAATCGCCTGGGCCTGGCGCGCAGCTTCCAGGTCAGCAACCTCTTCACACGGCTGTCGGTGTTCGAGAACATCCGCTGCGCCGTGCTGTGGAGCATGGGCTACCGGTACGCGTTCTGGAAATTCCTGGCCGACCTGCGCGACGCCAACGACCGTGCCGAGCAGGTGGTGGAAATGATCAAGCTGCACAAGCGGCGCGACGTGCTGGCCATGAACCTTACCTACGCCGAACAGCGCGCGCTGGAGATCGGAATCACCATCGCGGGCGGCGCCAGCGTGATCCTGCTCGACGAGCCCACCGCCGGCATGAGCAAGAGCGAGACAGCGCGTTTCGTCAACCTCATCCGCGAAGTCACTGTGGGCAAGACGCTGCTGACGGTGGAGCACGACATGGGGGTCGTCTTCGGCCTGGCGGACAAGATTGCCGTGCTGGTGTACGGCGAAGTCATCGCCTACGACGTCCCCGAGGCGGTGCGCTCCAACGCCCGCGTGCAGGAGGCCTACCTTGGCTCGGTGCTGGCCGACGCCCAGGCGGCGGAGGCCGCGCGCTGACCGCCATGCTGAGCCTGCTCAACCTCCACGGTTACTACGGCAAAAGCCATGTGCTGCATGGCGTGCACTTCGATGTGCGCGCGGGCGAGATCGTGGCACTGCTGGGGCGCAACGGCTCGGGGCGGTCCACCACCGTCAAGGCCATCATGGGCCTGGTCGACGGCACGGGGTCGGTGCGCTGGAAGGACAGCGAGGTCCTGGGCAAGAAGGCCTTCGAGATCGCCCAGGCCGGCATCGGCTACGTGCCCGAGAACCGCGACATCTTTCCGACGCTGACGGTGCACCAGAACCTGTTGCTGGGGCAGAAGAGCGGCGCGAAGTCTTCGCGCTGGGGCTTCGACGACATGTACGGCATGTTTCCGCGTTTGAAGGAGCGGCAGCACAACGAGGCGGGTGTGCTCAGCGGCGGCGAACAGCAGATGTTGACGCTGTGCCGCGCACTGATGGGCGACCCCGAGCTCATCATGATCGACGAGCCCACCGAAGGCCTGGCACCGAAGATCGTGGAGCTGGTGGCCGAGTACCTGCGCGAACTCAAGCGCCGCGGCATCAGCGTGCTGCTGGTGGAGCAGAAGCTGACCATCGCGCTGGAGGTGGCCGACCGCTGCCTGGTGATGGGCCACGGCCAGATCGTCTTCGATGGCACGCCTACCGAGTTGCGTGCCAACAGCTACATCCGCAAGGAGTGGCTCGAGGTTTGACGCGCTGCGGCGGGCCGGCTGCACGGCGGTGCCACGCCACTTGATCCCTTGCAGTCGAGGCAGCCTGAAACCACGCACTTGAGTATGTAGTGCGCTTGCACTACGATCGGCGCATGAAAACTGCCGTCATTCCTCAAGTCCGGGTCGAGCCAAAGTTGCGTGCTGATCTTGATTCCGTGCTTCTGCCCGGCGAGACGCTGACCGATTTTGTCGAGGCATCGGTGCGTCGCGCAGTCGAGTTCCGTCGTGTCCAAAGCGACTTCGCTGCGCGCTGCGACGCCTCGTTGGCAGAGTACGAGCGCACCTGGATTTCCGTCCCGTCGGACGTTGTTCTGTCGAAGCTGGAGGCGAAGGTCGCCGCAAGGGTGAAACAGCTGCGCAAATGACGTTCAAGGTCGAGTTCACCCCCGAAGCGGATTCGGATCTGGATCGTCTGTTCGATTTCCTGCTTGATCGTGCCGAGACAGGCGAAGAGGCCATGCGCGCCCACGACGCCATCGCGGTGATTCGCTCGGTTGCCGACAGTCATCTTTCGACCACGCCGTACAGCTACCGCAAGGTGGGTCAACGCCCGACATTGCGCGAACTCATCGTTCCATTCGGCTCCACTGGGTACGTCCTTCGTTTCGACATACGCACTCCGGCGTTGGTCCTCGTCATCGGCGCGCGCCACCAGCGCGAAGAGGATTACCACTGAAGTCCGGTCGCGGTTGTGCATCTGCACTGGAGCAACTGCGTTTGGCGCGGTGCAGCCGGCGGCCTTGCATCAAGGCCGCAACAGCAGCCTGTGTCGCGTCTCGCCGGGCAGGAACGGCAGCGCCTGGCCCCGCAGCCACGCGGCATGGTCTGCGCGGTAGAACGGCGACAGCGGATGACCGCTTTGGCCGCCCGGCACGGTCATGATGCCCTCGGCCTCGTGCCCCGGCGAGACCACGAAGCGCTGCGACTGGCCGTGCCCGCGGTAGGCCACGCGGGGCATGTGGTTGTCGCCGGCCAGGCCGTTTTGCGGCATGTCCAGCCAGGCGCCCAGCCCGGGCAACGCCTGCGACAGCGGGTGCTTGATGCCCGACGGGTTTTCCGCTCCCCAGGTGGCATGGGCCAGGCTGCCGTGCTTCTTGACCAGCGCCGCACGGCTCGTCAGCACCGCGTTTTGCAGCAGACCGGGCCAGGACTTCACACCCGCCGGCAAAGTGTCGGGCCGCGCCGCCTGCAGCAAGGCCCAGCCGGGTGTCTCGGTCGACATCTTGACGTCTCGCAGCCGCAGCCCCTGGGCCTCCAGCTGGGCGGCCAGCGGCGCGAAGAGCTGCTTGAGCAGCTCGATGCGGAATTCCCGCACCAGCAGATAGCCCACGGCGTCGATGCGCGCGGCGTCGGCGCTGCTCTGGACATGCGCCCGGTAGTCGGCCAGACCCTCGCGGGCCACCAATTCGGGCGTGAGCACCCGATCGAGCAGCAGGCGCTGCCAGCGCTTCAGGAACAAGGCACGGTGGTCGAGCTGGATAGCGTGCAGGCCGGCCTCATCGGTCTTGTCCAGCGCGCGCAGGCCGTCGCGGATCTGCTGGCCGCGTGCGCCCAGGTCGTAGCCGCCGTGGCCCATGATCTGCAGCGCCTGGCCGCCGACCGTGCGCGCGTTGGCGGTCCACAGCCGCCCGTCGGCCGGGTCGACCACGGCTGGGTGCTCCCGCCGATAGCCCTGCCAACGCGACACCCCGTCGCTCCAGTCCTGCGGTGCGTCGGCGTCGGTGCCGGGTGCGCGCCGGGGCATGGCGCCGAGCACGGTCCAGGCGATGCGGCCGCCCGAGTCGGCCAGCAATAGGTTCTGCGCCGGCGTGCCCGCGCCCACCGCGGCGCGCACGGCCTCGTCGACGTTGCCGGCCGTCTCCAGCCCTAGCTGACCCAGGTTGGCGCCTTCGCGGTCGTGCGCCACCCAACGCAGCACGAAGGCCTCGCCGGCCGGTGCGCGGCCCGGCATGACCGGGCCCCATTCGCTTTCGCGCACCTCGAAGTCGATGGTTTCGCCGCCGGGCAGCGCGATCTTCTCGATGTGCTTGACCAGCGGCTTTTCGACACCCCCGCTGAAGTAGTGCGTGCCGGCGGCGTTGAGCTTGAGCCGGATGACATCGGCCCAGTCCGCCGTGGTGTTGGTGTAGCCCCAGGCCACGCGGCCGTTGCTGCCGGCCACCAGGATCGGCGCCCCGGGCAGCGTGACACCGGCCAGGTCGAAGCGCCGGCCCTCGGCCTGCCACTGCAGCCGAACCTTGAACCAGGTGCCGGGCACGCGCAGGCCCAGGTGCATGTCGTCGGCCAGGATGGCGCGGCCTTGTGTGCTGCGGCTGGCAGCCACTGCAAAGTTGTTGGAGCCGATGTCGCGTGCGTCGGGGCCATCGCAGTCGGCGCAGGCCGTCTTGCTGTCGCGCAGCAGGGCCGGCCAAGGGCTCGATGGCATGGGCACGGGTTCCACACGGCTGTCGTCCAGTGCGGCTTGCCAGTCGGCGCTGTGCTGGGTCAGGAAGCTGAACCACTCGGGCGGCAGTTGCGCCTTGGCCCAGCCGGTGGCCAGGTCGTCCCGGCCCTGCGCGCCTTGCAGGTCGAGGTACATGCTGAACAGCACCAACAGGCTGTCGGTCTCCTGCCAGGGCTTGGGGCGCTGGCGCAGCAGCCAGTACTCGGGCGGGCGTCCACTCAGGGCCGACAGGCCGGCGTTGACGCCCGCCGCATAGCTTTGCACCAGGGCCCGTTCCGCGGCTGGCATGGTGGCGAGCCAGGCGATGCTGCGGGCGCGAAAGCGATGCCAGCGGCGCGACTTGTCCAGATCCACGGCCTGGGCGCCGACCAGTTCGGCCAGTTCGCCCGCAGCGTTGCGGCGCAGCAGGTCCATCTGGAAGAAGCGCTCCTGGGCATGGGCATAACCCAGCGCCCGGGCTGCGTCGAGCCGGTTGGCTGCGGTGATGCTGATGTAGCCGCGCTCGTCGCGCTCCAGCGTGGCGGGTGCAGTCAGGCCAGGCACCGCCATTTCGCCAACCAGCGGCGCGAGGCTGGCCCGCAGCGCCCACCACGCAGTCAGGCCGAGTAGAAGCGCCAGAGTGAGCAGGGCCAGGGAGAGTCGTTTCAGCCAGCGCATGGGCGTTCCTCGAGATCCGCCAGTGGTGCGCCGATGGTAGTTTCTTCCCCGCATCCGCCACCTAGAATCGAACGATCGTTCTATTTGCCGAGGAGACCTTCATGACCGCCCGCTACGAAGTCCGAGACCAGGTCGCCGTCATCACGCTGGACAACCCGCCCGTCAACGGCCTGGGCTACGCCACCCGCAAGGCGCTGGCCGAGGGCGTGAACGCCGCGCAGGCCGATGCCGCTGTGCAGGCCATCGTCATCACCGGCGCCGGCAAGGCGTTTTCGGGCGGCGCCGACATCAAGGAATTCAACACACCCGCAATGGGCGCCGAGCCTTCGCTGCACAGCCTCATCAAGCTGCTGGAAGCTTGCGACAAGCCGGTGGTGGCTGCCATTCACAGCGTGTGCATGGGCGGCGGGCTGGAACTGTCGCTGGGTTGCCACTACCGCGTGGCGGCGCCCGGCACGCAGGTGGCGCTGCCCGAAGTCAAGCTGGGTCTGCTGCCGGGTGCCGGGGGCACGCAACGGCTGCCGCGCGTGATCGGCGTGGAGAACGCGCTGAACATGATCGTCAGCGGCGAGCCCGTGAAGAGCGAACTGCTGGCGATGGCCCCCGGGCAGAAGCTTTTCGACCGCATGATCGAAGGCGATCTCATGACGGGTGCGCTGGCTTTCGCAAAGGAAGTGGCCTCCGTGCGCCCGCTGCCGCTGGTGCGCGACTTGAAAGCCACGCACCCCAACGCCGATGCCTATTTCCAGTTTTCGCGCAACACCGTGGGCGCCATGGCGAAGAACTTTCCGGCGCCGCTGAAGTGCCTGGAGTGCGTGGCAGCCAGTGTGAGGATGAAGTTCGACGACGGCCTGGCCTTCGAGCGCGAGCAGTTCCTGGCGCTGATGATGACGCCGGAAAGCAAGGCGCTGCGCCACGCCTTCTTCGGCGAGCGCGCTGCATCCAAGATTGCCGATGTGCCCGAGGGCACGCCGCACCGCAAGATCGCCCAGGTGGCTGTCATCGGCGCCGGCACCATGGGCGGCGGCATCGCGATGAACTTCCTCAACGCCGGCGTGCCAGTCGTGATGCTCGAGATGAAGCAGGACGCGCTTGACCGCGGCGTGGCCACCATCCGCAAGAACTACGACGCCCAGGTGAAGAAGGGCAAGCTGGCGCTTGATGCCATGACGGCGCGCATGGGCATGTTGAGCACCACGCTGAACTACGCCGACATCGGGCAGGCCGACCTGGTGATCGAGGCCGTTTTCGAAGACATGGGCGTGAAGGAGAAGGTCTTCAAGACGCTGGACGAGGTCATGAAGCCCGGCGCCATCCTGGCCAGCAACACCAGCACGCTGGACGTGAACGCCATCGCCGGCTTCACCAAGCGCCCGCAGGATGTGGTCGGCATGCACTTCTTCAGCCCCGCCAACGTGATGAAGCTGCTGGAAGTGGTGCGCGGCGAAAAGACGGCCAAGGACGTGCTCGCCACCGTGATGGGCGTGGCCAAAAAGATTCGCAAGACGGCAGTGGTCTCGGGCGTGTGCGACGGCTTCATCGGCAACCGCATGATCGAACAGTACGGCCGCCAGGGGGGCTTCCTGCTGGAAGAAGGCTGCACGCCCGAGCAGGTGGACAAGGCCGTCGAGAAGTTCGGCTTCGCGATGGGCCCCTTCCGCATGGGCGACCTCGCCGGCAACGACATCGGCTGGGCCATCCGCAAGCGCCGCTATGTCGAAAAGCCCGGCATGCGGTACAGCAAGACCGCCGACCTGCTGTGCGAGATGGGCCGCTTCGGCCAAAAGACGGGCGCCGGTTGGTACGACTACGTGCCCGGCAAGCGCGACGCCATCCCGAACGCCACTGTCGTGAAGATGATCGAGGACCACCGCGCGGCGCTCGGCACCGCCGCGCGTGAGCGCGGCGAACCCGTGCCCACGCCGCGCCAGATCAGCGACGACGAAATCGTGCACCGGCTGGTCTATTCGCTGGTCAACGAAGGCGCCAAGATCCTCGAAGAAGGCATCGCCGGCAAGGCCAGCGACATCGACATGGTCTACCTCACCGGTTACGGATTTCCGCTGTTCCGCGGCGGGCCCATGTGCTACGCCGACACGCAGGGCCTGTTCAACGTGGTGCAGACCATGAAGCGCTTTGCCGCCAACCCGCTCGACGACGCCTCGTTCTGGCAGCCCGCGCCGCTGCTGGCGCGGCTGGCGGCCGAAGGCAAGAGCTTCACATGAACGCAACGCCGTATCGCAAGGACCCATCATGAGCAACGCCGTCATCGTTTCCACCGCCCGCACACCTCTGGCCAAGAGCTGGAAGGGCGCCTTCAACATGACCCACGGCGCCACGCTGGGCGGCCACGCCGTCGCCGCGGCGGTGGCGCGTGCCGGCATCGAAGGCGCGGAGGTCGAAGACGTCATCATGGGTTGCGCCACGCCCGAAGGCGCCACCGGCGCCAACATCGCGCGGCAGATTGCCCTGCGCGCAGGGCTGCCCATCACCACCAGCGGCGTCACCGTGAACCGCTTCTGCAGCAGCGGGCTGCAGACGATTGCGCTGGCGGCACAGCGCATCGTCGCGGGCGAAGGCGACGTGTTCGTCGCCGGCGGCGTGGAGAGCATTTCCTGCGTGCAGCAGGAGATGAACAAGCACATGCTGGCCGAGTCCTGGCTGGCCAAGAACAAGCCCACGATCTACTGGAACATGCTGCAGACCGCCGAGCAGGTGGCCAAGCGCTACGGCATCGACCGTGAACGCATGGACCGCTACGGCGCGGCCAGCCAGCAGCGGGCCGCGGCCGCGCTGGAGGCCGGCCTGTTCAAGGAAGAGATCGCGCCGATCGCTGTCACCGCCGGCGTGGCCGACGCCGTGATGGGACTGCGCAGCAAGCCAGTCACCGTCAGCCACGACGAAGGCATCCGCGCTGGAACCACGTACGAAGGCATCAGCGGCATCAAGCCCGCCATGTCGGGCGGCGTGATCGCGGCGGGCAATGCCAGTCAGTTCAGCGACGGTGCCGGTGCCTGCGTGCTGATGGATGAAAAACTCGCCGAGCGCAAGGGTCTCAAGCCCCTCGGCCGCTTCCTGGGCTTCGCCGTGGCCGGCTGCGAGCCCGACGAGATGGGCATCGGCCCCGTATTCGCCGTGCCGAAGGTGCTCAAGCGACTGGGCCTGACGGTGGCCGACATCGACCTGTGGGAACTGAACGAGGCCTTTGCCGTGCAGGTGCTGTACTGCGCCGACACGCTGGGCATTCCGATGGACCGTCTCAACGTCAACGGCGGCGCCATCGCGGTCGGCCATCCGTATGGGGTGAGCGGCCAACGCCTGACCGGGCACGCGCTCATCGAAGGCCGGCGCCGCGGCGCCAAGCGCGTGTGCGTGACGATGTGCATCGGCGGCGGCATGGGCGCGGCCGGCGTCTTCGAAGTGCTCTGACAGCACCCGCCCCGCCGCCCCGCCGCCCCGCCGCCCCGATACCGCAATACCGCGATACCCGCCATGCGTGACACGCTGGACTTCCTGCTGCACGGCTGGCTGGGCGTGCAGGCCCTGACCGCAAGGCCGCGGTTTGCCGACCACTCTGTCGACACCTACGCCCAGGTGCTGGACACCTGCGAACGCATCGCCCGTGACAAGTTCGCGCCCTTCAACCGGCTGGCGGACACGCAAGAGCCGCGCGTGGTTGCGGGCCCCGACGGCGACCGGGTCGAACTGCCGCAGGCCACGCACGACGCGCTGGCGGCGTATGTCGATTCGGGCATGCTCGCCGCCGCGCAAGACTTCGAGATGGGCGGCATGCAGCTGCCCTGCGTCATCGAGATGG
>ENA-OFCE01001509-OFCE01001509.1-metagenomes-genome-assembly--contig:-NODE-1509-length-11707-cov-9.857020_pt1 | contig 11707 bp, 7 predicted proteins | sample MGYA00153388_OFCE01 | MGnify analysis MGYA00153388
CAGCGAGGCGAATTATGTTAGCTGCCTAGTAACTGCTGCTCTTGATTGGGATTGTTTGCAGCTAACGTAATTCGACCGCAACCCCCTGCGGCAGAGCAGTACGGGTTCTCGCTTTAGCACTAGTTCCTTCGACTTTGAAAAAAAAACATGAGCGATTAGCGAATTCGATCTCCGATCTGACTTTTCTACCGATCCGCTCAAAAATCGATTTTAAGGTGGGTTAAATCTGTCTTATGTCTCCTCCATCGTGAAAGGTTGTTAGGATGCCTTAGAGGGTGAATTTGCCTCTTTATAGGAGGTTTTTAGTAGCTTGAAGTTGGTGCAATCTGTTTTGAATGTTTCAGATTTTAATAACTGTAGTCTTTCTTGTACGAATGTGTATTATAGTTGCTTGCTCGGAAACTGAAAATTTGAGGTTGGTGAGATTTATACTACTTAAAATACTTAGTATTATGGGAGCTGCGCTCTGACGAGAAATGGTCGTTCTGGCGTATAGCAAATTGCTACTTTTCCCCCCATACCCCACAGTATAAGGAGGGAAATTTCTAGGATCTGCCTCTAGCTTAGGTTTCAGATCGAGATAGTAACCATATATGGTTACTTAGTAACCATATATGGTTACTATCAAAGGGGGTAAAGATTTCAGAATCAAAATTCCCTATCTAGTAACCAAATATGATAACTTGGTAACCATATTTGGTTACTAGTTCAGTTAAGGGTGCAGAATGTCCAAGCAAAAAATGGATTTAGCCACAGTAGACTTGAGTACTGGGGATATTAAAGATGGCGTATTTGTCTATTGCCCTAAGAAACAACACAGTTCTTTTAGTAGGGGGGGTTTCATGGTTTTGTCACAAGAAAGATCGGACATGTTGGCACATTCTGATTTAGATGGAACAACTTTTAAAGTCCTGCATAAACTAATAGGTATTTTAGATATGGATAATCTAATTGCTATAAACCAGAGCGAATTAGCTGCTCAGATGAAATTACAAAAGCAGCATTTCAGTCGAGCAATTAAAAAGCTTATAGCTGAAGAAATACTTATTGAAGGTGCTAAACTTGGTCAGCACAAAAGCTATCGACTAAATTCTTATTACGGATGGAAAGGTTCAACAGAGAATCACAATGCAGCACTAGAATTAGATCCAATTCCGTTAAGCGATCGGATGAAACAGTCAGGTATTGAATTGGTAATTAATGGTGGTAAAAAATAAAATTAGATCAGGTAACAGAGGGTAACGGAAAACCAAGGTTTTCAGGTTCTCGAAAATCATTCTTGAAACGGAATTCTCGTCCACTGACCATCTCATGAGTTTCGAGAAGCTAAAGGGCACAACCGATGATTTCCAAGATAGTTGTTCTATAACTACCTCTGAGCAGGGGTTACAGGCTTAACGTGCTATATTTCCCCTCTTCTGTTTCTACCCGTGTATTTATCATGTCGAGATAAGGCTTTCAGAGATCTAAAATCACTTCGCCAACAGTATCCGTATCTCGGCTCGATCCCGAATACTCTTGCTATTCACCTAAAGATATCTATGGTTGATAACACTTCTTTGCTGCCACAGCCATTGTGGCACAATATTTCCGGATCTAAAATTTTTGCTCAACTAGCGAGCGACTCTGATTCTGGACTTACTGCCAAGCAGGTTGCGGAGCTTCAGAGCAAATTTGGCTTCAATGAATTAGTTGGTCGCAAGGGCAAACCGGGCTGGCTCAAGTTTATCTTGCAGTTCAATCAGCCCTTACTAATTATTCTGATTTGCGCTGGAGCGATTAAGGCGATTCTCGGTGAATGGCTGAATGCAGGGGTAATTTGGGGCGTAACTACGACTAACGCGACTATTAGCTACTTTCAAGAGGCACAAGCCGAGGATGCGATCGCGGCTCTTGCCAGCAGCATTGTCACCGAAGCGACCGTGATTCGAGGGGGCAGCAAAACCAGAGTGTCCTCTCGCCAACTGGTGCCAGGAGATATCGTTTTGCTAGCCTCTGGCGATAAAGTTCCGGCAGATTTGCGGCTGTTCAAAACCCGTGACTTGCAAATTGATGAATCCGCTCTGACGGGGGAATCGGTTGCCGTGGAGAAAGCAGTCGATCCGATCAATGATGGGGTGCTAGAGGCAGAAACGCCCCTGGCAGAAAGGTTAAACATGGCTTATGCCGGAGGTTTTGTAACCTTTGGGCAGGGCACAGGCATTGTAATTGCCACGGGGAACCGCACCGAAACAGGCAAAATTTCCAGCCTGATCGAGCAACGGGTGGATTTGACCACCCCGCTGACTCGCAAATTTAACCAATTTAGTCAAAATTGGCTGTTCTTTGTGTTAGGAATGGCAACTCTGACTTTTGCAGTTGGGTTAGGGCAACGCAGTTTTAAGGATGCAGTGGAAGCGGCGGTAGCGTTGATTGTGGGTGCAATTCCAGAAGGGCTGCCTGCGGTGATTACCGTCACACTGTCGATCGGAGTGGCACGCATGGCTCGTCGTAACGCCATTGTTCGCAAACTCCCTGCCGTGGAAACATTGGGCAGTGCGACGATTATTTGTTCTGATAAAACGGGCACCCTGACCGAAAACCAGATGACGGTGCAGGAAATTTATGCAGGGGAAAACAACTATCGCATCACAGGGCAGGGATATAACCCAGAAGGCGCGATCACTCAGAGTGCTGAAGATGACACCACGGCGATCGCACCCAATGCAGCATTGCAAGAGTGCATGTTGTCAGGGCTGTTGTGCAATGACTCTCAGCTAGAACAAAAGGATGGCAAATGGGTGGTTGTGGGCGACCCGACTGAAGGCGCATTAATTACGGCTGGACTCAAGGCTGGTTTTTCATCTGCTGAATTGGCTCGATCGCATCCTCGGCTAGACACCATTCCGTTTGAGTCGCAGTTTCAGTACATGGCAACTCTGCACGGGAGTCGGGATAACAGGCAACCAATCATTTATGTCAAAGGTGCGGCAGAAGCATTGCTACCTCGTTGCGTGGCTGGTTCAGATACCAATGGCAATTTAATTCCCCTGAATCGCCAAGAGATCGAAGCGCAAATCGATGTCATGGCACAACAGGGCTTACGAGTCTTGATGTTTGCCAAAAAGTTGGGATCTACCCAGCAGCGATCGGTAAGTCATACCGATCTAGAATCCGATCTGGTGTTTCTGGGGCTACAAGGGATGATCGATCCACCCCGCCCCGCAGCGATCGCTGCGGTTCATGCCTGCCAAGCTGCCGGAATTCAGGTGAAGATGATCACGGGCGATCACATTAAAACAGCAACGGCGATCGCCCGCCGGATGGGGTTTCGCAAAGATCGAAAGGTGATTGCCTACACGGGTGCAGAACTAGCCCAAATGAATCCGGCCGATCTGGCGAATGCGGTGGCAGAGGGGGTTGTGTTTGCGCGAGTTGCCCCGGAACAAAAGCTGCGATTAGTCGAAGCCTTGCAGTCTAGAGGCGAAATTGTCGCGATGACTGGTGATGGTGTCAACGATGCGCCAGCCCTCAAACAGGCGGATATTGGGATTGCGATGGGTAGCGGTACGGAAGTGTCCAAAGAAGCCGCTGATATGATTTTGACCGATGACAATTTCGCCTCGATCCAATTTGCTGTGGAAGAGGGGCGATCGGTCTACAAGAATCTGATCAAAGCCATTTGCTTCATCCTGCCCGTCAACGGGGGAGAATCAATGACGATTCTGATCAGCACCCTGCTGGGTCGAGAATTGCCGATTTTATCCCTACAAATTCTCTGGCTCAATATGCTCAACTCCATCACCATGACGGTACCGCTCTCATTCGAGCCAAAGTCTACAGATGTGATGAAACAACAACCTCGTCCCGCAAACGAGCAATTTCTCACGATTAATCGGATCAAGCGAATTCTGGCAGTGTCGCTCTATAACTGGACATTAATCTTTGGTATGTTTGAGTGGGTGAGGCAAGTCCCTTGGGGTAGCCTAGAACTGGCACGAACGATGTCGATTCAAGCTTTGGTGATGGGGCGGATTATTTATCTACTTAGCATTAGCCAATTGGTTCCGTCTCTGGTTGCCAAATTTAGTGGATCTACTGATAAAGTGACGGGCGCGCCTGCCTTAGCGATCGGTATAGTTGCGGCGATCATATTGCAAATCATCTTTAGCAACTCAACGTTTATCAATGACGTGTTTCAAACCGCTCCCCTATCCCTAGATCAATGGCTGATCTGTATGGGTGCAAGCTTACCAATGATTGCGATAGCCACTGTTGCCAATCGATTTGACCCGCCCGATTGATTAAATGTGGAGGAAACGAAAGCGAGATCGTGCGATCAATTCAGATGACGATTTAGATCTGACTGAAACCGATTTAGATAGTCAGATGTTAGTGGATAAAACTGCGATCAATTTGAATAGACTTGTCCAGAAAATTATAATAAGCTCCAGGTGTAGCTTTGATGCCATACCACTATTGGTTGAGTGAAGTCGAAACCAACTGAGAGATTGAGAATTGAGTGGATTCGCAACTCGGTAAAAGGTATACTCTTTATTGAGAATTGCCTAAAACCCTTAGACCTTTAAAGATAGCTGGATTACTACTAATCCCCTTAGATCCAAGATAGTTCCTAAACTACTCAACACTCAAACGATCAATATTTTGATGTTTCTCGATTACTGAGACCTTAACTATAATCTTGAGTGTGGTAGATTAGCCAATATTACCCGTCGGAGATCTCTGGATTTTTCAAAATCATAATTCCAATTTATTTAAATCTAAAGTAAATGCTCTTTAAAAAAGATAGTGACATCTCATTAACAGAAAGCAAATTAAAACTAGAGAAAGACGATTTAGTAATTAACAAGGACAATATCTTAACTCAAAATGGTATTTATACAACTCTAATTCAAGCCTTTGGTGGCTTTATACTTAGTGCAACGGCTTACATAAGCTTCCGAAATCTAAGATCTTCGGCTCTTCACTACTTAGTATGCTCGATCGATAGCAAAGATGGCAAATAAAAATCAATAAATATATATAGTTATCAAAAAAACCTTAGTGATGATTGACATAGGGAGCATTTTATTGTTAAAAATAGTCTAAGTTAAAGTGATATTTAGACAAACTCGAAGAAAATGCTTACCAAAAAGAAACTACAACTACTAACAACCTGAGTTCGATGAGGCATAGCCTCATCAAATCAACTCACTGACTGTGTTTGAGCACCAACTATTAATTGTCAAAGCAAGGTACTTCTCAAGTCATTGTCAATAAATATAGCTTATTGATAATAACTTATCGATTCTTGATTATTTGTAATGATAAATAATCAAGAATCAATAAGTTATTAAAAGCCTGAGAAATAATTTCCGAATAAAAGTATCAATAAGATTCCCACATGAGTTTTCAATCTTCCGTTCTGGTTAAATGAAAATATATAGATCGAACCAACCAGAATTAGATTATGGATTATGGACTTAACTGAACTTTTTTGTGAACTAGACGATTTTTGTCAGGATTGGCTGGTAACTTTTTCATCAACCTTATTTCCAGCACAGGGTAAGAACTTACCAAATTACTGTCGGATGTCACTCAGCGAGGTGATGACTATTGCTATTCACTTTCATCAGTCGAAATATCGAACATTCAAAGACTATTATCTTAAGTATGTCTGTGAATATTTAACTGATTATTTTCCCAATCTAGTTAGTTATAGTAGAATGGTTGAACTAATGCCAAATGTGTTGACGGTCTGCTGGGCGGGTGACCCGCCTAGCTGTCTTTACTATCTAAAATCTCGTCGAGGTAAGGTAACTGGAATTAGTTTTGTAGATAGTACAGCTATCCCAGTCTGCCACCCAAAAAGAATTAGCAGAAATAAGGTCTTCAAAGAGACAGCCAAGCTGAGTAAGAGTTCTATGGGATGGTTTTATGGGTTTAAGCTACATTTAATAATTAATGATTCTGGTGAAATTTTAAGCTGTCAAATTACACCTGGTAATGTGGATGACCGGACAAACTTATCCTCTATGTCACAGGGAATAACTGGTCAAATATTTGGAGATAAAGGATATATCAAAAAAGAATTGTTCGAGCAGCTACTAAGTCGCGGGTTACAGCTAATTACGCCGCTTAAATCCAATATGATAAATAAACTTGTGCCAATCAATGATAAGATATTACTCCGTAAACGCTCAGTAGTTGAGACAGTCAACGACCAGTTGAAAAACATTTCTTACTTGGTTCATTCTCGTCATCGCAGCTTACACAATTTTATGTTGAATCTAATTACAGCATTAATTGCTTATACTCATCAGCCTAAAAAACCCAGCTTAAAGTTAGATGGGCCTGTTCAAGACTTCTTCAGCATTGTACCTATTTAGATTGTTATAAATTTCTTAATTTAACTCAATAGCTTCAACTATTAATCATCTTAATGGTGGCTTTTATTGTGCCAAAATTTACATAAGATCTACCCAATAACTAGATTTGTTACCCTGTCTAAGTTCGATGAGGCGTAGCCTCATCGAACTCAGGTTTAGAAGTTGACAATGACAGCAATCTTGGTGCCGTGGATAACAACTTTCGAGTTTTCGATCTGGATCGGATTGAATTCATGCTTCAATTTTACTCGCCATTTTTTGCTGTTCTTGCTGTTGGAGCAATTGAATATGTTCGTTGAGCGTATTGAGCTTGAATGGCAGAAATCCCGATTGTGATAATAGATCGAGATAGGTTTCGCCGTTTTCAAAAACTTCCTCATCTAAGCTCATCTGCTGTTGTCGATGGGGTGCGCTGTGGTAAATATCCCGAATCCGGCAATACAAGTAACCATTAATCCATGTGACTAGATCGCGCTCTAAACAATCAGTTGAGGGTTGAAACTCGTCGATATGGCGACTCATCCATTCCCAGGTTTGATTTAGGGCGAGTAAATAATCTTGATGCGCGACTCGCTTGATTCCTGGTAGATACATGACGACACGCAACAAACAGTTCATCGCCTTGGCTTTTTGGGCACTGTACGCGGGAGCTACCAAAACTGCTGCAAAAGTTAGCAGCAGTTGGCTCTCAATTTCTGAAGGTTCTGGTAGATTTGAACTGTTCATTCACAAAACCGAATACATCCCCGAAGACTACATTACTTACTCAGTAGATTTACGGAGATCTATGCAAATTCACCCCAAAAAAATAAATATATTTAGTTTGCTCGACACTAAAATTAGTTCTGGTTCAACTCTAGCTCCGCCGATGCAGAGATTGCGCTCTGAGATTGACGAAAATTACGAACGGCTAGCGATCGATCCCAGTGCGGAAATCGAAGCTATTTTGAGCGATCTGGGTGATGAATTATTAGACTTGACTACAGCCGACGATCTGAGAGCTTGGTGGGCATCTCTGAGCGGGATACAATAAGTCATGAGTTGGATCGAGCGATCGTCCAGTCAATGCCCCACACTCTCACCCGTCACATCCTTATGCCCACTAACACGCACGCAGTTTCACTCGAACACTATTGCGAAATGACAGTTAGTGGAATTATTGCCCCTGACGATCGCGATCCCAATAAACTAGTCTTAACTACCCCCGATGGTTATCAGTTTCGCGCTGCACCTTTGGGCGATATCAGCATGGTTGAGGGTGATAAACAGTGGCGGGTGATTCCGATTATGCAAACCGATGGTAATATTACTCGGTTACAAATCGTCGCAGATCAGTCTCAGAATGCGCTTGAAGCTGATAAGTTTGTCTGTGTGGGTAGAACTTGCCAAGTCAGTCGCAAGCATAACATTGTCTCTGTGAAGATCGATCGACACGGCGAACAAACGATCCGTCCGACACTGCTCAATCCGCCTGAAGCAATAAAATCAGGGCAATTGTGGCAGCTTGTCGCCCAGCGGGTGGGGAATACCTTGGAGATTCTCAAAGCCACCCAACTCGATCGGGTAGCAAGTGAGGAATCGACTGTTAAATCTCTTTCTAGTGTTGCCCCCAAGACCGTCTACAATGCCCGCAACCTCGATCGCGATCGCCAGCAAGAAATGACCCCGATCGCCCTATGTGCCCTGAATTTGGAGTTAATAGAACGAGATTGGGAACTGTCCCTGACTAGAGTTAAAGAGCCAATCTGGGAATGGGAAGCTCAAAGTTTAGTACCGACAGAATTACGAGCGCGAGTCCAAGTACATGCGCGGACAAAAGTGGCGCGAGTCTACGCTTATCCTCACCAAAGTAAGTATGTTACTGCTAAATCTAGCGTTCCATTAGATGGGGAAGAAGTCACCACAGATGAGAGCGATAAATATCTCGACAGGCTAATTGTCACCCCATTAGGTGCAGCCAGAGGGATTGGTGCGTCTTGTTTTCGGGTGCAAATTGGGCCGTATGAAATCGTGATGGATGCGGGGACTCGCCCCAAAGGGAGCGATCCTTTACCCGCCTTTGAATTATTAGAACGTCCGAATCTGATGCTGATTACCCACGCTCACCTCGATCACATTGGGGCGTTGCCAATTTTTCATCGAGATTTTCCAGATGTGCCGATGATTTGTACCCACGGTACCCGCGAAATCGCCCATGTGATGCTGACAGATGGTTTGAAAGTCCAGACAGCCCAACAGAAACAGGGAAATGAAGACTTTGGACAGGTATTTTCCGCCGACGATCTCGATCGCACCCTGTTCACCCTCCAAACTCAACCCGTCGGCGTGGACTTCTCGCCCCTGCCAGGGTTGACAGTCCGCTTCATTCATGCTGGGCACATCGTCGGCGCAGCCTGTATCTATCTGGAATACGGCAATCGCTCCCTACTCTATACAGGTGACTACAACACCACCAGCAGCCGCACCGCAGAAGCTCTGAAACTGGCCGATTTACCCGAAGCCGACATCCTGATCACCGAGTCTACCTACGGCGCAGATACCCACCCTTCCAGACGCAGCCAAGAGAACGATCTGATTAAAGCGATCGTTGAAGTCGTCGCCAATGGTGGTAATGTTTTAATCCCCGCCTTCGCTCTCGGACGCGCCCAAGAAATCATCCTCGCCATCCGCACCAGTCCCTTATTCCATAGCGTCAATGTCCCCGTCTACGTCGATGGCTTAGTCCGCGAAGTCACCGACTTATTCCAAAATCAATTAGAATTACTCCCCGCATCCGTCCAAAACTTCGCCAAAACCCAGTCCCCCTTCTTCAGCGAGAAATCCTCGCCGCAAATTATCTCGATCGCGTCCCATAAAGAACGCCCCCTAGCGATCGCCCATCCCTCAGTAATTATCGCCAGTTCCGGCATGTTGACAGGTGGCGCGAGTATCGGCTACGCTAAAATCTTATTAGAACGGGAAAATGCAGCCGTTTTCATCTCCGGCTATACCGACGAAGAATCCCCCGGACGCTTGTTACAAAGCCTAGAGCCAGGAACTGAAATCGAACTCGACGGTACCCCGCTCACCGTCAGAGCCAAAATCCAACGCTTCAATTTATCCGCTCATGCCGATCGAGTCGGGATTACTCAAGTCATCCATCGCGTCAATCCCCAACACCTGATCCTGATTCACGGCTCCAAATCCGCCCTCCACGAACTCTCGCGCGCAGGAGATTTGCGCGACAAATATTGGATTCACATCCCCGAAGTCGGCGACACAATTACCTTCGGACAAGCACCCGAACACCTCTCCAAAGCTCAAGTCGCCAGAGTCGATGCGGGACAAGAATTTGACATCGAAATCGAAGCCGAATTCGATGGTGCATGGCTACGCATCGCCGATAGCGTGTTAGAAGATCCCCGTTGGCAACATTTAGCCGCGACGGGATTATTATCAGCCAAATGGACAAAAGGCGGCTTGATGCTCAAACCCGCCAGCCATAAATCCTTTGCAGTTGACTCGGCGATTTTGAGCGGGATGGATTGTTGCGCGGTATGCGAGTTTTTCGACGGTTATCTCTGTCGCGGGGAGGATAGTCCCCTCTACAAGCGCGATGTCGATCCGACTGCGAAATGTCCGGCGTTTGTTCGTCAACTTGTGGCGGTTGAATCGATAGTTAATGAGGTGGAAGATTTGGCGGAGCCTTTGATCGAGGGAATCGATTTGGAGGAAGATGAAGATGAGTTGAACGATTGAATTAGGTGGATTCGAGCGAGTATAGAAAGATTCTCATGGTTACTTATAGCCATCTTCAAACTACGATGCAGATCGGGAAATGGTTGAAGTAGCGGTTAGAAATATAAAAGGAATGCCTATTTTGCTATCGATCTATGCTTTACCCGATTTTCGCAATGAGCTTGTCAGGGTGGAAGCCGATGAGTTTAGAAACTATAATTAATATCAGAAACATATTTAAAATAAAAGAAGATTAATAATTATGCCTAAGGTAAATTTAGATGCTTTGATTCCAAGAGAAGATTTTGAGCTGCAAGATAATGTCAATTCTGGCAAGAAAAAAGAAACAATATCGATTGAAGATCTCAAGCCAGATTCCTTTTTCTTTTCATATATTCGCAAGCCAGATTTTCAAAGAGAAACAAATGAGTGGGACGACCAAAAAATCTGTAATTTTATTGAAAGTTTTATAGAAGGCGATTTAATTCCTGCAATTATTTTATGGCGAAGTACAGGAGGATACCTTTTCGTCATCGATGGCAGCCATAGAATGAGTACTTTATCAGCTTGGGTAAACGACGATTATGGTGATGGAGATATATCAAAAAAGTTTTATGATGGAGTGATTTCAGAAGAGCAATCACAAATTGCAAACAAAACAAGGAATCTTGTTAACAAAAAAATCGGATCTTACAATAGTTTTAAGACAGCACTTACACGCCCAGATGAAGTTAAGCCAGATGTTGTAAAATATGCTAAGAATCTTGCAGCTTTAGCAATTCAGCTTCAATGGGTTGAGGGCGATGCGAGCAAAGCAGAGAATTCTTTTTTCAAAATTAATCAACAAGCTGCACCAATTAATAAAACTGAACTAAAATTGCTGCAATCTCGAAAGAAACCTAATAGCATTGCTGCTCGTGCAATTATCAGAAGTGGTAAAGGACATAAATATTGGTCGTGTTTTTCAGATGCGACACAGCAAGAAATACAAGAAATTGCTCAAGAAATTAATCATATATTGTTTGAGCCAAAGTTACAGACTCCAATAAAAACTCTAGACATACCGATAGGCGGAAAGCTTTCTTCTGCACAAGCCTTGTCGTTAGTTTTAGATTTTGTAAATATCGTAAATAATATAGATTTCGACAAAAATGTCATTGACGATGATATTAATGGTGAAAAAACTATATTTTTCTTGAAAAATGCTAGGAAGATAGCTTACAGATTAAATAGCAACAAGCCATCGTCATTGGGGTTACATCCCATTGTGTATTGCTATTCGAGAGATGGAAGATACAGGACTGTATCTTTTCATGCGGTAGTTGACTTTGTTATGGAGCTAGAGAAGAGAAAAAAAATTAACGAATTTATCGACGTTAGAGAAAAACTTGAAAATCTTCTTTTAAATAATGATTACTTAATAAAGCAAATATACGAAAAATATAGAGATGTTCAAAAAAGCTACAAATTTGTTTCTTATTTCTTTCAAGAAGCTATTGTTCATATAAGAAATGGTAAAAGCAATCATGATACAGTAAAAGAGATTGCCTCTACTGATAAGTTTAAATATTTGAATGTTCGTGAATTAACCGCGTACAGCGATTCACAATCCAAAGACTTCG
>ENA-OFCE01001510-OFCE01001510.1-metagenomes-genome-assembly--contig:-NODE-1510-length-11707-cov-2.354360_pt1 | contig 11707 bp, 10 predicted proteins | sample MGYA00153388_OFCE01 | MGnify analysis MGYA00153388
GATCTAATTTTTTTAAATGAAAATTCCTGTAAATGTTTTTCAAGTGCATTCCCATCAATTCTTCCTTTGATATTATTATCACTTACACTCGAAAAATAATCTTTAAAAACTCCTTCTTGCTCAGCAATTTCATACTCTTCATTTTTTGCTTTTGAGATAACCGAAACACTGAATCTTTTAATATTTGAGTAGTTCTTTTTAATATCTACAATCAAGTGTCTCGATGTATTATTTCTCAAATAATTACTAAAATAATCATGAACATAGTCTTTAAAAATAATTCTTAGCTCAGGAACTTCTTTAACAAAACTGACATATGTACAATCAAGAAAATCTTTACTTCGAATAGAGCTTAAACTTTCTTCGTAAATTCTATTTAATAAAAAATGATTGTAATTATACTCATCTATTACCCTTAAAAATTCTGCGACCTTTTCATATTGGTCATATTTAATATAAATCTCATGATATAATTTTTCTGGTTCACCTTTATCTCTAATAAATTCTGCCGCAAAATACTCAGGAATACTTTTATGTATGAATGCAAAGAGATATCCCTCTCTTACAATAAAGCACAGAACTCCTGTTAAATCATAAATTAAATCATCTACACTGCACTCTAATTTATTTATTTGTATTGCTCTTTCAACTAACCGCCTAAATACACTTTCATCAAACGCAAAAACTTGTTGCTTACAACACATATAAGATATCAATTGAAGAATTTTTCTTAGACTCTTATTGTCTAATTTAGTTGCTCTATCTCTTTTAAAGTCAATTTTTGTATTGTCATGCTTTCTAAGGACTAGATCAAATAACCGATCGTAAAAGTCTTTCACATGTTCTGGTATTATTTTTTCATGTTTATATATAAAAACAAATAAATTAACCATCAAAGGTGTTATTAATGCATCCTTAACTTCAATATTTGATGATTCTATTCCAGATATAACAGCGACTTGCATTTTTTTATCTTTCAATAATGCATTAACTATATTTTTCTGAGCGTTAAAATCTAATTTTTGAATTTGAAAATTTTGAAAAATTGTAGAAGAATCAATTACATTCTCAGGTCGGCTGGATACAACAAAGTTTAAATTCGGATATTTTCTCAGCAATCCCTCCAGTCCTAATACAATTTTTGGCATATCATCAATATGAATTTCATCAAATCCATCAAAAAATAAAGTCACTTGACCTGTCAATAACACATATTCTATAAGCTTCTGACTCTTAATATTTAGCCACTCGCTAAATAGTTGCTTCAACACATGTTCTAAATTTTGTCCTTTCTGTAAATATCTTAGTTCATAAAACAACGGAATCTTATTATGTTCTAACACCTCACTGATTGCCAAATGGCGCATTAACACAGATTTACCCTGCCCCACGATACCTGATATTAAAATTTTTCTATGTGCTTTAATATCTTCGAGATTCCTAACTTGAAATACTTTTTTTTCTTTAGCATTAGCCAAATGAGGTGGTACATAAAACTCATATAAACTGACAGACTCCTCAAAATCATTCAACGTTCTTACATATTGTAGTTGTGAAATTTTATCTAAATAGTTTTCTTTGGCTAAATTAAACTTATATGCATCTTTAAAAAACTAGATACTTCTAATGCCCCTTTTAATAATTTATCAACTAAACCATCTGAGACTTTACTTAAGCTTTCTAGATCCATATTTACCCCCTCAAATAAAAAGCGCATCAGTCAATACGCTTTTATGGATCAAAACTGTCTAAAGTTCAACTATAAATCAAAGATTTATTATGAGCACTTCGCCGTTTGGAAATTCTTGGTATTTTTACCACGCGCACATTGGTAAGAGGTTTTCGTCGCAGTTTTTTCCCAGTCGCCATCGACCAACTTAAAGTTATACACGGTACGCACCGACTTTACCGAATCATCTAACAACCCTGTTTCAGTCACTTTGACTTCTGCCGCGGTCGGTGACTCCACTGTATTAAAGTATTGACGGATTTCAACCGTAGCCAACTCATTACGCAAATCTGGACGCTCTTTAAGTACCTGAGCCAACGGCGTATCTGACGAACCGACTTTATTCACTAACTCTTTGGTCGTCGCACAACCTGACAAAAGTCCCACACATACGGCTGAAGCTAAAATAAGACGCAACATAAATCCCACCCAAAATTTATTATTTATCAATCTATCATGCCTTTTTTAAGCCTATTACACTATTTAGTAAATGTAATTCAGTCCCTTCAACCATAAAAAAAAGCGCATCACGATGGATGCGCTTTTAAAACTCAATTCAAACTTAAAGGTCGAATAATTTACCAGGGTTCATAATGCCATTTGGATCGAAAACTTGCTTCAATGCCTTCATATATTCAATTTCTTCTGCTGAACGGGTGTAGTCAAGGTATGGCTTTTTGGTCATACCAACACCGTGCTCCGCAGAAATTGAGCCGTCGTATTTTTTCACAGTTTCGAAGACATATTTATTCACCACCTGACATTTGGCAAAGAATTCGTCTTTGCTTAAGTCAGCCGGTTTTAAAATATTTAGGTGTAAGTTCCCGTCACCAATATGGCCGAACCAGCAGATTTCAAAGTCTGGGTAGTTACTTGCCACAATCGCATCAATTTCCTTAATAAATGCAGGTACATGCGTAATCAAAACTGAAATGTCGTTTTTGTATGGTGTAAATGGAGCAATCGACTCAGAAATGTCTTCACGTAAACGCCATAAGCTTTCCACTTGATCGAGGCTTTGGCTCAGCACGCCATCCAGTACCCAGCCTTGTTCCATGCAGTGCTCAAAAATTTCCATCGCCTTGTCCATAATTGGCTCAAATGGCGCTTCAAATTCTAACAATACATAGAATGGACATTCGGTTTCAAATGGACGTTGTACATGACCATGCGCCAACACTTTTTGCATTGCAAGTTCACCAAAGAACTCAAATGCAGTCAGGTCAATTTTTGCTTGGAAAGCATGCAGTACAGGCATTACAGCATCAAAGTCAGGCACGCCCAATACCATTACTTGAAGGTCTTGCGGTTGGCGTTCCAATTTGATTTCAGCTTCAGTCACTAAGCCCAGTGTCCCTTCACCACCAATGAATAAATGTTGCAGTGCATAACCAGTCGCGTTTTTGATCATGCCTTTGTTCAAACGCAGCACATCACCTTTACCCGTGACTACGGTTAAACCGAGTACCCAGTTACGCGTCATGCCGTATTTAATGACTTTAATACCGCCTGCATTGGTGCCAATGTTTCCACCAATTTGACTCGAACCCGCAGAAGCAAAATCGACTGGGTAATACATGCCTTGCTCTTCAGCATAGCTTTGCAGCTGTTCAGTCACCACGCCTGCTTGGACGCGAACCATACGGTCTGCTGGGAAGAATTCCAAAATTTGGTTCATCTTGTCCATGCTTACCACAATTTCACCGTTGGCAGCGACTGCACCAGCAGATAAGCCAGTACGACCACCTGATGGTGTAATCGCAACATTGAACTCATTTGCAAGTTTCACAACCGCTTGCACTTGTTCCGTGCTCGATGGGAAAACGATGACTGACGGGTTTGGATCAAAATGTTTGGTATGATCGCGTCCCCAATTTTCAAGGCTATCCGCATCGGTTTTAATGCGGTTTTCACCTACAATTGCTGTCAATTGGGTCAATAACTCTGGGGTTAAAGCGACTGGAGCATTCATCGTTTTCAGACCTTGCAAGAAGTAAACAAGTTGTTTGTGGCGCTAGGGTTCTCTGCATGAAAAGCGCTTCATTTCAGTCTTTCCATGCCCTAAGGCTCAGGCAGTTCGTGAGGATTTAAGCAGCAGTGTGCAACTGGCTTATTTTCACGGAGTCATATTATAAGGCATTTTTTCTGTTTCCCGCAGAAAAAGCTGTTTTATTCAGGATACCTTTGAAATTATTAGTTTAATTAGACCAAAAAGACTTTTTTACGCACCATAGAGGCTAAAAATACCCAGCAGAGTCCGCATAAAGGAAATGTATATCGGGCGCGGTACGTGCTATTATATCGCCACTAAATTTGGCCTTTGTAGCGGAGCCGTAATGAGCCAACATCTTTCACTTCCTAAAGATAAAATTCGTTTCTTGTTGTTAGAAGGCGTTCACCAAAACGCAATCGACACACTAAATGCTGCCGGATACACCAACATCGATTATCGTAAAACTGCGCTTGAAGGTGAAGCGTTGAAAGAAGCGATTAAAGATGCACATTTCATTGGTATTCGTTCCCGTACACAACTCACTGAAGAAGTGTTTGAAGCAGCGAATAAATTAATCGCTGTTGGTTGTTTCTGTATTGGTACCAACCAAGTGAACTTAAATGCTGCGATGGTTCGTGGTATTCCAGTATTTAACGCGCCATACTCAAATACACGTTCAGTGGCTGAACTTGTACTTGCTGAAGCTATTCTTCTTCTTCGCCGTGTACCTGAAAAATCGACAGATACACATGCAGGCGGTTGGAACAAGTCAGCGGTTGGTTCGTTCGAAACTCGTGGCAAAACTTTAGGGATTGTCGGTTACGGTTCAATCGGTTCACAACTTTCTGTCCTTGCTGAAAGCTTAGGTATGAAAGTGATCTACTTCGACACAGTAACGAAACTACCATTAGGTAATGCACGTCAAGTCGGTAGCTTAAACGAACTTTTAGCCAATGCTGATGTTGTTTCTTTGCATGTACCTGATGTTCCGTCTACACGTAACTTCATGACCAATGAAAAATTTGCACAAATGAAAGAAGGTGCAATCTTCATCAATGCTGCACGTGGTACATGTGTGGTGATTGAAGACTTAGCAGATGCCTTGAAATCAGGTCATGTTGCTGGTGCTGCGGTTGACGTGTTCCCGAAAGAACCAAAAGCCAATGGTGAAGAATTTATTTCTCCGCTACGTAATATTCCAAACGTGATCTTAACTCCTCACGTGGGTGGTTCGACCATGGAAGCGCAAGCAAACATTGGTTTAGAAGTGGCTGAGAAATTCGTTTCTTATTCAGATAAAGGTATGACTTTATCTGCGGTGAACTTCCCAGAAATCGCGTTACCGTTGACCGAAGGCAAACACCGTTTACTTCACATCCACAAAAACGTGCCAGGCGTGTTGTCAAAAATCAACAACTTGTTTGCTGAACACGGCATCAACATTTCTGGTCAGTCTTTAATGACCAAAGGTGATGTTGGTTACTTGGTGATGGATGTAGACGCAACCGCATCTCAAGAAGCTTTAGATACTCTACAAGACGTTGAAGGCACAATCCGCGTTCGCGTATTGTTCTAATTCGACTCTATTTAAAAACCACAGCTGCCCAGCTGTGGTTTTTTTATTTTTGAATACTTGTTAAAATTTTATGTGCCACCCAAGCACATTCTCCGCTACTTTTTCCAAGTATTCATTTCTCTATCTAGTATTCTAATAATGCCAAATCTAAAAAGTACTCCCCACCTCCAAGCGACCTTTTTATTGCTGATTGCAATGCTCAGCTTGCAAAGTAGTGGTTCACTGGCCAAAGTGCTGTTCGATCAATTTCCCATTTTAACCGTTTCCGCCATGCGCTTGCTGTTGGGCTCCATCATTTTGGCCGTATTGTTTAAAATTTGGCAGGTTGATTTTAAGCAAGTCAAATATAAAGCCATTCTCAGCTATGGTTTTGCTTTGGCAGGCATGAACCTATTGTTTTATTTATCCATTGCTCGCCTGCCGCTCGGCATTGCAGTGTCGTTTGAGTTTATTGGCCCGCTCAGTGTTGCTCTGTTTTATGCCAAACAACGCTTTGACTTTGTTTGGGTCGGGCTGGCTATTTTAGGCTTAGTTTTACTGTTTCCTTTCGACCAAGCTGCTCAACCTTTAGATCCTCTTGGGATCGCATTTGCACTAGGTGCAGGTGCATGTTGGGCCTTGTATATCGTGGCGGGGCAGCACCCATCGGGTGTTTCTGGAAATCATACCGTGTGCTTAGGTATGTTTGTCGGCATGCTGATATTAATGCCGCTCGCCATATTCAGTGGTTTACCCACAAATGTGTTTGAACCCTCAAACCTGATCTATTTCGTAGCTTTGGCAGTTTTGGCCAGCGCTTTGCCTTTTAGCTTGGAAATGATTGCGCTACGCAATTTAACCGCTTTAAGTTTCGGGACGCTCATGAGTCTTGAACCTGCTATCGCAGCACTATCCGGTTTTGTCTTTCTAGGCGAACAACTATTGTGGTCACAGTGGCTTGCGCTCAGCGTGATTATCATGGCGTCTATTGGTTGTACCTATACAGCCCAGAAAAACCGAAAAACTGCAGTTGAAATCATGTGATCCAGAGTTTGAATTTAGCTTTTAAATCCAAAGGCTCTATCGATTACTTTTAAATTCATGTCATTGCATTTCAAAAAATCAGCTTATTCAGCATCCAACTTGGGTGCTGAATCGTTATACTAATCCACCTTCTTAAAATAACAGGTCGCTATGACCTAATGTGTGCATGATGCCTAATTCTCAACTGATGGCAGTGATGTTCATGGTCTTGTCCATGCTGTCCTATCAAATCAGTGCTTCTTTTGCCAAGCAGTTGATTGCCATCCTTGACCCGCTGACCGTGGTGACCCTTAGACTGTGCTTACCGCATTTAAAATGGAAAGATTTACTCAGTTATACAGCAGCCTTATGCCTCATGAATATTTTATTCTACGCTTCGCTGGGTAGATTGCCGCAAGGTATTGCCGTAGGTTTAGAGTTTTTAGGCCCTTTAACTTTAGCGCTACTCTCGATCAAACAACGTCGTGATTATATTTGGGTCGGATTAGCGATTTTAGGCATTGCACTGATGGTGCCGTGGCATCAAGCCAATGCAAGCAACTTCTCCTTCTTAGGAGCCGCATTTGCGGTTTCAGCGGGTGCTTGCTGGGCGCTGTATATTTATTTTGGGCAAAAAGTCGTCCGTCAAAATATCGGCATGCATGCCCTCAGTATTGCTATTATGATCTCAGCCTTGGTGCTTCTGCCCATCAGTGCCACGCATAACCCAACAGCGCTGATGCAAACGGAATACTGGCCCAAAGCTTTATTGATTGCGCTGCTCGCCACAACCATTCCCTATGCTCTAGACCTGATGGCTTTGAAACGTTTAAGTAAACTCAGCTATGGGACGCTTTCAAGTTTGTCACCGGCTTTAGCAGCCTTGGCAGGTTGGTTACTACTGAAAGAACAAATTAGCATGTGGCAAACGTTGGCGCTGGTTTGCATTATGATTGCCTCCGTTGGTGTTACCTTTAGAGCCAAACCGCAAAGTGATGACGCGCTTTAAATCACAAAAGATGGCACTCGCCATCTTTTGTTTAAAATGGACTTAAACCAAACTGTCTTTTTCAATTTTTTTGTACTTTTTGTATTCCTGCTGATACTGTTTGGCGAGCGTAGTCTTTTGAGCATCGAGTAAAATTTTTCCTGCTTGCTGAAAAAAACCATGCTCCTCTTCTTGTAAGTGATGATGTACCGTTTCCGATAATTTTTTTGCAATTGCCAACCAGCCCGGATTTGAGAATTCCGTCTCCGTCAATTGTTCCAATAACTCATCCATTTTATGGTGCTCTGCCAAAGCATGGCGGGTAATGTTGAGGCCCGAATCGGTCATCATTAAAGGGATATAAAAATAACGGTCTTCTGCCACAGCATGGGCAAATAATTCATTTTTAAGCCGTTCAAATAGCTCACGGCGCTCAGGTGTATCCCCTGAAGTTTGGAGTAGTCGTTCAGCCAAATTTCGTTGTATAACGTGACTTTCTCTTAAGGCTTCAAATATATTCATTCTATGCTCCAGTTCCGTTCAACTTAAAACATCATTTTTTATTGAAAAGCTTCTTGGCACAGCATTAAGTGCGCTGTATTGATCTTAAATGCAATAAACGAGAAATGAGGTCACAGGCTGCGCGTTTTTTGTAATGAAGTTTTAAAGGTATCGCACCATTACATCAAAAACATTTGATAGCTCAATCTTACAATCAGAATCGTCACCAAAATAAGAAATAAAATGCGGATAAAACCACTGCCGTATTTCAGCGCCATTTTTACCCCACAAATGGACCCGATCATATTTGCGACGGCCATCGTGCCTCCCACTGCAAAAAGCACATGCCCCGAGGGAATAAAAAAGCTTAGCGCTGCAAGATTGGTCATCACATTGCCAATTTTAGCCAATGCCGCTGCATGCAAAAAATCAACGCGTAAATAGCGAATAAAATAGAAAATAAAGAAACTGCCCGTGCCTGGGCCAAACAAACCATCATAAAAGCCAATGGCTAAACTCCCGATTCCCGCCAACAGCAAAATTTTAGGCGTCACACGCTGTGCCATATGCACTTGCCCAAATTGCTTCTTCATGAGGGTATAGACCGCCATCACAATCAACATAACCAAGACAAAGGGTTGGAGGACTTCTTTTGGAATCATGGCCACACTGGCTGCGCCCCCAAATGAACTGATGGTGGCACACACTGCAACCACAGCCAAAAGTTTCCATTCAAAGCGCACTTTTCGGGCAAAGGAAACGGCGGAAGTAGCTGTACCCACTACTGCCGCTAACTTGTTGGTGCCAAATAAAGTGGCAGGTGCCATCGATGGAAATGCATTCATCAAAGCGGGAATTTGAATCAGCCCACCACCACCGACGGCAGCGTCAATTGCGCCTGCACAAAAGGCAAAAAAGATCAGACTGATAATAATGTCAATGTCCACGCCTTATCCTTTTTTTACCGAGTGATATATTTCGATTATAGATTTAAAACTCGCTTTGGAACCAATCTTTTCTTATCAGTAATTTCAGCCAAACCTAAGCATTTTTCCCCATCGAAAACCAAGACCTGCGCTTCCGCTGTATGCTCAATATTACTTTCCATACCGCGACTAAAGTATTCACTGCGCCCTTCTGGAACTTGTACTTTAGGAAAATGATCTACGGGTGCATATACAGGTAACAACAGTGCTTCGCGCTCTTGTTCAGACAAACTTTCCAAATACTCAATGGTATAACTTGGAATCAGATCAAAATGACCCGTTTTAATGCGGTGTAAATAAGTCAAATGACCATAAGTACCTAATGCCTTCGCAATATCTTCGCCTAAAACACGAATATATGTGCCTTTGGAGCAGGTAATATCAAGGGTGATACTGTCTGCTGTGAATGAAAGCAGCTCAATCGCATAGATGGTAACCGGACGTGCTTCACGCTCAATTTCAATCCCTTTACGGGCCAACTCATATAAAGGACGACCATCTTTCTTCAAAGCGGAATACATCGGTGGCACTTGCTGAATATCACCCACAAACTGAGCCAAAACGGCTTCAATCAACTCTTCGGTTAACTCAGGTACAGCCTGCTCTAACAACTGCTCGCCTTCTACATCACCTGTGGTGGTACTGTGCCCCAGCTGAATGGTGGTTTGATAGCGCTTCACCGAGTCCAACAAAAAGTGCGAAAACTTGGTCGCTTCGCCCAAACAAATCGGCAGCAATCCTGATGCCAATGGATCAAGCGCTCCTGTATGCCCCGCCTTTTGCGCACGATATAACCAACGCACTTTTTGCAATGCCGCATTTGAACTGATCCCCAATGGCTTATTCAATAAAAATACACCATTCACGGCACGGCGCTGGATTTTTGAAGCAGATGATTTCATAACATAGACACGTCTTAAAGCTGCCGCAATACTATCAACCGCTTGTCTAGTTTTACAACTTTTCTGTTGTTTATTTGTCCTTTTGTTTCAGAATAAATCGAGTTCAGTCATATGAACCAAATAAAAAATACAATAGGGATGTTAGGCATAGGATATGCAAAAAAAGAAATTATGGCTCATTTTCGCCGTGATCATCGTTGTCATTCTTGGTTTTCTCATTTGGCTCGCACCCAATGCAACTGTTGGCTCAAACCAAAGGCCAATTAGCTCTAGTGCTCAAAATACTACAGGCTTATTACCCGCAGCGTCAGACTTGCCACATGCATCGGGGCTGCCTTTTGTCAGTAACAGCCAACAGGACACCGAAATCAACTGCCAACTGGTGCTCGACCAAAGTAATCGCTTAGTTGTTAATGAACAAACACGTAACTGTTTTGAATATTTCATTACCCAATATGGTGAAAAAAATATTGACCAGATCAAGCAAGATTTTAAAGCCTATATCCAGCAAGGTTATCAAGAACCTGCGCTTAAGCAGATTTTAGATCTTTGGACTCGCTATATAGATTATCGTGTGCAATTGGGTAGTCTGAAGGAGCCAAGCCTAAATAAAGAAGACCCTGAGTACTATCGTAAAATTTTTGCTTCGATGAAAACCCTACGCAGCCAGTTCTTTTCCGACTATGAAGTCGATGGCCTCTTTGGCGCTGAAAATACCTACCATGAATATACCTTAGACCGTATGAGCATCATGGCAGATCAATCCTTAACTGAAGTACAAAAAGCGCAGAAACTGAAAGAACTGTTTGCTCAACTGCCTGAAGATTGGAAAGAAAACCTAGAACAACTCTCCAAACTCGAAGATCTGCGTAAACTGACCTCAGATATTAAAGCGCGCGGCGGCTCTGCCGAAGAAATTCGCCAAATGCGCCAGAATCTTGTCGGTGCCGAAGCGACCGTACGCCTAGAAAAACTCGACCAAGATCGAAACAATTGGAAATCTCGGGTCAACACTTACTTAGAACAACGCGACAGCATTCTCAACAGCAACATGAGTCAAAACGCGCAGCAGCAAGCCATTCAAAAACTACGTGATCAACAGTTTAATAATTCACAAGAACAACTTCGACTAGGAGCCTTTGAAACCACGCATGACACGGGAGGAAAACTTCCGTTCGCAGATTAAAGCTATACCGTGTTTGACTTTTTCAGGATGAAAAAAATGTTTATAACGAAAAGAATGATACAAACAATGTCACTCGTAGGACTGATTACCAGCCTTGGACTCAGCGCAACCACAGCCACAGCTGGATTACAGACGGTGACCGCAAGCGTAAAAAGTAATTATGCTCAAACCAAATATCCATTGCTATTTACCCATGGCATGTTTGGGTTCAGCCGAGTGGGCGTTGCCGAACTTGGACTCGATTACTGGTATCAAATTTTGCCCGACTTGGCTCGAAATGGTGCGACCACCTTTGCAGCACAAATTTCCCCGCTTGAGTCTACTGAAGTACGAGGTGAACAGTTACTACAACAAGTTGAAGAGGTCATCGCCCTAACAAATAAACCCAAAGTTAATTTGATTGGGCATAGCCATGGTGGACCAACCATCCGTTATGTGGAAGCTGTTAAACCGCAATATGTGGCCTCACTGACAGGTGTGGGAGCAACATTTAGAGGTTCAAAAGTGGCAGACAAGCTTCTTGCCAATCAAGGCGGAACACAACTACTCAGCCTAGCGGCGGATTATATTATTGGTCCTATGCTTGCTTATGGACAAAGTAATCCTGCATTAAAAAGCAATTTAACGGCATCGCTCACCTCAATTAGTGAGCAAGGTTCCAGTGCTTTTAATCAGAAATATCCAACAACAGCACTGGCTTCAGACTGTAACAAGAGCGGTGCAACATCCAGCAATGGCGTGTATTACTATTCGTGGACAGGCACATCTCAAGTCACGAACATTCTCGATGTTGCAGATAGTGCGATCTCACTGTTGGGGCCTTTGGCCTATGGCCATTTAGACA
>ENA-OFCE01001511-OFCE01001511.1-metagenomes-genome-assembly--contig:-NODE-1511-length-11706-cov-16.839327_pt1 | contig 11706 bp, 10 predicted proteins | sample MGYA00153388_OFCE01 | MGnify analysis MGYA00153388
GGGACACGGCACTGCCGTCTCCTCTATATTATTCCGGTGCAACCGGAATTGATATAATTCGGATGCCACCGGATTTGATATCATATCAAATCCGCTAACAAATAACCAATAACTAATCACAAAGCTCAACAAAATAATTGAATTATGGTCGGCTTAGTCACTTTTCCCATCGCATTACGAGGTAATTCTTCAACTGTCAAAATTCGGGTGGGGACTTTATACACAGCCAATTGCTCTTTTGCCCAACTCCTGAAAGATGATAAGTTTAAACTACATTCCGATCGCAAAACTAATGCAGCGCAAACTCGCTCACCCCATTCTACATCCTCAACCCCAACCACTGCACATTCCAAAATCTCTGGATGCGATCGCAATACTTCCTCAATTTCTAAAGCTGAAACTTTATAGCCTCCGGTTTTGATGATATCCACGCTCATCCTTCCGAGAATGCGATAATTGTCATTCTCGACTACCGCGAAATCTCCTGTACAAAGCCAACCATCTCGAAAAGTTTTCGCGGTTGCTTCGGGGTTTTGCCAATATTCCAGAAATACTCCGGGGCCTTTGACTTGAATTTCTCCTGGTGTTCCCGGTTCGACTAATTCTCCGTTTTCATCGACTAATCGCACTTCCACATGAGGCAGAGGTTTTCCGACATATCCCGATTCCCGTTTACCGTGTAAAGGGTTGGATAACGCCATACCAATTTCTGTCATCCCATAGCGTTCTAGCAAAAAATGACGGCTGATGTTTTGCCACTTTTCTAATACTTGAACGGGTAGCGCGGCTGAACCTGAGACCATCAAGCGCATTTTAGCACAACTTTCCGATCGGCTTTTTTGGCGTTCTTCGGTAGCAGTTTCCCAAGCAGCAATCAATTTTACATAAATCGTCGGTACTGCCATAAATAAGGTTAAATTACCGTCACAAATGCGATTCCAAACAATTTCTGCATCAAATTTGTTCAACATTTGGCACTCTGCGCCGGCCCATAAAGCACAGGTTAATACATTGACAATTCCGTGAATATGATGTAGTGGGAGTACGTGCAGAATGCGATCGCTCGATTTCCATTCCCAAGCGTCGATTAAGCTAGTTACTTGAGCTTGAATATTTTGATGAGTGGTAACTACACCCTTGGGTTTGCCGGTTGTACCGCTGGTGTAGAGAATTAAGGCGCGTCTGGTGATATCTATTTCTGGAAGAGGACTAATCTGAGTTGGAAGTATTTCTGAAGTGAGGATAAATCGTAAGTTGTGCGATCGGGCGATCGGGCGCAATAAAGCTTCAAAATTAGGATGGGCAACAATAATCGATGCTCCAGAATTGGTAATAACATACTCTAATTCTGGTCGCGGGTGGGACACACATAGAGGTACGGCGATCGCGCCTGCGCGCCAAATTCCCCACAGAGTAGCCACATACTCAAACCCAGACGGAATCAGAAAAGCAATTCGCTGTTCTTGTAAATCGGCAACATCTTGAAGCAGATTTGTTGCTATTTGGCTGGATGTGTGCAGCAAATCCCCATAGGTATACGTTTGTTCGTTGGTGGCGATCGCCATTCGATCTTTGTGTTCTAGAGCACAATTTATCAATGGGAGATTCATGTTTTGAGTATTCATCTGAATAATGTGGGTAAATCACAAGTGCGATCTCAGCATAACTGGAAAATATCTCATCAAGATCGACTACAGATGAAATGCTAAGACAATACTGACTAAACATAGTTTGCCAAAGTCCTGACGGGTGCATCTCACTTTTGCAAATATATGAAAAAGGGCTAAAATGAAAAAGCTAGTAAAACTGTAAAAAAAGATGAGGTAAAAAAATGACACCCGAAGACCAAAAGCTCCTAAAAGCACACTTAAAAGGGGTAGCAGAAATTCTTTACAGAAATACAGATTTAACCGAACTTTCAAATTTTGAAAGTATCGAATAATCTCTACGTCAAAAAATGTTAAAAGAAGTTGGGCCCGAACTAGGTAGGTTTTTTTTTCAACAGTATCAGGAATTAAAATAGGAAGACAGCGAACCATAAAATCCTTAGTCGGGTTGCTGAATATTACAGACAACCAGGCGGAATATTTCGGGCTAAAACCTTATAGTCAACTCAGTCCAATGATGGAAAAGTGCGATCTGATAATCAGCGCCAACGAGTCTTATCAAAAAGGAGAAAAAGATTTAGAAACATTCACAGGAATCCATGTGGCTCATAGTACATTACATAGATTAGTAAAAAGCCAAAAATTTGAATTGCCTACATCTAAACAAGGAGTCCAAGAAATTACATTAGACGGAAGCAAAGTCAGGCTACGTAACGAACACAAAGGCAAGCCGTGTTATTGGAAAGATTATAATGCTCTCTGTCTAGATCATGTTTATTGCGGAGCATTTTTTCAAAATAATCAAGATTTAATTGATTGGAGTAATAGCCAAAAACTGCTGTATCCTATGTATTGTATAGGAGATGGTCATCCCGGAATTTGGAAGCTTTTTCAAGAAATTGGAGTGACTGAACAAAGACAAGAAATTTTAGATTGGTATCATCTGAAAGAAAATCTCGCTGACGCAGGAGGTTCAATGAAACGCTCAAAAGAAGCAGAAAGTTTGTTGTGGTCAGGTCAAGTTAATGAAGTTATCAATTTATTTAAATGTCTGAAAAGAAAACTATTTAAAACATTTTGTACTTATTTAGAGACTCATCGCAGCCGAATAGTTAACTATCAATACTATCAAGAAGCATCCTTGAGTTCTATCGGTTCTGGAACAGTTGAATCAACGATTAAACGAATTGGACTAAGGGTGAAACTATCGGGAGCGCAGTGGAATATCGAGAGTGTTTTCTCTATCCTTTCTGTTCGCTGTGCTTATCTCAATGGTCAACTTTCCACTTGATGTATTTGCAAAAGTGAGATGCACCCGATCGATTTTTTATTCGATATCAAAGAAATATTCAAAAGCAATCCCGATTAGCGGCCGACAACTCGCCCGACTCTAGTCGATCTAAGTATATAAAATCAGGAGACTTTACTCCCGCTTCAGCTCTAATTTTCACCAGTTCAGGAGATTCAAAAAAGCGCTTCGCATCGTCTATTGATGTCCACGATGAAAAATGTACTATTTTATTTGGATCGCTGGCATATTTTAAAACTTGATAGGTTCTCTCTCCTGCTTCCCGGCGGATATCGGAGGCCTTGTCAAAAATCTTTTTCCACGACTCATAATTTTCAACTTCATGGATGATCAATACGTATTGCATAATGTGTTGACTTGGAAATTTTGTTTGATTGATAGACATCTCCCATAATTATTGTGGAACAGGCATCCTGCCTGTTCTTCACAGGCTTTTTGGGAGATGTCTAATCGATCGCTCTTTTGGATATCCGTAAGAGCGATCGTAACTTAATTCAGCCAGGGATAGGATTAATAGGGCAAATTGTTTGAATTCCGAGGCCCGACATTTGATAGATTCAACCCGCTATCATAGATGTCGTCAGCAATCTGAATTCCAAGCGGAATACCACCGATATTCTGAGAGAGGTCGGGATTGCCTGTAGCATTTGCAGCAAAAGCATCAAATACCCAATGCACCCCTAAAAAGACACGACTGATGCCATTTTCGATAATCATTTGCCATAGCCCACCTGGAAAACTGCGAACGTGTTTGGGTCGCACAGTTCCCTTATTGTCTCGGTTAATGCCATTGAACTCATCAGAGACAAAGGTAATCCCATTAAACAAGGTGTCATTGCTGCGGCTAGTTACCTGATAAAACCGTCGGGTAATATGCAGCGCCGCTGCACCAAACGTAGCGTGTCCAGAAGGATAGGCTGGAAAAGGTGGCGTACCGTTTTTCTTGGTGGAATTCGTATTCGGTGCCCCTAGCGGTAACCACGCGGTGTCAGCATCCCCAGAGAGGACTTTATTACCCGTAGCGGCTGGACCCAAGGAGGGATCGTTTTCCCGAATGCCGACGACAGGTCGCCATAAATCGTGAATGTATTTCTGATCCCAGGCTAAAACACCAGCATCTCCCATTGCAGCATTCACCAGCGCAAAAAGACGAGCATTTTGATCGACATTATTATTGCGAGCGATCGCCACAGCACGAACAATCTGGTTGTATAAGCGAGGGGGTGTCCCTAACTCAGCAGCGCCATCATAGCCCCAGTAGATGCCGATGAGTGTTTCATTTGCAGTTCGAGCAGAAATACCTGTGGGTAAAGTTCCCATCAATTCAGGTGCAATCCCTTTCCCGTACACCTGTTTCAGGGCGTTGATATACTCAGGACTCCCTAGCTGAGGTGGAGGATTTAACTCATGACGGTTAGTGACAGCAAAACCTCTTGATTGTGCGCCATAGAAGGGCGCATGAAAACCTTGATCGCTATTATCTGGATCGGGACGGTGTGCGCCACGAGCCATTGATGCAGCATAGCCATCATCGCTAGCGCTAGGATCGTCCTGTCGCTTCTCCAAGATTTTTTGGGCTACCAAAAGACCAAATTCATGACCTTCTTGTAGACCGTTTCCTTGTAAACCTGCTTGAGTATGCTTCAGATCGAAAAAGGATTTTTGACTGGGATACAAGCTAGACAATGTAGCGTGGGCAGCGGCGGCTACCGCAGCATTGGCTGAGGAATTTGGTTTCGGACTAGGTAAGCCAGGAATATAAGCAGATAAGTCAACAGGAGTGAGTTGATTACCTCGTACCCCTGCATAAGCATCATACATGGCTAAGTGAACGATCGCCAAAGCGCGAGAACTTAGAGTGGGGCCAGGTTGCTCTTTCTTTCCGTTAGTAAAACTAACACGATTGGCTTCCAGTGCAACTTCATTCCAATACAGAATTGGGTCCATTATGTTTCTCCTAGGAATAGTTGAGTATGGCTACTTACAAACGCCAAAACGCTAATGCGTTGAGCTAGAAAAAGGGTGATTTTGCTTTTAATTGCAGCTAATTTTAGCTTGAGTTCACCCTTACCTTCAGTTAGTAAATCTAGCTGACGAGTTTTCCTCATTGCGCTCATTCTCACTAAAGTCTGAGGCGCTTGCCTAGTCGCTTTTTCTAGTTACCTCAAATGAGTGTCACTCGTTTGAGTGACATGGCAACTTTGCCAAAATTTCGTAGAAGTTGCTAAACTAACACGGCAACTAGCTATGGGAAACCAGCAATAATTTGGAGGTATAAATTCCCCGTGCGCCTACAAGAGTGGGGCGATCGGATGAGAGAAGAGCAGAAGCGAAACCAAAATCCAGTGGTAGAAAAACTCAAAAAATTGAAGGCTCAAAAGCTGGCGATCTAGAATTATAATTAGGCATTTAGGATCGATCGCTCTTTTGGATATCGGTAAGAGCGATCGATCGCAGCATAACTGAAAAATAGCTCATCCAGATAACAGGCTGTTATTAGATAAAATGGTTGCGGCTGGCATCGCAATCGTCATTTTATGAGTTTAGCGCTCTGGTTTCGATCGCGATCGGGACGATCGGACTCTCGATATAATTGGGATGTCACCAGATTTGATCTAACCAAGCATCTGTCCTTTCAGCACTGGATAGTTGACACCCATGACTCAAAGCCTCAATCCCACCACATTACCCCCGCCTTTCCCGATCACACCCAACTACCTGACTCCGACGGCACGTTTGTGAAAAACTTCCAAGAACATCCGCAGAGTATCCTGCTCACCGACTCCCTGGAAACTACACTGCAAACCCTCCACCCCGACGGACAGTATGCGATCGGGCAAGATTGCGGCATCAAAAGAGCGCGAAACCGAGCCTCCAGAACGCGGAGCCGAAGCGCCTGACGGTTCTACATCCCCAACGTTCCGCCTCTAGTAGATGGGGAAATTCGCCGCTCTTATGTGTTGTGGCGCGAGTATATTGTGCCGCTGATTGCGATCGAGTTCGCCAGTGGTGATGGTTCCGAAGAACGGGACAACACCCCCTTATCTCGCTTACCAGAAGGGGGAAACCAGAAACCGGGTAAGTTTTGGGTATACGAGCGGATTATCCGTATCCTTACTATGCGATATACACCATCAAAACCAGCGAATTGGAAGTTTACAACTGGGTGAATACTCGCTATCGCCGCCTGGAACCGAACGATCGCGGACATTACCAGATCGACCTTATGGGAGTAGAGTTAGGAGTATGGGAAGGCAGTTATCAAAATCAGGCCCAGCGATGGTTGCGCTGGTGGGATAACGAAGGTAATTTATTGCGAACTGGTAGCGAACAAGCCAAACTCGAACGCCTCCACACCGAACAGGAACGCCAACGAGCCGATCGCGCGGAGCAAGCCCAACAGAATGCGATTCCCCAACTGCTGGGTATGGGTTTAACGGTAGAGCAAGTTGCGATTGCGCTGTCGCTGTCGGTGGAAGATGTGCAGAGATTGGGGTAAGGTGCGATCGAACCCAGATGCAAAAGAACGGGAGTGCAAAATTTAGTCGATCGATACTGCGGCAAAAAGAGGGTGGGAATTAATAAAATAGATATGTGATTTAACGGTGAAGTTGTGCGGCAGCAGATAAGCTTAGCATCACCACCCATATTTATCGTCCGTCTACTCCTGCGCGTTGCTAGCACTCTCCCACCGCACCGCATTTTCAAGTTATCAAAGCGTTTGGGCTGGTTGTCTGGCTTCCAGTTCCTCAAGGTGAACCCTGTTCGCTATCCGCTGGCCCTTGACCGCTATAGTATTTTTCTCGAAGGATTTTAAGTTCTGGCAAGTCAAATATGTCAGATGGATTACCTTCAAGAGCAAGATTCCGCGCACTAACGAGCATAGGATCATTTACATTCACAGAGAATTCTTGCACAGCATTTGGTTCAATGTATCTCAAGCTAAGATCAAGTTTTCTCTGATTTAGACTCATCATTGCGGATTGAAAACATCAAGATGCTGTAATAATGTAACTTGTTTTGCAACCGTATCTATATCAGAGAATATTTTGAAGTCACTGCAATCGCTAAAAGGGCTGAATACATCTTTATGTACTGCCTTCACAATTTCATTGCTAAAGTTATAGGATTTTTTCATTTTGCCTTCGAGATTATTGGATCTTATGAAGTAAATAATCCAAGAAATTAAGTAACTATTCTCCATTTCTCGCTGGATTAGCTCCTGGAGAAAATCTTCAAGATGCTCAACTATAGGGTCTGTATGTTTTGCGCCAAACTCAGATCTCAAAATGGATTCTATAATTCCCAGAATTTTCGGAAATGCCTTTATCCTTAAATCCGCAAACATTAGTAATAAGCTTATTGCTTTAGGCAAGGATCTTGTATCTAATTTGACGCAGACACTATAATCCTTTTGATTTACCAGGTCAGCCAAGAACCGATCTATCACACCATAACCAGGATTATTTTTGTCTATTCTAATAACTAATAAATATACCTCCTTAAACCCCTCAAAATCATAGTTTTTTTTAGTTTCAGGATTGATGTTGTAATATTCCGACCTCCAGTTTCTAAATAAACCATTTGGGAGGCTATAAATCTCCGTTTTGCCATCATGAAGCTCAAGTTTATATTCTTTCAATGCCGACTGTAAAAACTTTATAGTGGAGCGTCCACTAGATTCTTTTTTTGCAAGAATTCGATAGTCATCTTTGAATCTGACTATAGCAACATCATTTATAATACCTGCATCATTCAGGGATTGTGATAATTTTATATCTACCCCTGATAGAACAACCTCAGAAATTATATCTGATACGGCAGGGCCTATAGGTATTCCATTAGTGCAACCATCATTTACATTTTGAAAAAGTTTATCTAAGCAGTTTCCTATTAAATTATAGTTATTACGATTGGGCTTGTTATTTTCATCTTTCTCATTTTTTATAAAATCTTTGCCATGTAATGCCCAGGGAATGCTATGGGTATAGATAGATGGATAAAAGTTCTTAATGTCAGTTTTAATTAAATATTTATACTGAAAGGCTATTGATGCGACATCATTTTCTGCCATCTCGATCCACTCATAAATCATTCTTCCACTTCTCAATCCGCCAATCTGCCCCAGTTTTTTATTATCTAGAGGAATAGGAAAACTATAAGAGTAAACTTGATTTTCTTCGTGAAAAATACAGTTGATTACATCATCCCAATTTTTAGCAACTGTAAATGCAATATCTGAATGAATCTTCGGATTAATAATTCCGAAAGTTCTATCTGTTAAATCGGTTTTCGGAAAATGCACTTGCTGAAACTCCGAAGTCTCAGGATTAAGTTGTGTTTTCCCCTTCTTACATTTGACTGGAAAATAAAGAGTTCCAAATTTCGGATGCTTCGTCACCTTAAAACATGGCGGTAGCACATAAGCTTCGGGAAAATAGCCTTTAGTTACCAGCCAATCGTAGATTTCTGATTTAGTAAGTGCTTGTGCAAGCTCTTTTGTGCGTTGAAAGTGGGCTTTAGGGTTGCTGCTCATATTTATATTTTATCTAAGTGTTTTGGTGATTTGTCTTAATTAGCTTTGATCGGTTAGCAACCCCCCAATCTCCGCTGTACCAGCAGTTATTGATAGGCTACATTAGTTGTAGTGGATCAAACTATTTGGAATATTCCTCACAAATATGCTAATTTTTTTCTGAAAATTCATAGAATTTTTTGAGTAAGCCGATATAAACAATCTTTGCTTTGCTCTTGTCATTGCGACATAAAATAACCGCCTTTCTTCTTCTAATTTGTTGTTGTTACGAACACTATAATAACCCGGAAATTCATCCTCGGTAGCCCCTGCAATGAAAACGCTATCAAATTCTAGACCTTTGGATTGATGAACTGTGATGATAGGAACTTGATTATCATCTTGAGAAACTTGATCTAAGTTTTTAGCAAGCGCCGTAAATTCAAGGATGCTGCGTAAAGACGTGTCAGGGTGCAAAGCTCGATCGTCCCGTTCTTGAAAAATTCGTACAAGATGTCGGAGGTTTGCCAAGCGTTTTTCTTCTCGTTGGTAATAACTGTATAATCCAGATTCTACCAGTAACTTATCCAGGAAATCTGAAGGTCGCAGTGATTGGCTAGCGTCACGCCAGCGTTTCATCTGCTCGGCGAGTTTTTCAAACTCGTCGCCATAGCGATATACTAAGGCTTGTCGATAATCAGCTCTCTGCTCAACCAGTGGTATTAACAATGCCAGTAAATCAATTGTTGTTCTCATATCATCCATTGCCTTGTGGCTAGGCAAATGTGCAAGATTCAACTGCTCTGCTAATATTTCCAAACTGTAACGCTCAGACTCAATAAAGCGATTTGCTAGCTCTAACGTGTCTTCCCATTGCAGTTTCGGAGCAGTAATACCAACTTTTTGAGATTGGGCAGTCACCATCTTGATGTCGAAGCCTACATTATGCCCTATCAGCATAGAATCACCAACAAACTCGAAGAACTCGCCGAAAACATCTTTCGCAGGTCTACCATTTTCTGCCAAAAAGCGATCGCTATGTCCATGTATTCGTTCTGAGTCACCAACACTCACGGTATTTGCAATGTAAGCGTGAAACTCAGCCTGTGGTTTTCCTGCAACTAGGCAAATTGCAGCTATTTCGACAACCTCATCTTGGCTCACTGAAAACCCTGTTGTCTCTACATCAAAAACCGTAATTACCCCAGATGAATAGGCTTTTAACAGTTCACTGAAAGGATCTCCATCTGTAAAAGTCCGGCTTGATATCATGTCCGTTAAGCTCAAACCGCAATCCTTTCCTGACTCAATTACATTTTTTATTGTCGCATCACCGATCGCACGACTTGGCCGGAGTAGCATCCGACGCATTGCCCCTGCATCAAAAGGGTTGAGAATCAGACGCAGGTAAGCCAGAGCGTCTTTTACTTCCTGCCGCATGAAAAATTGGAATTTTTCAACCGTGACGCAAGGAATGCCCATGCGTTCCAATGTCCGACTCACAACTTCTGTACGTTTATGATTGCGGGCAAGAACCGCCACTCGGCTGTAGACAAAATCCGTTTGATTGTCTGCTAGTAGCTGGATTTGTTTGCCAATCCACTCTGCCTCGGCTCGTTCACTATTTGCTAAATGGACTTGAATCAACTCACCGACTTCTGATTCAGGCGCAGGTGTGATTTTTGTTTGTCGGTGTTCAAAGGAATCTGCAAACCCAGAAGCCGCATTGAGAAGGGTTTTTGTGGCTCGATAGTTGCAAGCTAAAGAATACTTTGTAGGGTTAAAATCATGATTGAATTGCTGAATTACCCGATCGGGTTCTGACCCTCTCCACTCATAAATAGTCTGATCCAAATCCCCAATCATTGCCAAATTGCCACTACTAGCTGCTAAGTGCTTGACAATGCCGTACTCCGAAAAATGCGTATCTTGAACTTCGTCAACTTGAACAAAATCAAACTTATCTGCCCAACGTTGGCCAATCTCTAATTCATGCTCTAACATCACCCGAACATAAAAAACGAGATCGGCAAAGTCTAAGGCGTGACGCTTTTGAAGAATACTTTGATAATGAGCAGCCCGTTGAGCATAGTTATTGCCTAATGGAGCATAAAGATTTTCGACTAAATTATTCAGCGATAAGTCGCGATCTTGAGCCTGTAGTTTACACTTAGCTAACTTATAGAGCAAGTCCCTGGCATCCCGATCGTTCGATTTCTCGAAAACTTCCTTGACCAGTTCAATACAGTCGGCATCGTCATAAATCACGAAATCTGCTGGTAGTCCCAACTGACGGGCCTCAACTCGTAGTATGGAAGCACACAAACCATGAAAAGTCTTGATTGTCAAATGTTTTAATTGCTCTGGACAATACCGAGATAGCCGCTCACTCATTTCTTTGGCGGCTCGATTGGTAAATGTCAAACAAAGAATGCGTTGAGGAGAGATACCCCGATTGATTGCACACAGAACTCGCTCTGCTAAAACACGAGTTTTGCCTGTACCAACCGGAGCAAGTACCAAAATAGCGCCTTCTATATGACTAGCGATCTCGTTTTGTTCAGAGTTAAGCTCGTGGCTGTACATGATGAGTGGGGGCTTTAGCAAACAATTTTAGCTTCGGTCATTCGGCAATGTTCTCAGTAATTTTTAAACTTTTACAATAATGCTGAGTGCTTCACTATTTCTCTCCTAACTAAGCTTTAACTGAGAGCTTAGGATTATTCAACGTGTCGCATCCCATCAGTAACTACCCAACTGCCCAACCACAGATAACTCTGAGGGTTAACTATTAATTCGGCTGACTTGCTCCATGTATTTACTGACTTTACCAAATAGAAAGAAAACTTGCAAGTGATTGACCAGATTTCAGTGAATAGACGGAAATCTGATCCGTAGAATACATATGGCTTACATATGGGGCCCAGAAACCGGGTTTTTTCACAAAAAGACAAAGACGCGTTACACACCGCAATTAGGTGAAAAACCCGGTTTCTTTGTCGGAGTGCGTAAGTTTTGATACAGCTATTTTCCTGAATAGATGGCAACGTTCCGTCTATTTCTTGACCGTTGTCGGTCTAAAACCAGAATTTGCTCAAATCACAAGATAGCTGTTCTTGATATTCCCTGTATTTCTGTGAATAGATGGAGAATTTCTGTCTATTTCATCATGTAACTCAAGTTCAAGTAACTGTGAGACGCAGTGCGCGTGGTGCATCTCCCCTTGACGCTGTTCTAGAAGTATCCTGATGCCGATCGACCTTTCTACACAAGTC
>ENA-OFCE01001514-OFCE01001514.1-metagenomes-genome-assembly--contig:-NODE-1514-length-11672-cov-5.524318_pt1 | contig 11672 bp, 9 predicted proteins | sample MGYA00153388_OFCE01 | MGnify analysis MGYA00153388
CCGCCGATCACCGTGGCCGCGATGACGCGCAATTCATAGCCGGCGCCCATCGCGTTGATGGCCGAGCCGTTGTAGCCAAGTTGCAGCAATGCTGCGAGCGCGGCGCAGAACGAACAAAACACGTAGGCCTGCCATTTGATCCGGTTGACGGGCACGCCAGTGAGGCGCGCGGCGTTCTCGTTGCCACCGATGGCGTAGAGATGGCGCGCCCATGCCGAGAAGATGAAGACCGCGCCCAAGATCCCGCCGAGCACCAGCATGATCCAGAAGTGGCCAGAAAACTCCGGCATCCACTCCGGCGCCCAGCCACCCGAGGCCTCCCGCAACGGCCACTTGAACTGGCCGATCGCCTTGACCGTCGGCGCGTCGGGGCCGAACTTGTAAAGCATCTGGTTGGCCGATAACACCACCGCAAGAGAACGCGCCATGGCCAGCATGCCGAGCGTGACGACGAACGACGGCATGCCCACGTAGGCCACGAAGAACCCGTTGACCGCGCCACACAGCATGCCGACCAGGAAACCCATCCCGAAGGCCACGTACCACGGGTATTCCCAGGTAAGGAAGAGGCCCGCCACGATCGACACCAGGCCCATGACGGAGCCGACCGACAGGTCGATGCCACCAGTAATGATCACGATCGTCATGCCCAGCGCCATGATGCCGAACGGTGCGAAGTTGCGCGTGATGTTGGCGACGTTGTCGGCCGAGGCGAAGCTCGGCTCGGTCGCCGACATCACGATGATCAGCGCCAGCAGCGCGACCGACACCCAGAACGGCTGGCTTCTCACGACGCCGCTCAGCCAGGTCGATTCACGCAGCTGTGCGACGTCGGCAATGTGCGCATGATCGGCAGCGGTGTGACCAGCCTCGACGGCCTTGACGGTTTCGCCGGTGTGAATGACTTCAGGCTGCACGGATCGCTCCTGTGATGAGGCCGGTGATTTCTTCCGGCGACGTCTGCGCGGTGTGTTTGTCCGCGACTTTGGCACCGCGCCTCATCACGATGATGCGATCGCACACCGCGAAGACATCCGGCATGCGGTGGCTGATGAGCATGACCGAGACCCCCTGCGCCTTCATGCGCTCGATCAGCGCGAGAACCTGGACCACCTGGCGCACCGAAATGGCGGCGGTCGGCTCGTCCATCAGCACCAGCTTGGCGTTGGCCAGGCGCGTGCGCGCGATCGCAACGGCCTGGCGCTGGCCGCCTGACATCTTGCGCACGAGGTCGCGCGGCCGCGTCTCCGACTGGAGTTCGGCGAACAGCTGGGCCGAGCGGTCGATCATTGCCTGCTTGTCGAGGATGCGGAACGGCCCGATCTGTTTCTTCAATTCGCGCCCGAGGAACACGTTCTGCGAAGCGGTCAGGTTGTCGGCCAGTGCGAGATCCTGATAGACCACCTCGATGCCTTTCGCACGCGCTTCGATCGGCTTGTGGAAGTGGCAGACCTTGCCGTCGACGACGATCTCGCCTTCGGTCGGCGGGAAGTTGCCGGCGATGAGCTTGACCATCGTCGACTTGCCGGCACCGTTGTCGCCCATCAGGCCGATCACCTCGCCGGGGCTGACCGTCAGGCTGATGCCGTTGACGGCGCGTATCGCACCAAAGCTTTTGGCGACGTTGCGAACTTCGAGCAGCGACATGGTCAGACTCCCGACGCAAGATAGGTCGCGGCAGATCCAGCACCGGCATGCGGACCGTTCTGGACTCGATAGCCGGCCTGTTTCAAGTTCGCACCGAGCGCGCGGTGTCCGATGCGAGCATATTCAACGGGCCGCGCCTTCACGGGTTTCTGTTCGGCCTCGACCACGAACCGTTCTTCGAAGTCGATGGAGGCGATTCGATGGACGATCGTTGCAAAGTCGATGCAGCCGTCCCCGGGCACCGCGGACACGCCCTTGAATACGGCGTCAAGAAGAGCGTCAGAGTTGCACGAGAGCGGGTCCAGCACGGATCGACGGACATCCTTCACATGCGCGTCAACGATCCTCCGCCCTTGCTTCTCGGGCACCGCCAGCGGGTCGGCGCCGGCAAATGTGAGGTGGTCGGTATCGAACAACAAATGAACCGCGTTGCCCATCGATTCCATGAGCCGGTCGACGTCGGGCCGGCTCTCGACGGCGGTTCCCATGTGATGGTGAACTGCTGGTGGCGCGCCTTGTTCGGAACAGCACTCGGCGAATGCGGTCGGCTTGCGAACCTGGCCACGCATCGCGCCATCGTCGATAACGGGCCGATTCGCTGGCGGCACGTCCTGACGACTATGGATCGTGCCAGCCGTCTCACCGTGGACCGGGCAAGCGACAGCCAGCCCGCGAAACATGGTGAGCTGCGGCAACGCTTTCGCTTTTGCGCTTCGCAGGTCGGCGTCAAGCCGGGTTTCGGAGCACCCACCAGAAACCAGCCCGAGCGGGTGCTTGTTCGGCAGCGGCGCCAATTCGGCTGTGGTGTTCGGAAATTTTCCGCCCGTCTCGACACCCGAAAAGCCCGCCCGTCGGCTTTCGAAGAGGCTGGTTTCCAGCAGCGTGTCGCCGCCGAGTTGGGGCAGGTCGTCGTTCGACCAGGCGATGGGCGCGATGCCAAGTTTGGCTGTGAGCTGCATGGTCAGCGGGTCCGATGAAAGGGGTCGACCGAGGCCCTTGCATGGCGGTAACGATCAAGGTCTGGATCGGTCGGCGCCCACAAGTCGCTCGCCAATGCGCCGATGTGTCGGCCCACCTTGGCCTTCTCGATTCGGAGATGCCGTGCTGCGCGACCGGCGGCCGCCTTGGTCACGTCGGCGACGACAACCCGGCATGCCTTCGGCTCCTGCGGGAGCATCGAGCTTCCGGACCGGGAGGTGAATGCACGGGTCATGCCCATGCGCCTGCCGCGATTTGCACTGCGCCGATATCTTTCATGAGGCCGCTTTACGGCGGACGTGTGTGCTCTCGGTCATCCCCAATGCGGCGGATGCGGGGCGAAGACAGGTCACCAATGCGCTCGAGTGACCAGAACTCACGGTGTGCGCACATCGCGTTCGCATGTCGCGCTGCGGGCTGACGTGTGGCATGTCGAAACGGCTCATTTGAAATCAGTGAAGGGAAGCTGCAGAGCCGGCCCCGGAATGGACATGAGACTAATGCAATGAAAATTGCATGTCAATGCTGTTTGCACCCGCAATTGCGTGTGGCGCGGGTTCGCGTTCACGGCAGCCGCAAGAGCCAGCGCCGCGGCCGTCACTGCAGACGCTTTGGGGTTAACCACGAGACCCTCCTTGGTCTCGCAGCCTGGTCAACCAACGCGTTGTCGTTACCGTCGGTGGCTGCCTCTCGGTGCACCTGATGGACTGCGCAGTGTGGGAGAGAAAGTTCAAGCCACCCGGCCCGTACCAGTGGGCGTCGAAGCGCCGCATGCAGCTGAACACCGGCTGCCAGCGTGCTCGATTGCAATTTTCGGATGGGAGCCACACCCGAATCTTGTTGCACAGCCCCACAGGGCTTGGCGTTGATGCCGACGATCCTTCGTTAACGCCCGAGCGGTTGCGGCGCCCTGCGAGCGCATCCTGTGGTTCAGGCGTTCGGTCTTGCCAATGTCGCCATGTCAATGACGAAGCGGTACTTCACGTCACCCTTGAGCATGCGGTCGTAGGCCGTGTCGATTTCGTCCATTCGGATCATCTCGATGTCCGACAGGATGTTGTGCGCGGAACAGAAATCCAACATCTCCTGCGTTTCGCGGAGGCCACCAATCAGCGACCCCGCCAGCCGCCGGCGGCGCAGGATAAGGTTGAAGATGCCTGGCGAGGGATGGGGGGTGGCCGGGGCTCCGACAAGAGTCATCGTGCCGTCGAGCTTGAGCAGCTGCAGGTAAGCGTCGAGGTCGTGCGGAGCCGCCACCGTGTTGAGGATGAAATCGAGGCGGCCGGTTTGCGCCGCCATTTCCTCGGCGTTGCCCGACAGCACAACCTCGTGCGCACCGAAGCGGAGCGCGTCCTCACGTTTGCCAGCCGATGTGGTGAACAGTACGACGTGAGCGCCCATCGCGGCGGCGATCTTCACACCCATGTGCCCGAGCCCGCCGAGGCCGACGATGCCGACTTTGTGTCCCGGTTTCACACCCCAGTGCCGCAACGGTGAATAGGTTGTGATGCCGGCACACAGCAGCGGCGACACGGCTGCGAGTTGGGAGGCGTCGTGCGACACGCGCAGGACGAAGGACTCGCGGACGACGATATGGGTCGAGTAGCCCCCGAAGGTGTTTTCGCCGCCGCCGAACAGCGGGCCGTTGTAGGTCCCGGTGAACCCTTTGTCGCAATACTGCTCGAGCCCATCGGTGCAGGGTTGGCAGTGCAGGCAACTGTCGACCAGGCAACCGACGCCGACGGTGTCGCCGAGTTTGAACTTCTTCACTCGGGATCCCACGGCGGTCACGCGTCCGACGATCTCGTGGCCTGGGACGCACGGGTACAAAGTGTTGTTCCACTCGTTGCGCGCGGTGTGGAGGTCGGAGTGACAGACTCCGCAGTACAGGATGTCAATCGCAACATCCTCGTCGCCGGGCGCACGGCGCTCGATCGAGAAAGGTGCCAGAGCTGCAGTCGAAGCGGTTGCGGCATAAGCCAAGGTTGAAGTCATTTTGAAAGCCGGAAGTGTTCCGCGATGATAGGTATGACCCCTGGCCTGGCGACTGACGAGCGATCACGTGGGGCAGGCATCGATCAATTCCGTCTCCGGCAGCTGCACCAGCGCCTTGGCCTGCTCCACGGTACCGAACAGCCAGGCAGGCGCGTCCTCGAGTTCGATCGGCACGACGGAGCGCTTGTCCTGCATGTCGGATGGCCTTTTGGGGTCTGGCCGGTGCATGCGGCGTATCAGGGGGTGCGCGTCGGCGTTCTGGGTGAGCATGGTGTAACTCTCGACCAGCTCACCGGTCAGCGGATCGGCCCATGCGTTCCACAAGCCCGCCAGACCCCAGGGGAGACCGTCGGCGCGCCGGAAGATCCAAGGCACATGCTTTCCAGTCTCCCAGTTCGGCTCGAAAAAGGCCCAGGCCGGGATGATGCAGCGCTGTCCGCGGGACCAGGGTAGCTTGTAAGAAGCCTTGGCCATCAACTCCTCCGATCGCGCATTGCTCGTCGGGTACTTCAACTTGCGTTCCTTCGCGAACCAGGGAATCAGCGACCATTGCCCAATGACGAGTTCGACCCGGGGTGCTTCCGATTCCATCGATTCCGCTGAGTCCACCAGACCCTTCGACGCCCTCGGCGCCCGGATGAACGGGCCCTGGTAGTTCGGGAAGATTTCGCCGCCGCGCCAGGCGTTGCGACTGTCGAAATGCCAGTGCCGCTCAATGTCGCCGGCCTCGGGGGAGATGTATCGAGTGCACACAGGCGGTGGAGGCTACACGGGTCGCCGTCGATCACGTCGGTGGCCAGCCCGACAGCATCATGGTCAGCCCGGGGCCTCAGCCTCAGCCTCAGACTCAGATTCAAGCTAAAACGCCGCGATGGCGCCGCACAGGCCGGGCGATCGCAACCGAGTCCGAGTCTGGTGCGAGGGCCTCCGAAGCGGGGCAATCTGGAGTTCGGGCGCCCGGCCCCGCGCGCATCGAAGTCTCGATCATCAATGCGCTGGCCGGAAGGCGGGTGCTCAGCAGCTTGGCCGCATGCGGGTGCTTGGGCTGGTGGTGGAGCGCGAACTGCCGGACCGGGCGAGCGCGCCCGTCGCAGAACTCGGCTGCCGTTTCATACATCGTGAACGTGACGGCTTTTCCGTCGTCCTTGACGCAATTGGCCATGCGGTTCAGCCAGTCGCTCTTGTCGTGCGTCCGCCACGACCAACATCGCCGGGCGCGGGAAGAGCGGGCAGTAACTCAAGCAGCCTTCTATTGATCTGCGCTCTCGCTTCGGTTGAGCAGGCGCCAACCCGATAGCGAAATTGAGCAGCCATTTGCCTCCCAGCCGAAACGTTTCGACCACTCCGAGAGTCGCCTCCCGAAGAGCGCCGTCGCGGACGACGTGATGTGACATGCCGGAAGCCAGTGCCCCTGCCACCTGATCACAAGTGACCGGGTGGTCGGTGCCGACTCCGGCGAGTATGGGCCGATCGAGTGGGTCGGGGCGTGGAACAGTCTCAAGCGCGAGAAGCTCGCGCCCCCACCGATGAGCCGATGCATCGTGGTCGATCTGTCGCACCACCGTGCGATCCTGGCCAGCAATTAGAATTGCCTACGCTTTGAAAACCCGCTGAAAGCCTTGACCTGTCCAGGTTCGCGCTGCCCACTACCCACAGAGGCATTTCCATGAATACACGTCGACTTTTCATTCAAATTTTGCCCTTGGCCGGCTTGTCGGCCTTGAGCGCCTGCGGTGACAAGACTGCAACTCAGCCCGCTGCTGCGGCCCCTGACGCCGCACCGGCAGCGTATCCTGCAGCGCCGCCAACCGCACCGGCCACGACAGCAACATCGGCCCCTCCGTCCGTGACTGCTGCCACTAACGCCGTGGTCGACCCGGCCGACGCCGCTGCCGTCGCGTTGGGCTATGTGTCCGATGCGAACACCACCAAGGACGCCAAGTACGTCGCGGGCGCTGCTTGCGTCAATTGCGCGCTGTACGGCGGCAAGGCAGGCGACCCCTCCGGACCCTGTCCTCTGTTTGCCGGCAAGCAGGTATTGGCGACGGGCTGGTGCACGGCCTACGCGAAGAAGGCCTGAGCGGAGCCCGAAGTCCAGGTGTGCTTCGAAATCTCCAAGGCGCATCTGGGCCGAAGGCAGCGGCACCATCAAATCGGCCGTTGACGTGCTCCGGACGAACTCGCCACGGCCGAGTTGTCCGCTGCACCTGCCAGATCGGTGACTGTGCGGTCAACCAGGAACTGGCAAGAAAGCCAGACCTTGGCTGTGAAAGCTGCGCTCGAGACCACTGGGTTGACCGCCATTTGCTTCGACCTGAATCTGCCTCCTGCGGCGTCAGGGTGGCTGGTAGACATGGCGTGTTCGAATTGAAGGTTTGATAACCGGGTGGGTCTGCCCGTCGTCACGCCGGCGGGGCGCCGACTTGACGGCTCGGATCGGCCTTGGCGAAAGCATCCAGTTGCTCGCACGCCGCCATGACGCGCTGCACGGTCGGTATGGCCGGAACCTCGATCTTGAAGACGCGCATCACCGCGACGATGCTGGCCAGGCAGATGTCGGCGATCGTCGGCGTGTCGCCATGGCAGAAGATGCCCGTCCCGGGGTCACTGACCAAGCGCTGCTCCAACGCCGTCAGGCCTGCCGCAAACCAGTGGATTTGCCAGGCGCGCCAAGCCGCGTCGTCGAAGCCGCCCGTGGTGGTCAAGTACCTTTTCACCCTCGGAGTGACCAGCGGGTGCGTGTCGGCTGCCAACATCGCGGCCAGCGAGCGCACACGGGCTCGCCCATGCGGGTCGGCCGGCAGCAGCGCAGGCGTCGGAAAGCGCTCGTCGAGAAATTCGAGGATCGCCAGCGATTGCGTGAGCGGCGTGCGCGGCTGGCCCGGGCCGTGGTCCACAAGAGCCGGGATGGCGCCCATCGGGTTGATCTTCAGAAAAGCTTCGCTGCGCTGATCACCGGTGTCGAGGTTGACGTTGTGTTCTTTCGGCGAAAGGCCTTTCAAGTTGAAGGCTACGCGTACTCGATAGGTAGCGGAAGTGCGCCAGAACGAGAAGAGTTCAAAGCAAGCGGTGTCGGTCATTCGGGAGTCCTGTCAAGGCAAGAACAACATGTCACAGGTATTCATCGGGTCGGCTTCGATCTGCGCCTGGGTCGTGAACAGGCATCGAGACGAAGCGGTCGGGAATGTAGCGGATGCCGAAGAAGTCTGCTGCCGTGCAAGCGATGGTTCAGACAATCCAGAGGGGCTGTCAAGACCACTCAGTCGGCAGCGACTCCAAGCAGTCGGCGCAGCAAGTTGCCGACTCGTAGCGCAGCTTGCAGCGGGTGCCAGCGGCAACGACGGCCGGCTATCGCTTGAACGCCAACACGAACACGCCGGCGCCGACTTTCGCGATCCCGGTCCACTCGCGCAATGAGGGCCGCTCACCCAGAAAAGCCACGGCAAACACCGACACCAGCAGCACGCTGAGCTTGTCGACCGGGGCCATGCCCGATCCCTGCCGTGATGTGATGGAACACCGTGAGCCTACGCAGATGCCGCGCCGACCACCACGAACTTTTCGTGCGAGACCAATATTGTTCAAAAGCGTCATCAAAGGTCACGACCACCCGCTGCGCCTTCGCCAGGCCGCTCAGGACATAGAGCCGCAACAGGTCTGGGCCCTTTTGGACGATCCGGCGCAGCGCACCGAAGCAGACAATGGCGGAGGTCGAATGCGCTGCGCGGGCTCGCGCTGCATCAGGCTGCCAAATCCACCATGATGCGCTGTTGGCTCCGTGTCGGGGTCTGCGTTCATTGAAGTGTCGAGTTCATGAAAATGGTTTTGCCCGCCGTCATTGCCCTGGGCGCAATCTCGGCCGCCGTGCCGGCGCACACTGCGCCGCTGCCGCCCGTTGCGCCGACTCAACGACATGTCGTGACGTGGCACGGACAGGAGGTCAGTGACCCCTGGTTCTGGCTGCGCGACAAGGACAGCGCTCCTGTGCTCGACCATCTGAAAGCCGAAAACGCGTACACCGAAGCGATGACGGCGGGGCTGGCGCCGCTGTCGGCCAAGCTGTATGCCGAGATGCTGGGCCGCATTCAGCAGACCGACCTGGACGTGCCCGTGCGCAAGGGCGGCTGGTACTACTACAACCGCACCGTGGAAGGCCAGCAATACCCGATACGCTGCCGGCGTCAGGCCACGGCGACGCTGGCCTACGATTCGCGAGAGCCCGAGCAGGTGCTGCTCGATCAAAACCAGTTGGCCAAGGGCAAGGTTTTCATCAGCATCGGCGACTATCAAGTGTCGGACGATGCCGGCAGCCTGCTGTACACGGTCGACGACACCGGCTATCGGCAATACAAACTCTTCCGCAAAAACCTGGTCACCGGCCAGGTGCAGGGCCCGCTGGCAGAACGCGTGACCAGCGTGGAATGGGCGGCCGACAACGCCACCGTGTTCTACGTCTCCGAGCACCCCACGTCCAAGCGTTCGGACAGTCTGTGGCGATTGGGCGCCAGCGGCAAGCCGGACTTGCTTTTTGAAGAGAAGGACGAGCTGTTCGACATCGGGGTGGGACGAACCAAGGATGGGAAGTTGTTGGTGTTGCAGGCCCTGTCTACCGACACCTGGGAAACCCGCTGGCTGGACGCTGCGCGACCGCAGGACGCCTTCAAGACCGTGCTGGCGCGCAGCAAGGGCCACAAATACGAAGTCGAACACCGCGACGGGCTGCTCTACATCCGCACCAACCGGGGCGCCAAGGACTTCCGTGTCGTCACTGCACCGCTGCACGACCCGGCGCCTGCGAACTGGAAGCCGCTGGTAGCGCACCAGGCAGGCGTGCTGATCCGGTCGGTCTCGACCTTCCGCGACCACCTGGTGCTGACCGAAAAGTCCGAGGGCCTGGTTCGCTTTCGGGTGCACGACTTCGCCTCCGGCCACTGGGCCACGGTGCCTTTCTCGGAGCCTGTTTATGCGGCGTCGCCTGGCAACAACCCCGAGTACGACACCACGCGCTTTCGCTATGGCTACCAGAGCCTGATCACGCCGTCTTCGGTGTTTGAACTCGACCTGTCGACCCGCGCGACCACCTTGTTGAAACAGCAGGCCGTGCTGGGCGGCTACGACCCCAAGCAGTACGCCTCGGAGCGGTTGTGGGTGACGGCACGCGACGGCGTGCGCGTGCCGGTATCCATCGTCTACCGCAAGGACCGCAAACGCGACGGCAGTGCGCCCTTGTGGTTGTACGCGTACGGCTCCTACGGCTCCGGCACACCGGCCAGCTTCAACAGCGCCCGCCTGAGCCTGCTGGACCGCGGCTTCGCCTTTGCCGTCGCCCACATCCGCGGCGGCGACGAGATGGGCGAGTCGTGGCACGACGACGGCATGCTGATGAAGAAGAAGAACACCTTCTATGACTTCATCGACGTGGCGATCAGCCTGCAGAAGAACCGGTGGACTTCACGCGAGGGCACCGTCATCGAAGGCGGCAGCGCCGGCGGGTTGCTGATGGGCGCGGTCGCCAACCTGCGGCCCGAGTTGTTCAAGGCCGTGCACTCGGCGGTGCCCTTCGTCGACGTGATGAACACGATGATGGACGCCAGCCTGCCGCTGACGGTGGGCGAGTACCTGGAATGGGGCAACCCCAACGAGCAGGCCGCTTACGACTACATGCGTTCGTACAGCCCGTACGACAACCTGAGCAAGCAGGCCTACCCCGCGACCTTGGTGACCACCAGCTACAACGACAGCCAGGTGATGTACTGGGAGCCGGCGAAATACGTGGCCAAGCTGCGCACGCTGAAGACCGACAAGAACCCGCTGCTGCTGAAGATCAAGATGGACCCGGCCGGCCATGGTGGCGCGTCGGGCCGTTACGACGCGCTGCGCGACCGGGCCTTCGAGTTCGCCTGGATGCTGCAGCAGGTCGGCGTCACGAAGTAGCGGCGCTGCCGCGCTTGATGCCGGACGTCCCGCTCGAGCAGTGGCTGGTCACCCAGCAGTCAACGTCCGCCGAGCTCGGCGCGATCGGTATCGCACGGCCCTGCGGTCCCTGCGTGGCGGTATCCATCCGCCCGATTTGCGACAGCGCCTGTTCCCAAACCTGCCAAGCCATCAGGGAGGAAAGGCCAGCGGCGGGCTGACTAGTTCGTGATCAGGAGATTGACCGTGGCCACCTGCGCTGAATCGTAGGTGGACGTTGCCACCAGCGTGACCGGAATTGAAGCCGGCAACTGAAACGCGGCATGCGTGTCGACCGCGACGCTTGACCGACTCAAGGTGGTGGCCGTAATGGTGGCCCCCGCGTAATACACCTGGGCACCGCCGCTGACGGCAGATCCCCCGACGTACAGGGTCCAGATCGCAGGTTCGCCCGCATCCAGGGACACAGACTGGCCGGCCTGCACTGCCAAATTCAGTGACCCACCCGAGATGACCGGTGTGGTGTTGACGTATTGGCCAGCAACGGTGACGCCGATGTTGAAGTTGCCGGTGGAATCGACGTAGGCGCCGCCACCGCAGGCACTCAGGAAGCCAGCAGCCGCGAAAGCGGTGGTCAACACCAGCCATCGAGTCCCCTGCGCTCGGTCGATAGACACCCGGGTGCGGTTTTTCGTCCTCAATATTCGACTGTTGGTCATGGAGAGCCCTCTCGATTGCGCTGAACGGCAGTGATGCGGGGCAGCGCCGTTGGCGGGCGGCGCTGCGCCTAACGCTTCTTCAACGCTTTCGGGGCGGTGACCGATGACGAAGGAAGCCAGGCTATTACACGGCTACACAGTTCAGACAAACCCGTGTCGCGGCGGCAGCAATGCGCGCGCCTCGCATCCCTCAAACACCAACCCGTCCTCGCGGGCATCAAAGTCGACGATAGCGCTGTGGGTCGAGGACGGACTCGCCGGTGCTCGACGGGTCGCTGTTCGCTGCGCACGCTGTAGATCACTTGCAGGAGCAGGGCGCGCACGAGCTTCTCGGGCGCGATGCTCGGACGGCCACCCTTCACATCGACCACGTACACGGTCGAGAACTTGACGTCCATCTGGGCCAGGGTGTCGTTGACC
>ENA-OFCE01001515-OFCE01001515.1-metagenomes-genome-assembly--contig:-NODE-1515-length-11670-cov-6.706328_pt1 | contig 11670 bp, 10 predicted proteins | sample MGYA00153388_OFCE01 | MGnify analysis MGYA00153388
ACTGCCAACTGCTATCGCAACTAGCCCGAAGTCGTAAATACCTTGGCTGGCTCTTGGTAGAGTCGAGGGCAAGCATTACACCGCGCCCCTCTCTGTTAGATCCGTGCTTGCGATTTTCACCGCACACGGCTCCCGATACTCTTAGCTCACGCTTTTGCTCATGTGTAGATAGTCATGACAGCTTTCATGGATGGCTTTGAGATTGCTGTTTCTCCAGTTCTCGTGATTTCCATCGATATGATGCAGATGAATCCGTTCTTCTCCTATGAACTTTAGTCCGCAGGATGTACATGAATGGTTTTGCCGTCTGAGGGCTTTAGAGGTTTCATCGTCATAGAGTTTGCTGTTACGCAGACTCCAGTAAGATATATCGCCGTCGTAGGGAGATTTATTTCCTTTGACATTGACGTGTTTGTTTTCGGAGTAAGGAACCGTCGGGAACGCCTTATCCAGTAATGTTTTACTGGTGCGACCGTTTTGTTTCGTTTCTTTGTTAAATACCGTATATGTCCGTTTTTGAATGAAGTAAAGTGAGTCTCTCACTCCATCCATCTTACAGTTTTTATGATATTGCCTCCATCCTCTAACCACGGGAGCCAATTTTTTGGCTTTATCTGTGGAACCATAGTTTGAGTTGTTAACGATGTGCTTTACCTTCTTGCGGAATGCCTTGAAGTTCTCCACTGAGGGGGTGCTCCGAAACTTTCCGTTTTTCTGGACTTTGAAGTGCCAGCCGAGGAAGTCAAAACCATCTGTCGTAGCAGTCACTTTGGTCTTGCGTTCACTAACTTTCATCCCCCGTTCTGCCAAAAATTCACTGATCCGAGTAAGTACTGCCTCTGCATTCTCTTCACGTTTGAGGATAATCACCATATCATCCGCGTAGCGGATAGATGGTTCTGTGATTCCAGCCCACTTATCTTTCGATATGTGTAGGCTTTCTATTCCGTTGAGTGCAATATTGGCAAGCAGTGGACTTACCACTCCACCTTGTGGTGTTCCTTGATCTGGGAATCCTATATTAGTGCCAGCTTTTAGACATCGGAAGATACCGAGTTTTAATCCTGCTGGAGCAATAAGATTGTCCATAATCGCAGAGTGGCTAATCTTGTCGAAGCATTTTTCGATATCCAGTTCAATGACCCGTTTATCTATTCCTTTGCATGATGAACGTAGGTAGTGAAACAGTCTTTTCTGGGCATCATGTGCCGAACGTCCCGTTCTGAACCCGTAGCTCTGTGCGTGAAAAGTTGCTTCGTGCGCTGGTTCGAGAGCATATTTCGCTAGGCATTGCCAAGCTCGATCCGCTATTGTAGGCACTTTGAGCATTCGTATTGTCCCGTCCTTTTTAGGGATAGGGATTTCTCTTAGTCCTTCATGCTTCCAATTGTGCTGGTGTCGTTTTAGCTCATTTGCTAATGTAAAACGTTCTTCAAATGTGAGGGACTTTTTACCATCGATACCAGCCGTCTTTTTACCCGCATTTAACTGTGTTACTTGGCGAATTGCTAGTAATTTAGCTGCTTGAGATTTTAGTATTAGTTTCTGCAAAGACCGCGCTTTCCGCTTGTCTCCAACTTGAACTGCTTTGTACACGCGCTTCTGTAGGCGAAAGAGTGTCTTCTGGAATTGTTTCCAGGGTAGGCTCCTCCAAGATTCACTAGTCGTTAAACTGTGTCCAATCATGCTCTGCATCTGTTTGTGTATTCTGAATACCTTGCGGCAATTACGCCGCATCCTACCCGCATCTGAGGGATTAATCCTCTCGTCTGGTCTACCGTAAGTGCGACCACTTACAGACCTCAGACACGTTTTTATTCGTTCCATCCAATCGATTGATTGTCCCTTTAGATGTAGCCATTTCAACCGCCAGAATCCCATACTCTAACCGCTATTAAGTATCAGATGCGGCGGGATACTAATCTCTGGCGAGGTCAGACATGAGGATTGCGTCTGCCTTAGCTTTGGTTGCTTTTCGAGGCTCGGTTTCATCATCGGGACTCGCTATTAACGCCAGTGTCATCTGCAATTGATGTCTGGTTGCGTCCTGTTCCCAGCTTCACTCTTACGAATTCCGAGTCGTATCGGTGTGGGCAGATAAGCAGTCACTCTTGAGTTTAGAGGAAGGGACTTGCACCCTCATCAGTCGGACAGTTCAAGCCTTAAAGTGCTACATGTATCGTAGCCAGCTTGGAGAGGTTATGTACGGACTGGTTACCGTGATTCACTCTCAACGAATCGCACATACTATAGTTATGTCAGAATTAATCGAATTTGAGACAGAGCGACTCCGGTTACGCCAATGGATCGAATCAGATCGAGAACTTTTTGCGCGACTTTGTGGCGATCCGCGCGTGATGGAATTTTATCCCAATCTACTCGATCGAACCGCTAGCGATGCAATGGTCGATCGTCTTCAGGCATTAATAAGCGATCGCGGTTGGGGCTTGTGGGCGGTAGAATTAAAGGCAGATAAGCAATTCATCGGCTACGTTGGTTTGCACGTTCCCAAGTACGATTTACCCTGCTCTCCGTGCGTCGAAATCGGTTGGCGATTGGCTTGTGAATATTGGGGCAAAGGTTATGCAACCGAGGCAGCTAGAAGCGTGTTAAAAGTCGGTTTCGATCGACTCAATTTACTAGAAATTGTCTCGTTTACCGCAACAATCAATCGCCGATCTCGCGCCGTCATGGAGCGATTGGGGATGAATTTGGATGCCGAAACATTCGAGCATCCGATCGTTCCAGCCGGACACATCCTGCGCGAACACGTTCTCTATCGATTATCAAGGGAGGAATGGCGCTCGCTCCCATCGCGAATGCCATAATACCGGATATTTGGGGCTGAAAAGCTGCTAAAGTGAATGATAAAAATATCTAAAAATTGCGAGGAAAGTTAGTTTGAGTCAGCGTTCTGGTATTGCACCCCACGGCGGTAAATTGATCGATCGCATCGCCACCCCCGCTCAAAAGGCTGAGTTTTTGAGTAAAGCCGATAGTCTAGCTAGAGTGACGTTGGACGAACGGGCATTTTCCGATCTAGTGATGATTGCGATCGGTGCTTTTAGTCCGCTTCAGGGATTTATGTCAGAAGCGGATTATAATAATGTCGTCGCCAAGATGCGATTGGCGGATGGATTACCCTGGTCGATTCCGATTACTTTGTCGGTGACTGAAGCTGTCGCCGCACCATTGGCGGTAGGTACGCTCATTCGCCTAGATGACACTACAGGTAGATTTGTTGGTGTTCTAGAATTAACCGAGAAATATACTTATAACAAGCAGCAAGAAGCAATTAATGTCTACCGCACTGATGATGAAAAACATCCAGGTGTCAAAGTCGTTTACGACCAAGGTAATGTTAATTTAGCGGGTGCAGTCTGGTTATTAGAACGAGCAGCACATCCTCAATTCCCCACTTATCAAATCGATCCTGTGGCTTCCCGTGCCGAGTTTCAAGCCAAAGGCTGGAACACCATCGTGGGATTTCAAACCCGCAATCCGATTCACCGCGCCCATGAGTATATCCAAAAGTGTGCGATGGAAACTGTGGATGGGTTATTTCTGCATCCATTAGTTGGTGCGACAAAGGAAGATGATATTCCCGCAGATGTGCGGATGCGTTGCTATGAGATTATCCTCGAACATTACTATCCTAGCGATCGGGTAATTCTCGGGATCAACCCCGCCGCGATGCGCTATGCTGGGCCACGGGAAGCCATCTTCCACGCTCTAATTCGCAAAAATTACGGTTGTACCCATTTTATCGTCGGACGCGACCATGCGGGCGTTGGTGACTACTACGGTACCTACGATGCTCAACACATTTTTAGTGAGTTCGAGCCAGGGGAACTCGGCATCACGCCGATGATGTTTGAACACGCTTTCTATTGTCAAGTTACCAAATCGATGGCGACTACCAAAACTAGTCCTAGTACTCCCGAACAACGAGTGCATCTATCGGGCACTAAAGTCCGAGATCTGCTGCGCCAAGGTGAATTACCACCACCAGAATTTTCGCGTCCTGAAGTAGCCGCAGAATTAATTCGGGCGATGAAAGGGAACAAATAAGTGGTAATTGTCAACTAATACCCAGCACCTGTCAATCGATTACCAAGTACAAACAATAAATCTATGTCTATCAAATTTTCAATCTCGACAGTGGCGCTCGCGGCAGTATTAACATTAACTCATGCTGCGATCGCGACGGCTGAAGCTTACAAAACCAGCAAAGACCAAGTGGTAGTTACAGGTTTGACAGCTAAACAAAAGTACCCCATCAAAGGGACTAATGCTAAGAACAAGCCAGTCACACGTAAAGATATCGCCGCAAATACTTGTGGCGAAGCTCTAGTTGATGGTGCTGCTAAGTATAAGTCATTAGTCGTCGGTACAGAAACGATCGATCCTGCTACTTTATCTACTAGAGAACATGCTAAGTGTAAGTCCAAAAAGACTGCGGCAGCAGCTCCTAAGAAAAAGAGTGCGACAGTAACAACGACTATGCCTGCATCTACACCATCAGTAGCACCATCAGTAGTTCCATCAGTGGCACCAGCACCTAAATAAACGCGACCTCTCAATCTTATCTACTCACATCTTGCACCAGCGGCTCGCGCTCTGGAGGTTCCCTCCAGATTGAGCGAGACAAGACAATACATAAGGAATAGTAAAAGCCTAGATCTAAAGGTACCCACAAGGGGCACCCTGGAGCTATACTAAGCACTAGTAAATTTAGACTGGCGCAAGATGTGAGTCTACAGGTATTTTTTCAATAGCAATTCTAGTTTTTGTTTGGTAGCTTCAGGTACCTTATCCAGTGGGGTAATAATTGCATACTTGAGAGCCGAATGTGCATCCGAAACAAATAAATTCGCGCTCAATCGCCGGACGGTTTCTTGGATGACTTGTTGAGCATTACTAGCATTTTTGTGGAGATTAGCGATGACGAGTTCTACTGTTACATTGTCATGATCTGGATGCCAACAATCGTAGTCAGTTGCTAATGCTAATGTGGCATAAGCAATTTCAGCTTCTCTAGCTAACTTTGCTTCAGGTAAATTGGTCATTCCAATAATCGTCCCACCGAGCATCCGATACATATTTGACTCGGCTTTAGTCGAAAATGCTGGCCCTTCCATACAGACATAAGTACCGCCTTTATGTAAGGTAATATCTGAGAAATTGAGGGATTCGATCGAGTCTGCTAAAATACCTGATAACTGGTGACAAATCGGATCGCCAAAGGCAATATGCCCAACAATTCCCTCACCAAAAAATGTACTCGCACGACTTTTAGTTCGATCGATAAATTGATCTGGTAATACTAAATCTAACGGCTTCACTTCTGCTTGCAAAGAGCCTACCGCAGATGCTGAAATCAGGTACTCGACACCGATTTGTTTCATCGCATAGATATTGGCTCGATACGGAACTTCCGAAGGTGTCAGATGATGATTCCGTCCGTGTCGCGCCAAGAAGACTACTTCAACCCCATCCAAATTTCCCGCGATGAGATTGTCTGAAGGTTTGCCAAATGGGGTATCGATACTTATCTCGCGGACATTATTTAAGGCGGACATCTGGTAAAGTCCACTACCACCAATAATGCCAATTTTAATATCGCTCATTTTAGTAATTGATAATTGATAATTGAAATTGATAATTAATAGTTACTATTAATATAGTTGGATAGAGTAGGGTAGACAGGTATTAAACATTGGTGCGTTACGGCTTGAGCCTAACACACCCTACATCTACTACTTTCTTTCCCTAAAGCCTAAAGCCTAAAACCTAAAGCCTAAAACCTAAAGCCTAAAACCTAACTCAAGGTTTTGGTTTGATTTCACTAATTTTGGTTTCGATATCAATTAAGGTATCTAATACAATCCTTTTGGCATAGAGCTTCCAGCCCCATTTTTGGATGGCGATTGCGGCTGCTGTTCCACCTACCGCAGCAATATAGTCCAGAGGCTGATTCAGGGAAATCGCAAACAACAATCCCAATCCCGCAATTCCCCAAAATGGGAGTGCAACAGTTTGGCGTTGAGTTTCAACTAATTTAACGATTCCCCCCGTCGGTAATTCTTGCTCCAGAGTGGCTTTGACTGCTTTCTGCTCCGCCAGATTTACAGATAACCCAATCTTTCGGCGCAATTTCTCGATCTTTCGCGCATCACTGCTGTATTGAGTGAGTTCGTCTTCCGCCATCAATACCAGCCGTTCGTACTGTCCCACAGATTTATCTAGCCACACGCATATTCATCGATGATTATAGCTGAAGACATTGGGGATTGAGCTAAAATGATGATCGAGTCAGATATTTCAAGTAGCGATCGAGATGATGGAATCCAGTCCCGCCCAGATTAGTCAAGCAGTTCAAAATCTCTACGATACTTATCCTTTCCCACCCGAACCGCTGCTGGACGAACCACCCCCAGGTTTTAATTGGCGGTGGCAGTGGGATGCGGCTTACAATTTTTGTACCGGACAAATGCCAGCGAGGCGAGATATTCGGATTCTGGATGCTGGGTGCGGTACGGGCGTGAGTACTGACAGTCTGGTGCATCTCAATCCCCAGGCGCAAGTAACTGCGATCGATCTGAGTCCAGGCGCGTTGAAAGTTGCTAAAGAACGTTGTGCGCGATCGGGTGCAACTAGAGTAGAATTTCACCATCTGAGTCTGTTCGATGTTGCCCAGCTACCAGGGGAATATGACCTCATCAACTCGGTGGGTGTACTGCACCATACTCCAGACCCAATTCGGGGAATTCAAGCCTTGGCGGGCAAATTAGCCCCTGGTGGGTTGATGCACATTTTTGTCTATGGCGAGTTGGGGCGGTGGGAGATCGAATTGATGCAAAAAGCGATCGGGATGTTGCAGGGCGACAAACGTGGTGACTATCAAGATGGTGTCAAAATCGGTCGTTCTTTATTTGCGTCGCTCCCTGCAAATAATCGCCTCGTGAAGCGGGAACAGGAACGCTGGGCGATGGAAAACCACAAGGATGAATGTTTTGCGGATATGTATGTTCATCCCCAGGAAATTGACTATAATATTGAGACATTATTTGAACTAATCGATGCTTCTGGTTTAGATTTTGTTGGGTTTTCTAATCCTGATTTTTGGAATCTAGAGCGGCTGTTATCTAAAGCACCTGAAGCACTAGAACGCGCCCAAAAGTTGGATATTCGTCAACAATATCGGCTGATCGAACTACTCGATACTGATATCGCTCACTATGAGTTTTTCCTCGCTAAACCACCACTTCCAACGCCGATAGATTGGTCGCAAGATGAGATTTTCCTCGCAGCAATTCCTCATCGTCACACTTGTATTGAAGGTTGGGAAAGTCAGAATGTATTTAATTGCGATTGGAAATTGGTTAATCTCTCTGATGTTGAGTTCGCTTTTGTGCAAGCTTGCGATAAGAACCAAGGGCAGCAATTGACGGTTGGTGAGATTTTGGAAAAGGTCGAACTGTCGATCGAGAATGTTCGATCGCTCCTCGCTGATAAATTGATAATGCTTAAACAGTTGACAGTTGACAGTTGAGAGCGAGGTTTTTAGGGTGGGGGATTTAAACCTTGAAGCCATAGCTTCCGAGCTTTGTTAAAGTTAAAAACTAGTGTGATAGATACCGGACTTCTCAAGGAATTTGGGTATCTAAACAACCCAATCGACTAACAAATATATATGTCTGTAACCGTTCATTTTTTGCCGGATAAAGTTACCGTCACCGCCGAACCAGGCGAACCATTGCTCAACGTTGCCGAACGAGCAGGAATTACCATTTCAACTGGTTGTTTGATGGGTTCTTGTTATGCGTGTGAGGTGGAAATAGAAGGACGAGAAAATCCCGTACGGGCTTGTCTGGCGAGTATACCAATTGATGAATCAGTGCTAATCGTTCATCGTTATGACGATCCGATTTGGTAAAATAGTTGTTAGTCCGTTCTAAATCTCCCCAACAACAATTTCGCTGTCAACTGTCAACTGTCAACTGTCAACTATTTTACGATCGAATCGATCGAATTAAAAGTCATCCAAGTAGCAGTAGGGGCATACAAATTGCCCATACCCTGTATTGCGAGAGATGTCCGATCGAGTAACGTCCCCTTTTTTGCTGATAAACTGATGACTTCCGATCGATAGGTGCCTCCACAATGTCTACCAAAATATTAGCGAACTGGTTGGAATCATCTACAGAGCTAGGCATGTTACCTCGCGATCTCTTAGAATCGATCGCGTGTGAATTGGAGGTACTATCTGTACCAGCAGGTTGTCGAGTTACCCTCGAAAATGCCCCAGTCACTAATCTCTACATCTTAGAGTCAGGGCAAGCAGAGCGTTATCATCGCCAACAATCGGGGTTGATGTGGGCGACTAGTTTATTGCCAGGTGCGGTAGTAAATTTGTCCGCGTTACAACGTTCGCAACCGATGGATAGCCGGATTGTAACGCTGACAGCATGTCAGTTTCAGACGATTACTACCGATCGATGGCAAGCATTAGTTACTAAGTATCCCCAGATTACGATCGCTTATGCTCAAAGATTGGCAGATAAATTAGCACGACTCGAAGGTGAAATCGCCTACGAGCAAGAAAGACAGACAGCTCTGCGCGCTTATCTAGTTCCCCAAGCCAAGCGGGGGATTGTCGGGAGTAGTCGCTATGCTGTCCAATTGCGTCAACAAATTCGCACTGCGGCTGGTGACGATCGATCGGTATTGATTTCGGGCGAGCCAGGGCTGGAAAAAGATAACATTGCGGCTTTGATTCACTTTGGCTCCCAGCGTCGTCAGCAGCCGATTGTGATGCTCAAAAGTGCCCTAATTACTGCTACTGGTGCAGAATTATTTGGGCGCGTGGGTGGGAAGCCAGGGCTACTCGAATGGTTGGGTGAAGGGACATTAATTTTAAATGATGTTCAGGAATTGCCGCGTGAATTATTACCGCAGATCGAGCAATTATTAACTACAGGCAAATATACCCAAATCGCTCGTGAAGGAGATACACCCCTACCTCGACGTAGTAATGCTCGGCTGATTTTAGTCTCAGAAGGCACTCAACCTACCTTTAGGAAGGCGATCGAACATCAGATCAAAGTGCCAGGATTGCGGGTGCGGAAAGCCGATTTGGAGGCACAAGTAAATTACTATATCAATATTATTTGTCGCAAAAAGCAGATTGCTAAACCCCAAGTCACACCAGAGGCAATTCGTCGCTTACAAGCTTATGATTTTCCAGGTAATTTAAAGGAATTACAGGGAATGGTCGATCGAGCATTGGTGCAGTTACAGGGTGGTAATCTGCTGACAGAGGAAGTATTCTGGGCGCAGTCGCCCAAGAAACAATTATTTCGCCTAAATTTATTAAATGCTTACCCCTGGTTACGACGGTTTTTAAATACTGATTGGTATCCCGATCGGATTAATTATGGTTTTACTGTCTGGGTATTTCCGATCGTCGTAGCGATTCTATTTCTTGCGCCCCAAGATCGTCAACATAACTTCGCGCTCAATCTATTTTGGGCATGGTGGTGGCCGTTAATTTTATTATTATTCCCAGTAATTGGGAGATTGTGGTGTGCTTTTTGTCCCTTTATGATTTATGGAGAAATCGCGCAGCAGCTTTCACTCAAATTCTTTCCGAGAACGCTCCAAAAGTGGCCGCGTGAGACGGCTCAAAAGTGGGGCGGATGGTTTTTGTTTGGTTTATTTGTGCTGATATTTCTTTGGGAAGAACTGTGGAATCTGGAAAATACGGCTTACCTATCTAGTTGGTTGTTACTGCTAATTACGGCTGGAGCGGTGGTTTTCTCACTAATTTTTGAGCGGCGATTTTGGTGTCGTTATTTGTGTCCGATTGGGGGAATGAATGGATTATTTGCCAAACTGTCGATTGTCGAATTACGCGCCCAGCAAGGCACCTGTGCGGCAGAATGTACGACTTACCACTGTTATAAAGGTGGAGCAGGTTTTGGCGAAGGAGCGACTACCAATGGCTGTCCGATTTATTCCCACCCAGCCCAATTAACAGACAATAAAGATTGTGTATTGTGTATGACTTGTCTCAAAGCTTGTCCCCATCGATCGGTAGAATTAAATCTCCGCCCACCAGGAATCGAACTGTGGACGACGCATATCCCTCACGCTTATGAAGTAGCTCTATTATTTTTACTATTAGGTGGAGTTTATCTTCATCGCTTACCAGAACTTAATTATTTACTGGGCTTGCAACTAGACTTAACCCAATTCTTCCCACACTTAGGACTATCGATCGCTGCGATTATAGTTCCGGCGATCGTGCCCTTATTTGCCTATGGAATTATGCAGGGAATATATCGATTAGGAAAATTAGAGTTCGTCCCATTGAAAATTCCTAAGCCGCTACCATTTATCACTCTGGCTTATGGCTATTTACCACTAGTATTAGGCGGCAATTTAGCTCACTATTTTAAGATGGGTTTAGAAGAAGGTGGACAAATTATTCCGATTACCTTTGCTACCTTTGGACAAATTAGCGACAACCTACCTAGTTTTATCGCCGCTCCGTCAGTGATTGCTTTTCTCCAAGGCATAACTTTAATTCTGGCATTATTAGTAACAATTTTCCTAACTCAGAAAATTGCTAGACGATCGATTCGATCGCTTGTTCCGCAACATTTAGCTAGTATCTGTCTAGTTGTAACATTATGGATCTCGATCGTTGGTAATTAATTAGTTGATAGTTGACAGTTGATAGTTGACAGTTGACAGTAAGATTTGACTTAAATCGATCGATTTGAGCTATTATAGATTCGAGTATTCTGATTCAATAAAGATCCATGAAATTTACTCCGTTGGCACAGCCTCTCCCTTGGAGAATTACCTTAGTTACATTCATCACAATTGCTGGTAGTTGCTCACTGACATTATCTACCACCAATGCAAAAACATTAGAACTAACCAAACCTACTCCAATCATCGCTGTACTTGCAGATGATGGAGATATGACTCCCGTTCAAAAGAATGGTAGATGGGGCTATGTTGATAAGTCTAATGGGCGAATGACGAAGTTTATCTATGATGAGGCTGACTATTTCAGCCAAGGGTTAGGGAAGGTGAAAAGTGGTAGTAAATACGGCTTCATCAATCGGGCTGGAAAGGTAATTATTCCGATCCAATATGATGAAGCGGAGACATTTTATGGTGCGGATAATGGCTTATCCTTAGTCAAACGTCAAGGCAAGTACGGATATATTGACTTAACTGGAAAAGAAGTAATTCCGCTTAAATTCAGTAGTGCCTCGGGTTTTTATGATAGCGATGTAACTTGGGTATCGATCGATAATAAATATGGGTATATCGATCGAACTGGCAAGCAAGTTATTGACATGCAGTTCGATGAGGCTCAATCTTTTTTTGAAGGTTTAGCACGGGTGAAGATTAGCGACAAATGGGGCTATATCGATAAAAGTGGTAAGCAAGTCATTAAACCTCAATTTGAAGAAGTTGAAGACTTTCGATCGGGATTGGCGATCGTCAAGCTTAATGGTAAAACTGTCTATATCGATAAAACTGCCAAAGTTATTTGGAATGGTGAAGCACCTGTTAAATAGTTGACAGTTGACAGTTGACAGTTGACAGTTGACAGTTGACAGTTGACAGTCGATCGGTAATCGAGAT
>ENA-OFCE01001516-OFCE01001516.1-metagenomes-genome-assembly--contig:-NODE-1516-length-11663-cov-20.128704_pt1 | contig 11663 bp, 4 predicted proteins | sample MGYA00153388_OFCE01 | MGnify analysis MGYA00153388
GCGAGAAACTCAGCCCGTTACCCAATACTAACAAGTCTTTGCCGATTTCAAAATCATCAATGGTGTCAATACCGGAATTGGTGGAAAGCAAGAAGCGATCGCTCCCTACACCTCCCACTAAGGTATCATCTCCCAAATCGCCACTGAGGAAATCGTTACCCTCACCTCCAACCAGAATATCATTGCCTTGACCACCACGCAGCGAGTCGTCGCCCTTTTCACCAATCAGGATATCTTCACCTCGATTACCGGAAAGGAAATCATTCCCCGCACCACCTGTCAAAGTATCAAAACCCTTACCACCGTAAAGCGTATCGTCACCCATTCCACCATCTACCAAGTCGTTCCCCTGATTGCCATTCAACCAGTCATTGCCATCTAGCCCAAACAGCAAATCACTTCCTTTTTTACCGCGCAATACATCGTCGCTAGCGCCGCCCATTAGAGTATCATCGCCATCTGTACTTTCAGCGGTATTTTGACCATCTTTAACGAATTCAATACCGCTGCTGGGTAAAGTGTCATCGGGTGTAGATGGTGTAATGGAGTCATCGGTATCTAAGGTATTGCGAAGTGTTGGGTTGTTGACTGTCGCCGACTGAATTTGGGTAGTTAGAGATGCACCAGTATTTTCGAAAATCGCCGACTGAATTGTCTTACTTCCGGCTGCGACTTGCTGTAAATCTTTGGCTACTTCTCCTTGTTCGACTTTTTGGATGCGGGCTATTTGGGTAGCGGCATCTGAGGGCGAGGAATTGTTGGATGCGATCGCCTTAATTTGCTGATTTCCCTCGGCAATAATTTTCGCAGCATCCGGGGCAATACTAGATAGTTGCGGTACTTGCAGTTGACTCGCCGCCGACTGAATAATCGCCTGCACTTGCGTTGAGTTGCTTAAGTCGAGAGTGCCAGATTTAATTTGATTCGTAACGGTGGAAATAACGCGATCGGCAATCTCATTTTTCGCGGTAGTTGAAGCACCGCTAATTAAATCTGTTATCAAAACAATGGTATTTTGCACCTGAGCGTGTGCTGCATACACCGCCAAAGCGTTCGGGTCGTTTTGAGTAATTGCCTCTAGCGGATCGTAGCTAGTCAAGTCAATTTCTGACGACAGTCCCAGTGCAGATTTTACCTGAATTTGCGCCTGATTTTGGTCAGTACCTTGCTGAACTAACTCGGTCAATAGAGTAGTTAACGGAGTGACGACAATAGCATCAGGTGTGGCAAATAGGGGCGTTTGCTGCGGCAAGTAAGTCGAGGTATTGATGCCACCGATAATGGCAATTCTGCCTTCTTCTGGTTCGAGGTCGCCACTGTTATTTAGATCGAAATTGAATAGAGAAACTTCCAGATCGAAACTGCCATCAACGTTAGTAATTGCAAACGGTTCGCTATCATCTTGAATTCCATTGAAATCAGCATCAAAGAATACTTTTGCTCCCGCGAGGTAACTGTTAACAGCTCTACCCCTTGTGGGAACCATACCTGATGTAGTACCTCCTGTACTTCCGGTACCATCCGACTGCGATTGTGGCACTACAGGAGTACGTCCCCTGGTGACACCAGTTGGCAACGGCACTACAGGAGTACGTCCCCTGGTGACACCAGGTGGCAACGATACTACAGGAGTACGTCCCCTGGTGACACCAGTTGGCAACGGCACTCTAAGAGAACGTGGATTTGCAAGAGTTGGCTCTACACCAAACTTGGCTAACTCAAATTCGTCAATCTTTTTATCGTAGACTGTTTTGTAATCTAATCCGCAAGGATAAGGTACGGTGATTGCAGGGGTAGTGCCGCCACCCAACCACCACGGAATTTGTTTTGCTCCCACGATAGTTTTCTCACAAAATTTGACTGAAATGGACTTAACTTGAGCCCCCAAGAAAGCATTAACTTGTCCTGTTACATCAAACAGTTCCCAGGGTTTGCTGATGCGGGAATCGATTTCTGATACTCGGATTTTGCCGTCACCGCCGCCTTTGGGCTGGAATTCTCCAATATCTATCAAGTCAATGCCGACTTTTCCTTGAATTCCACCTTTGACATAACCCTCGGCAATTTTCACATCTAGCCCAGCACCCACGGCAATACTAGCGTCAAGACTGAGTTCGTCAACATCTGGCCCTGTACCGTCAGCATTTTCGCGATCGCTCACATAAAATCCATCCAAAAGTTTGTCAGCAGAACCCGCAGCAAAATTCGAGTTTTTCCACTCGCTTAATCCGTAGGTATCGTACCCAAATCCTAGATGAGCTGAAGCACTAAACTTGCCTTCCAGTAAACCCTTGATCGGCCCCCAGATCGGAAACTTTTGCTCAATATTAAAGTCAAACCCCAGTTTGGGCATCTGATAGCTTAAGACCGGAACATCCTGTTTACCTATCAGCAATTGAATCGCGGTTTCCGGTTTAGTCAAGAGTGGCAAATCAAAGCCATCAATATCTTGTAAAGCATTTAAGAACTCCTTGACCTTGCCGCTTGTTTTGGAGTTAATTTGTTGGTTAGCGGTTTGCTGTACCGCAGTTTTTGGAACTGCTAAAGAATTCTGGAGACTAGCACTTTGATCGGAAACGTCTATATTTCCCAAAGTGTAGGAACCAAAGTCGATTTTATCGGGAGAGTTTGCTATTTGGGTTGCCAAATCAACAACTTTATCAATCTTGGCAACCGCATCTAAAAAGCGGGTATCGATATCGCGACCCGATAGTTTTGCTGCCAGTTCTAGTACGCTGACTTTGCCATCCCCATTTTTATCAAATTGCCCCGCTAGACCTAGTTTAGACAGTAACTTGGTGTCGGCATTCAGAAAGTTGATAACTGGTCGAAATGGTTTAATGACATCAGAGATTTTACCGATAATCGGTTTAGCAAAATTATTGACAAATGTCCCCAAATCTAGTTGCATATTGTTAAATGCAACTGTGGGCTTTTGCGGCCCAGTTAATTGACCGTTAGCGTAATTTAAGATCGGCCAATTAACTGCTAAGTCGAAGTTATATGAGGGGAATGCAGCATTGCCGTTGATGCTGGTTTTTCCGGTGAGACCGAGATTAGCATTGCTGGTTAAGTTGGCATTGAATAAGTCTTTAAACTGATAGTTGCCTTGCAGTTCCGGCAAGGTGAGGCGAGATCCATCATTAGGGCCGCCCAGATTGTCTAAGTCATTGAGCTTGACTTTGAGGTTGGCATCGACTTTAGTAGGGTTGTTGGTATCGTTTGCCAGGTCAACTTGGAAAAAACCTAAGTTCCCTTTAGCCTTGAATTCATCATTTAGAGCCAAGTCAATATTGGCGGTTAACTTGGTTTTGTCAGTATCTATGTAGCAGCCGAGTTCTTTGCTAACACCAACTCCTAGGGACAAGTTGTATTCGTATTTTGATTTCGCTTTCCCATCAATGTTTAAACCTAGAACTGGAACTCCTAAATCTTTGGATAGATTGATATCCGGGAACTGGTATTTCTTGCCAAGTGTAATTAGCAGAGTGCTTTCATCGGAAGTTGAGTTTCCGTCTACTTTGACATCAAAATCTGGCCCTAAAGTATTGCGGATGCTACTTTCTAATTGACTTAGACTTTGATTAGCCCCATTTTTGATCGTATCGACTAGCTTACTTTTGAAGTTGTCAATAAAATTTGGATAAATGTCTTTGAGGGGGCCGATGATTGGCAGTTTAATTGTCTGTAATTGGTTGTCAAGAATTTTTTCAAGTTGATTCAATCCAGCTTCTACGCCGCACCAATTCTTGTCTGTGCCGATGATACCACCAGCAGGTGTGTCATTGCCTCCAATGCCGACTTTATTGCCACTGGGCCCTGTTCCCGTGCCAGTACCGCTAGACCCTGTTCCCGTGCCAGTACCGCTAGACCCTGTTCCCGTGCCGCTGCCACTGGGCTCTGTTCCCGTGCCGCTGCCACTGGGCTCTGTTCCCGTGCCAGTACCGCCAGACCCTGTTCCGGTGCCAGTACCACCAGACCCTGTTCCGGTGCCAGTACCACCAGACCCTGTTCCCGTGCCGTTATTGTCGATCGGCTTTGGTGCAATGTCGTTATCAGTAATCGCCACAACCACCCCAGCAACCACAATCCCGTTATACTTAGCATCACTGCTAGTCACACTGTGAGTAATATTCCCACTGTGCGCCCCTTCGACGATCGCATCATCAACAGCTTTCACCGTAACCGGTTGAGATACATTCCAATTATTCGGCGTGAAAGTGATAGGCGCGATCGGCTCAATCTGATTACCTGTTGTGAGAGTGAGAGTTACAGGTGCGATCGGCTGCGATTTCAACACCGCACTGTAAGTACCGTTTGCACCGCCTTCTGTAGCAGTTGTTTCCGTGGGAGTAATAGAAACACCAGCCGTATCATTGTCCTTATTGGTAAGGCTAACATCCGCTACATCTTTGTTGCTGTAATTCGGATCTGTACTAACAGTAGCCGCCGTGATCACTTTGTAGTCAATATCGCCGTCAACAATACTATCGTCAACCCCAGTTACTATCACCGATTGCGGTGCATTCCAGTTAGCCGGAGTGAAAGTTAAACTATTAGTAGAAACAGTTCCTTCAGCAACATTGGAACTGTTCAAACCAATAGTCACAATAGCGGTTGGCTGAGTATTCAAAATCACAGCAAAGCTAACTTTGCTACCATCTTCGCCTGTAGTTAATCCCGCCGTCGGATTAACCGTAATTCCCGGAGTTTCATTGTCACTGTTGGTGACGGTGACATCATCAGGATTGAGGTTATTGTAATTAGGATCGGTGCTGACAGCAGCAGCGGTGACAACTTTGTAAACTACATTCCCATCAGCTACCAAATCGTCAACCCCAGTCACCGTGACTGTTTGCGGTTGACTGTAGTTAGCAGGAGTGAAAGTTAAGCTATTAGTCGAAACAGTTCCTTCGGCAACATTGGAACTGCTTAAGCCGAAAGTAACGTTAGCACTCGGTTGTGAATTGAGTTTGACTGTGAAAGTAGCTTTACCGCCGGCTTCTGTTGTTGATATTGCATTTGGACTAACCGTAAAGCCGGCAGAATCATCATTTTTGATAGTAGTAGCGGTAGCGGTCGCAATAGTCGGTGCGCCGCCCGGTGAAACTGGATTTGATAAAGTAATGACAACAGTTTCGTCCGGTTCTATATTGGCATCTCCCAACACATCGAAAGTAACAGTTTTGGATGTTTCGCCCGCAGCAAAACTGATTTTGCCAGTAGCAGCCGTTGCCCCAGAAGTGCCGCCGATATTGTTGTAATCAGTGCCGTTTGTCGCAGTACCGGTAATGGCATAATCTACCGTACTCCAAAGTTCCGTACTGCCGTTTCGAGTAATCGTAAATGCGGCGGGAGTTTTGCCGAAATTGCCTTCGATAACGCTAGGATTGTTGGCTGCCATGGAATAAGAACTATTCCTGTCCAATATTGATATTTTCCCTTGACTCTTACCGGCAATACCACCTGTAACTTTGCCAAAGTTGAGAACTATTTGTTCGTTAGTATCAACGATATTGTCAGCTTTAATCGTGACTGCAATATTCTGGGTGAGAGTAGTAGTGTTAGCAGGAAAAGTAAGGGATGTCGTTGACAGAGTGTAATCTGCACCTTGAGTAGCTGTGCTGCTGGGGTCGATGACAATTGGTACAACTACATCGCCGAAAGAACTGCTGTTGCTGATAGTGACGGGGACATTAACTACAGTATCCGTAGCGCCTTCATTTACGTTGTACGTATTGCCTACTTTGGGCGGAACAAAAGACACATTACTAGGTGTATTTAGCAGAATCGAGACATTTTTAGAAGTAAAGTTCGGCGTCGCTAAATCTAACTTGCCGTCAGCATTAAAATCTCCCGCAGCGATCGAACGAGGCTGAGTCCCTACACTAAAATTGACCGCAGTACCAAAACTGCCCGTACCATCCCCCAACAAGACTGAGACATTGTTATCTCCGCCGTTAGACGCGGCCAGATCGAGTTTGCCGTCGTTGTTAAAGTCGCCCGCAACCACAGATTCGGGAGATAAGCCGACATTAAAGTTGGTAGCAGTAGCAAAATTACCCGTACCATCACCCAACAAGACTGAAACATTTTTAGAAAGGACGTTCGATACGGCGAGATCGAGTTTGCTGTCGCCATTAAAGTCCCCTGTAACGACAAAGCGAACCCCTGTCCCCGCGCTAAAGTTAACGGGGGCGCTAAAGTTGCCCGTACCATCTCCTAACACAACTGAGATATTGTTAGTTGCGGTATTGTTCGACGAGACTAAATCGAGTTTGCCATCGCCGTTAAAGTCGGCTGTGGCAACAGCAGCAGATGCATTTGCATTGAAGGTAACTGCATTGATGGTAACGGGAGTGCTAAAGCTACCGGTACCGTCTCCTACAAGAATTGAAAGGTTAGTGCCATTCAACGGGGCGGTGACTAAATCTAACCTGCCATCTCCATTAAAGTCGCCCGCTGCGATCGACCTCGGATTAATCCCTGCACCGAAGTTGGTAGAATTGCCAAAACTGCCAGTACCTGTCCCCAGCCGGATGGAAACGAAATTGCCATTAGCGCCACTGGTAGGATTCGTTACAGCTAAATCGAGTTTGCTGTCTCCATTAAAGTCGCCCACTGCACTGAAAAAGGGAGACTCGTTGCCGGGGTTAGATAAGTTGGTAGCAGTACCAAAGCTGCCCGTACCTGTCCCCAACAATATGGAAATATCTTTGGAGTTGAGGTTTACCACGGCTAAGTCGGGGAAACCGTCGCCGTTAAAGTCGCCCGTACCAATTGAAAAAGGAGTTGCCGTCGGCGCCAAGCCCGCACTAAAGTTAGTAGCCGTACTGAAGCTGGAGAGAACGTGGCTGTAAGCCGCGATCGCATCTTCCCGAAATACCAACGGCGTTTCTATTTTCCCGGTGGTTACTTCCAGTTCCCAGTCCCCACCCTTTGCTACACTTCCGGTCAGATTTTGGGAAGCCGCCACCGACGCCCCGGTTAACTCACTCAAGCGTTTGACAAATGCTAAACCTGTCTCGCCTGCTGCTACTTCGCACCCGTACAGGAGGATATTAGGTCGATTTTTGCCCAGTGGCAAAAACCACTGCTGTAGACAATGCCGATCGCCCTCTAGATCGTCTGCATTCAAGCTACCATTACCCAATTGCAAGCTACCCGGAGCACCGTGAGAAACGATGTGAATGCTGTCTATATTGGTACGAAGAGCTAAGATTTCAGTAATTTGGGCGATCGCATCCTTCTGCCCATCCAAAACAACTACTTCCGTACCCGGTGTTACTCCGGCTACTAAACTTTGATAATCTGGTACTTGACTGTCGATAAAGGCGATCGAACTTCCTAAAACTTGATTATTTAAATTTGGCATAATACACCTACTGCGGGCTAAAAAAAGACAATAATTTTTCTGTTTCGCGACTTGCATCCGAAACTCTTTCTAAATGTTGTAGTAACCATAACAGTTCTTTAACAGAATATATGTAAATTTTTTCCGTGAAAACACTTATTTAATTAAAGTTTTGATAAAAATGGGGAAAATTATTAAGTAATATTGCGGAGGAACGGCTGCGAGGTAGATGGTTTAACACACAAAAAATTAATCGTAAGTGTAATTAGACTGAAATATTAAATTCGGGATTTGCACTCCGACTCCTCGAAACCGGGTTTTTTACCGAATCTGTGGGTTGCAACGCGTCTTTTCGCAAAAAAACCCGGTTTCATCGGCCCCCATGCGTAAGTCCCATATCTCTTAAATTGAACCTTTTCGGTTCCCGATCGGTCAAAATGAAACAGACGCCCGATCGGTCTAACCTATATGTATTTCCTAAAGCACTTTCAGATTAAAAAAGGGCTGACTCCGTGGTTAATCGGGTTTCTCGCCGCCTCCCTACTCGCCGGAGTTGGCTACATAGCTTACAGCCAACTCACAGTCAAATCCAGTCGTGAAAGCAGACGCAAGCAAAAAACTGTTGCTGTAGAAAGGGTGAATTTGCCGATCGCCATTTCAGCAAATGGCACAATAGTACCCGAACGCAGCGTTAACGTCAGCCCCAAAACTTCAGGAGTGCTCAAAAGCTTGCTCGTCAAGGAAGGAGACACCGTTAAAACAGGGCAGATTCTCGCCCAAATGGATGACTCCAATCTACAAGGACAACTTACCCAAAATCGGGGACAACTTGCCTCCGCTGAAGCCAATTTGCAAAAATTACTCAACGGTAATCGAGTTGAAGATATTGCAGCAGCAAAGGCGCAAGTAGCCGAACAACAAGCTAGTCTGGAAAAATTACTCAATGGTAATCGAACTCAGGATATTGCTGTCGCCCAAGCGCAAGTAACTGAACAACAAGCGACTCTCCAAAAATTGCTCAACGGTAGTCGCAGTCAGGATATTGCAGCAGCAAAGGCACAATTAGCCGAACAACAAGCAACTCTCCAAAAATTGCTCAAGGGCAATCGCCCCGAAGATATTGCTCAAGCTCAAGCTAAACTCAGGGATGCTGAATATGCCAAAAAGCAAGCAGAAGAAGACTTTCAAAGAAATCAGGAACTCTACAAATCGGGAGCAATCGCCCTGCAAATTGTGAATACTTCTCGCACGGCGCGCGATCGAGCTCAAACTCAAGTCAGACAAGCCCAACAAGCTGTAGCCCTATTGCGATCGGGTTCGCGCCCGGAAGACATTGCTGCTGCGCGGGCCGCAGTCGAGCAAAAACAGCAAGCTTTGGCGCTAATTCAAGCTGGTACTCGCCCGGAAGATATCGCCGCTTCCCAAGCCACTGTGGAGCAAAAACGGCAAGCTTTGGCAGGAGTGCGATCGGGGGCGCGATCGGAAGACATCGCCGCTTCTGAGGCCGCAGTGGAGCAAAAACAGCAAGCTTTGGCGATAATTCAAGCCGGTGCTCGCCCGGAAGAAATTGCGATCGCCCGCGCTCAAGTTCTCTCCGCCCAAGGTAGTCTCCAAACCGTCCAAGCGCTGATTAATGATACAAAGATTCGTGCTCCTTTCAGCGGTACTGTTACTCGGAAATATGCCGATCCGGGGGCTTTTGTGACTCCGACAACGGCTGGTAGCGCGGTGTCTTCGGCGACTTCTTCTTCGATTTTGTCTTTAGCTTCAAAAAATCAGGTTGTGGCTAATGTCGCAGAAAGCAATATTGCTCAAATCCGCCTCGGCCAAAATGCGTCTATTCAAGCTGATGCTTTTGCGGGAAAGACTTTTACAGGCAAAGTTAACCAAATTTCGCCTCAGTCGATCGTCCAGCAAAATGTTACCAGTTTTGAGGTAAAAACTTCGATTGTTGATGATGAAAAGAAAATGTTGCGATCGGGAATGAATGTGAATGTGGAGTTTAAGGCGGGTGAATTGAAGGATGTTTTGGTTGTACCGACTGCGGCAATTGTTCGCCAACAAAAGGAAACTGGGGTGTTTGTGACTGGTGGTGAGGATGGAAAGCCTTTGTTTGTGCCGATCAAGACGGGGATGACGGTTGATGATAAGACGGAAGTGCGATCGGGCTTGAAGGGAAATGAAAAAGTTTTTATTAGTTTCCCTCCCGGATTGCGGCCTAAATCTCAAAATCCATCCTCGGGTGGAATTCCGGGTTTGCAACCGGGTGGCGGAAGTCGATTGCGTTAGTCAAGAGAGCAAGTTTTGTATTACTCGATCATAGGTTTGTAGTGAGGAGTTTAGTCCTTTCTTGATTTTCAGGTTTGTAGTGAGGACTTTAGTCCTTTCTTGATTTTCTGAGATAAGGATAAAAACTAAAGTCCTTACTACAAACCACTTTCATTATGGTAGTTACCAATGCCGAATTCCCAATTACCAATGCCCAATAACATGAAATTAAAGACTCCCCCAGTTATCAACAAAATCTCAAACGTTCAAATTGTATTCATGGCAACTGAGGCGCTGTGGAATAATAAATTGCGTACCAGTTTGACGATGCTGGGCGTGATTATTGGGATATCTTCGGTGATTGCGATTACTTCCGTGGGACAGGGTGTACAAAAGTCTACTGAGGAACAGTTGAAGGCTTTGGGTACTAATGTGCTGTTGGTTTTATCGGGTGCTTCGCGATCGGGTGGTGTTAGTCAGGGTAGCGGTTCTGCTTCTACTGTGACATGGGATGACGCTAGGGCGATCGGCAAACAAGCACCGGCAGTTAAGGCGATTTCCGCTTTTTTGCAGCGTCAAGTACAAGTTGTTTACGGCGGGCAAAATTCATCTACTTCTATCTTGGGAACAGATTTAAATTATCCCGATGTCAAGAACATTCAACCTCAAGCAGGACGGTTTTTTAATGAGGATGAATTGAATGCTGCTGAGCCAGTTGTTGTCCTCGGTTCTAAGGTACGAGATGAACTTTTTGGAGTCGGTGCTAATGCCCTATCGGCGGATGTTCGCATTCAGGGAGGGCGCTACAAGGTGATTGGAGTGATGGAACCGAAGGGTTCTGTAGGGGGTACCGATCAGGACGATCGCGTGTATATTCCCCTCAAAAATATGTCGGCTCGGATTGTGGGTAGAAATTCTTTGGCTGGAATTGCCATCTCTGGTTTTTGGTTGCAAACTACGGGGGAATCGGATTTAGCTGATGCTCAGTTTCAAGTTGAAAATATCATGCGTTTGCGCCACAATATTTATCCGCCACAACCGGATGATTTTCGAGTGATCAATCAAGTTGATATTGTGAATACTTTTAGCAATGTGGTAGGTTTGTTTACGGTGATGGTGGTGGCGATCGCCGGAATTTCTCTGGTAGTTGGCGGCATCGGGATTGCTAATATTATGTTGGTGTCTGTTGTGGAGCGCACTAAGGAAATCGGGATTCGGAAAGCGGTAGGTGCTACCAATGCAGCTATTCTGATTCAATTTATGGCTGAATCAATTTTGGTTTCGACTGTGGGCGGTACGGCGGGTATTGGGTTGGGAATTGCGATCGCCTTTGGAGCAGCCACAACATTTAGTTTTCCCTTTGTAATTTCAGTATGGTCGATCGCAGCGGGTTTTGGGCTATCCTTTACTGTAGGCTTATTAGCTGGAGTGCTACCCGCTAGGAATGCCGCTCGCTTAGATCCGATCGCAGCTTTGCGGAATGATTGAAGTTAAGTAAATAAGTGCAATCACTGGACTCTAATAGTTGTATAATAGACAAACTAGCCAAGCGCAAAAAGTGAAAACCTATGTCACAGGCAATCCTTAACCAAATTGTCACTCAACTTGAAATGCTGGAAATTTTAGAGTTAAAAGAACTAAAAAGTGCGATCGGGAAATATCTGGCTGACAAACAGCAAGCGACTCAACAAAATCAAACTCAAAAATCTGCTAATAAAAAGCAATTATTTCAAGAGTGGGATGCTATTTCTGATGAGGAAGCTGCGGTACTAAAATCCGAGTTTGCCGCCGAAGATTTAGCTTTTGCAGAAGTCGCCTTAAATGATTATATGCTCAGACTTCAACAACTGGATGAAATCTGATGTTGGGAGATATTTATTTAGCAGATTTGAACCCTTCTAGAGGTTCAGAACAAGCAGGAATTAGACCAGTCATTATTGTACAGCGAGATACATTAGACCGCTTTACTACAACAGTAGTAAGCTATTCGACATCTAAACTGCATTAACTAAGTTACCTTTGTTTTTTATTTTTCGGTTCC
>ENA-OFCE01001517-OFCE01001517.1-metagenomes-genome-assembly--contig:-NODE-1517-length-11651-cov-3.928769_pt1 | contig 11651 bp, 11 predicted proteins | sample MGYA00153388_OFCE01 | MGnify analysis MGYA00153388
TGCACACCGATGGCGGCGCGATATACCGTCATTTTTAACGTGACACGACACTAGTCGCAGCTATGGCAAATAACGTCCGAGCAACTTGCGGACCGATTCGAAGTTCGGTGAAAAAAACGACAATTGGCCTGGTTGCGGAAATAGGATGTCTAGCGGGTACTCCGGGCTCATCGCTGGCAATTCGGCTCACGCGAAATAGCGAAATTCGCTGGCTTCACCATTGACGGCGTGCAGATTTCCGCCCAGCACTTCGCAAAAAAAATACACAATCAACGGCTGCATTAGATCGCTATTGGGATACCGATGCTTAATGGTTCTGCCACCGATTACGTCGTCGAGTTTTTTCGCGCGCGCCACCAACCCGCTCTTTTCAAACAAATCACGCTCAGCGGCGAAGGCAGGCGTTTCGTCGGGGTCGATGTGACCGCCCGGTGGGTTCCATTTGCCGTCGTCGCAGCGCTTGAGCAGGAGTACTTTACCGCGTTCGCTGCGAATGATGGCGCTCGCGGCGGGGGGCAGCAGAAGATCGTGCCCAATCGCGTCGCGAATGCGCCGCACATAGGGCGACATGCCCATTGAGGCTACTGGCCGCGCTTATCGTCCAACAAATTAGCCGCCCCACTCCCAGCCGCCAACAATCCCGCCTTCGCATACACCGCCAGCTTGTCCCGCGAGTCCGATATATCGAGGTTTCGCATGTGCAATTGGCCGATGCGGTCCAGTGGTGAGAACGCTTCGTCCTCGACGCGCTCCATCGACAGGCGTTCCGGGTGATAGGTGGCGTTCGGGCTTCGCGTGTCAAGCAGCGTGTAGTCGTCGCCGCGACGCAGTTCAACCGTGACCTCACCGGTCACCGCACGCCCAACCCACTTTTGTAACGTGTCACGCAGCATCAGGCTTTGCGGGTCGAACCAGCGACCTTCGTACAGCAGGCGACCCAAGCGGCGACCCATGGTGCGGTAATTTTCTATCGTGCCTTCGTTGTGAATAGCCGAGATCAAACGCTCGTAGGCGATGAACAGCAGCGCCATGCCGGGCCCCTCGTACACACCTCGGCTCTTTGCTTCGATGATGCGGTTTTCGATTTGGTCGGAGATGCCGAGGCCGTGACGACCGCCGATTTTGTTGGCTTCCATCACCAAGTCAACCGGGCTCGCAAACGTCTGTCCGTTGATCGCTACCGGGAAGCCAGCGTCGAAACGAATCGTCACTTCTTCCTGCTTGATTTCAATGCTCTGATCCCAGTGCTTTACCGACATGATCGGGTTGACGATGCGCAAGCCTTTGCTCAAAAACTCAAGGTCTTTCGCCTCATGCGTCGCGCCCCAAATATTGCTGTCGGTGGAGTACGCCTTTTCGGTGCTCATCTTGTACGCAAAGCCGTTGGCGTTCAGCCATTCGCTCATTTCTTTGCGACCGCCCAGCTCGGAAACAAACGTTTGATCGAGCCACGGTTTGTAAATTTTTAACGACGGATTAGCCATCAAACCGTAGCGATAAAAGCGCTCGATGTCGTTGCCTTTGTAGGTCGATCCGTCGCCCCAAATATGTACGTCATCCTCCTGCATCGCTTTGACCAGCACGGTCCCAGTGACCGCGCGGCCCAGAGGCGTGCTGTTGAAGTAAGTGCGCCCCGCCGTGGTGATGTGAAACGCACCGCATTGCAGCGCCACCAAGCCCTCATGCACCAAAGCTTCGCGACAATCGATCAGGCGCGCGCCCGCAGCACCGTACTCCATCGCTTTCTTTGCAATATCGTCGTAACTGGTTTCGTCCGGCTGCGCGAGATTCGCGGTGTAGGCGTAAGGAATCGCGCCTTTGTGCCGCATCCAAGCGAGTGCGGCAGAAGTATCAAGGCCGCCAGAAAAGGCAATGCCGACCTTAAGGCCAACCGGGAGGGAGAGGAGAATTTTGCTCATATTCGGCCGAATTCTAGCGGGAGAGGATTAGATGACGAACGTGACGTGGGTGACAAGGTGACGCGCCGTTAGTCACCTAAGTCGCTTTGTCGATCATGCACACCACGCCATTGCTGTTGAGCACGTCGATGGCCACGAATGTTTGACACCCAATTGCGACCGTGGGTGATCACCAAGCCGCCAGCTGTGGCTTCAATCACGAAGGTTCTGCCTTGCACCGTGGTGATAGGCGTGTTCAACGTAATGTCAGCTTTCAACACGCGGGCGACGCCCACGCGATGCGTGAGCACTGAGCGGACTAACGCTTTATTCGCTGGCACCAAAATATCGGGGTCCTTGGCCGTCGTGCTGCCCGCAAGCTCAACTGCGAGTGCGTCAAAGGCCGCGTTGGTGGGCGCGAACACAGTGAACGAACCGGTGCCTGAAAGTGCCGTCACCAAATCGTTGTTGTCACTGGCAAATTGCAACGCCGCAACTAGTAGTCCGTTTCACCAAAACAGAGACATGAAATCGCGTCTTTTTCCGCCATGCTGCGTTGCCCATCCTTGCCGTACTTCAGTACGGCTGCGACTGTGCGTTTTGCCTGACGAGAAAATCCATCGATTTCATTGGTCTCTGTTTTAATGGAACGAACTACTAGGTCGTAATTTCGGGTGACGACGCAATGGCGGTTTGCACGTTGGTTTTGTCCGCACGCAACAGCACCGCATCGATCAAATGCAGCACGCCGTTGCTAGCTTTGATGTCGATAGTGATGATGTTGACTTGCCATTACAACCGTCGGTAATAACCGGCTTGTTAGCGACTAAGTCAATCTTGAAAAAACCGCCGCTCGCAGGCGTAATCGCCTTTCCGAAAGAGATGGCGGCCGAGCTTACGGTGCCGGTGAGCACGTGATATTGCAACACTGATTTCACCAAGGCCTTGTTGGCGGGCACCAAAATGTCTGGGCCTCTACCGTTTGCGTTACCGGTGAGCTTTTTTGCCAACGCATCGAATGCGGCGTTGGTCGGGGCGAACGTGATGAGCGTTCCGGGAGCGCCCAGCAGGTTGACTATATCGTTGTTGTCGCTCGCAAACTGTCCGGCAGCAGCGAGAGAAGTTCAATAGGGGGTAGCCTGCGCTGTGGCGAGGATCGAAATCAGTTGCGGAGGTTCGGCAGCGTGGTCGTCCGAGCCGCAGGCGGCGATCAAACTCATGATGCTGGAGGCGAAAATGTATTTCGCTAACTTTACAAATGGACTCGCTAATTCCTAAATAGGGCAGGTGGTGGGCGGTCTTATCGAAGGCGGCTGTTACTGGCCGATAGGGCGTTTTCAGAAATTAGTTGTTCGGGCGAATTGCGTCGTTGTGAGGTGCGCGCAATCGTCATGAGACCTGCGCGTACATTACGGTTGCTGCGTGCCTCACGCCTCGTACTTTATTCCGAAACACGAATTTCCAGACGTGCCCTTTAACGTACGTGCGTCAGGAAAAAGCGGTCATTGCGCATAAGCCAACGACCGCCTTACTTCGCGGACCGCGAGTTACTTCGGCATCACGACGGTGTCGATCACGTGGATCACGCCGTTGGATGCTTTAACGTCAGCAGTCACCACTTTCGCGCCGTTAACAGTTACGCCAGTAGAAGACGCTTTAACATCGAGTGATGCACCGTTAACCGTTTTGACCATGCCGGTTTTGACGTCTTTGGCCATTACCGCGCCCGATACCACGTGGTAGGTCAGGATTGCCTTGAGCTTGGGGATGTCTTTTAGCAGCGCGTCGACGGTGCCAGCAGGCAACTTGGCGAAGGCCTCATCGGTTGGTGCGAACACCGTAAAAGGGCCTTTGCCGGAGAGCGTTTCGGCCAAACCAGCAGCTTTCACGGCGGCAACCAGCGTTTTGAAGTTTCCGTTGGCGACCGCAACGTCGACGATAGTGCCAGGCCCAGCGGCAATTGCGCTGCCGGACATGAAGGCCAAGCTGGCGCTGACCAGAGCAAATTTGAGGGATTTAGCAAACATAATTGGGACTCCGTTAGGGTGGGACATTGGAAAAGCGGGTGGGTCTGAGTTAGACTTTCTCGTCGCAAACGATCTAGCAGGTCGTAATCCGAACTCATTAGTTCAAATTATTACCATTAAGTTCAATTTTGGCAACTCCTTATCGTCTTCGTCAGCTTGAACTGCGAGAAGAGGCCATCCTCGACGCAGCGCATTCGCTGCTCGGACACCTGGGTTACGAAGAAATGACCATGGACGCGGTGGCCGCTGAAGTGGGCATCGCCAAGGCCAGTCTGTACAAGCACTTTGCGTCGAAAGAGCGGCTGGCCGCGCGCACCATGACACGCCTGTTTGATCGCACCGTGCACAAGCTCGCGCAACTACCCTCGCACTTAGCGGCAGGTGAAAAGCTCAAGCTGATGCTGGAGTGGGTGTTGCATGAACGGCTGAAAGGCAGCATTCCGCATTTGCCGGCGACCAACGGCGCGCTGGAACACGGTTTAATGACTGACGAGGAGTATCTCGCCGCCCTATTCACGCTCAATGCCGCGCTGTCGGCGCTGATTAACGATGCAAAAATCGAAGGCGCGTTGTCTGGCGAGTTGCCAACCGACTACATCGTGACCGCCATTTACGCCCGATCCTGCGATCCAACGCTAGACTACTTACAGCGCAGCAACAGCTATTCCGGCGAGGAAATTGTTCGCTACATGGTGCGTGCATTTTTCGCCGGTGTGCGACCCTAGCGCCCTACGTCAGCTGAGCTGTCGTCCAATCTCGAGCTATGCCCCCTGGTGAACGACGACAGTCTCTATCACGCCCCGACCGCTCCCTCTGAGGGACGGGGGATCTGCAGCACGCAGCGGCGTGTTCAACCTTAACGGAATTGGCCCGTATGCAAGTTTTTATCGGCATGTGGAAACCCAGAGACAGCTGGATCGCGCTGTCGCAACCGCAACGTACGGCTTATCTCAGTAAGGTCACGGCCCTCACCCGGCTGAGGCTTGGCAGTAAAGCCGAGTCACTGGCTTGGGGCGAAAACCGGCACGAGCCCTCAGCCGCACAGTGGAAATATTTCTGCGTGTGGCGATTCCCGACGGCGGAAATGAGTGACGCATACCTTGCGGTGCTCGATGAAAACGGCTGGAACGATTACTTCGAAACCGAGAATCTACGTGGTGATCCGAAAACGCCGTTCGATGTGATGACGCAGCATGTCTTGCTTTAGCGCGCAGCTTTGACCCGCTGCGTCAGCGAATCTATCCGCCCGCGAAGCCAGCAGACACGCCAATCGTGAGCGTAATTGAGCGGCCAAAGCGGTTACGCGTTTCGTCGTCTTTGAAACGAGTTCGTTTGCGCCAATTCGCGAAAGAGCGGTGTTTATCAGTGGTGCGGATGTGCCGTCTTCTGTTCCGTCGGGCGACACCGCAGAGGCCGCCTCCTTCGAAGCACGGTAGCGAGCAGAATTTACACATTCACACAGCTACCACCGCGCGGGCGAGGACAGTCTGGCCGTAGTTATAGATTTTATTTGTGAATATAAATATTCCGAACAATCGGTGGTAAGCGGACACAAAAAGTATTGGCCCAAATTACCACGGTCATTAGATGCCGGACTCATTGAGGCGCTAGAAAGATTTGCACAAACTTTGTTAGTAGGTAAGAATACGCAGTGTATCGTTCCCGCGACAACAGAGATGCAGTTGACTGTTGTTGCTTGCAAAATCAGAGACCACTTAAAACGCCACTTCAAGGCGTGTCACACCTCAAGGAAAGACCCATGAAATCAAACTTCAAATCTACTAAGAAACTTGTTTTGATGATGGCCAGCGCCGGACTCATCTCGTTTAACGGAGTATCGTTCGCTGCGGACATCATTACCCCGACGGTCACCACGCCCGCCGCACCGCAGCCAGGAGCCGCACCGACGTCTGGCTTGTCTTCTTACACGATTAATGTGGGCTCGGTGGTCGCACCCGTTCTCGTCACATTCGCATACGATTTCGCAACAAGAACATGGCTCCCGCCCGCTGGCTGGCAGCGTCTTGCTGGGACTTCCGGTGTCGATTTCATTGACGGAAAAGGCCTCCAACTTAGTTTGGGCGTCCCTACACCCCCGTCTGAACCTTCTATTGTCGCTGGCACGCCGACCACCACTGGTGCCCGCGGCAGCACAGTGACGGCAGTTCCGCTCGTGAGCGAGGTGCTCGGCGCAAGCACCGCGAACGGCGCGGTAAGCTCGCTCGGAGTGACGACCACGCCATACACTGTCACGCCAACGACCATGTCATACACGTTGCAGGACGTACGGCCAGCTACGCCGGTCACCACGACTGGCGTGTCTGCGTCGGGAACCACGACCGTTGTTTCATCGGTTACCGGGCCCGCGGCAGCCGTCACTGGTCGCGTCGTGGTTGCCAGCACAACACCTGCTTACAACAACGGCAGCTACACCATTACCGGCAACGGCACGACCGGCACTATCGCGGGTTCGGTGGTTGCACTTAACTCGTCCGGTTTGACGGTGTCAAATATCACCGGCAACGCGACCATTGACGCTAATGGTGTGATAACCGCCAATCCAGTCACGTCAGCGGCCGTTGCGATCACCAACACGGGAATAACTGTTGCGGCAGGTGCAACGCTTACTGTGGCTGGCAACATCATCACCAACGGCATCACCAATACCGGCAATATTGCGGCCACCACGTTAAACACCACCGGTTTGGCCACGCTCAACTCGGCTGCGATCACCAATAACGCAACCGTCGGCGGCACTTTGGCTGTGACGGGTGCTACGAGCGTCGGCGGAGCACTCGCCGTTACCGGCCCATCGACCCTTCGCGGCACGTTGGCTGTTGCTGGCGCTACGACCCTCGCCAGCACATTGGCCGTGACGGGTGCTACGAGCGTTGGCGGAGCACTCGCCGTTACCGGCCCATCGACCCTTGGCGGCACGTTGGCTGTGACTGGCGCAACTAGCTTAGGCGGTAACTTAGCGGTAGCGGGCGCGACGACCCTTGCGAGCACGTTAGCAGTAACTGGCGCGTCCACGCTGGCCAGTACGCTTGCCGTCACTGGCGCGACCACCCTGCGCAGCACATTGGGCGTGACCGGTGCGGCGACGCTCGGATCCACTCTGGCTGTGACTGGCGCGACGACGTTAGCCTCGACGGTGGCTATCACCGGCGCGACGACACTGGGCTCGACACTGGCAGTGACCGGTGCGACCAGCCTGACCGGTGCGTTGACGGCCAATGGCGGCGCGGTCATCAGCAACGGTATCGCCATCGCCAGCGGCGCTGGTGTGGCGGGCAATACGTTGGTGGTTGACGGCACGAGCGTCCGGGCCAACGGTGGCGGCACGTCGTTCACCTTGAACAGCAGCGGCGCAACGTTTGGCGGCGCTTCCGGTGCTCCCGTTCGCGTCCGCGGTATTGCTGACGGCGTTTCCAACAACGATGCGGCCAGCTTCGGTCAGGTGCGCAGCACATACCGTGGTATTGCCGGTGTTTCAGCGCTCGCCGCGATTCCAGCTCCCGCTGCGGGCAAGACCTTTAGCGTCGGTTTGGGCTACGGTCGCTTCAAAGGCGAAGACGCAGCGGCTATTGGTGTTCGGGCTAACTTCAGCAACAACGTAAGCGTGACCATTGGCGCAAGCTTGAATGGTCAGTCCACTTACAACGCTGGCGTTGGCTATAGCTGGTAATCGCCAGATAGAGTCACCGTTACACGTCATTTCTTGACTTGGAACCCCAACCTGAACAGGGTTGGGGTTTTTTATTTTTGGCAACGTATTTATGTACTTTAAGACATCCCTTTTCGTCTTTTTCGCGACGACGCTCGCCGCGTCAACAGCTGCACAATCGCCGGTCAAGCCGGCTGAGCCCGCTTCTGTTGCAACTGCTGTCGGTGGCATGATTACTCAGGCGACAAGGAAGATGGGGATCGCCAAATGTGCAAGCCGGGTCGAACAGCACGAGCGTTTTTTTTCGCAACAAAACAATCCTGTGAGCGCGTTGTCGTTTGTGGCACCGAAAGATCAAAACAATCGGTTGTTTTCGCTGTCGCTCGAAATTGTTGAGCAAAATGAATCGGTGTATGTTTCTACAACCTATGCGCCCTCGGGCAAAGACGATTGTGCGGCGAGCTACGACTTGGTGAAGTACTGGCCGAACTCGTGCAAAGAAGTCGCTGCAAAAGTTTATTTTCAGTTCGCAGGCACGGGTTCGCTCGCGAGCCAAATTTCAGTGCTGGGTCGCGATCCCAACGTCAAAGTGTTCTTGATGCCAGCCGGCGAAGGCTGCGTGTCGATCAAGAAAGAAATCGTCTTTTAAGCGCTACTCGACGAAATAGCACGGACACTTTGCCACCGAACCGCCATTTCCGTTTCGCGGTGTGCGTTCGGCCGGCGGTGCACCGGACGTTGCTTGCGGAAGCCTCGGTCATCGTTGCGCGTGTCGCGTCGCCAGTCAGTTTCAATTTATTGGGTCACGAGTTGCTATGCCGGTTAACGAGGCCAACGGCGCTGAGGCATCCTTTGAAGCCTTAGCCTGCGGCGCTTCGGCTCACTGCGGTGCCGACCGGATTTCGTCATAGCGACTAGCGATGGCAAAAGGCTGTCTACCGTGCCGTACCAATTTAACCAGACGAAATATTCCGCCTCCCCGCAAAGAGTCCGATACGTTCTTACAATGTCGGCATGAGTTGAATGCATTCACACCTACCGTGATTGCGGTGACGTAGTGGGTCGAAAGCGAGTTGATGGACAACTGGTGTCTCGAAGGCGTTTTTAGCGACAGCGCGATGGCGTTAGTTCACATCGCGCGCTTTCCGTTTCTTGTGGGGCGTGACGCCGCATGTGACCTCGCGATCCCTTCGGCAGAAACGTCACGTCGCCATGCTCGCATTGAACAGGACATCGGCGGCTTGTTGCGTGCAATTGACCTCAACAGCGGCAACGGTACCTTCGTTAATCGAATTCAAGTGCACGGCTCTGCTTTGCTTGATGAAGGCGATGTCGTGCACTTTGGCGTCACTGAGTTTCGCGTGCGTCGGCTCGACAACGCGACGCTCGCTGCGCTGGCTCATCAGGATGAAAGCAAGACTGTGATTTTCGGTCGGGTGCCGACTTTGAGTGACCATTTTGTGGTGGAAGAGCGGCAGTTCAACGCCATGCTCACTGGCAAAACGGTCTGCGCCGCGCTTCAACCCATAGTGAGTGTCGCCGATGGTGGGTTGCGCGCGTTTGAAGTGCTTGGGCGCGGTTGTGTCGTCGGGCTACCGCAGTCGCCGATGGAGATGTTTGCGATGGCGGGGCGCTTGGGTAAAGAGGTTGAGCTGAGCGAGGCGTTTCGCTGGGCAGGGCTGTCCGCTGCGGCCACCTTTGCTGCGGACGCAACGCTGTTTGTGAACGCGCATCCCAAAGAAATGTTTACCGTTCCGTTTTATCGTTCGATTGAACTTTTGCGTGCCATGGTGCCGAGCGTGAAGCTCGTTGTGGAAGTGCATGAAACGGCGATCACCCGGATTGCCGACGTGCGCGAAATGGCGGATCTTTTAGCGTTGATGGGTGTGCAATTTGCCTACGACGATTTCGGTGCGGGGCAAGCGCGCCTGATCGAGTTGGCAGAGGTGCCACCGCATTTCGTGAAATTCGACATGGGTTTGATTCGCGATCTGGATCGCGCGAGTCCTAAGAAGCGTCAGCTCGTCGCGCAATTGGTGCGCATCGTGCACGATGTCGGCGCGACGGCGCTTGCCGAGGGTGTTGAGACAGCCGATGAGGCTCGCGCCTGCGCCGATATGCGCTTCGATCTAGTTCAAGGGTATCTTACCGGCAGGCCCGTGTTGCCCGAGGCAGGCTGGGCCTATACGCCCGACTATGTGGCGACGGGCATTCGCGCAATCGCCCTAACGTCGCGGACTGACTGATCACGCATTGATTCTCTGGCTCGCAATTACCTCGGCGCGCACCTGCTCCATAAGCTCCGCTTTAAGCCCTGAAAACACGGGCGTGGTTTTGATCGAATAGTGGCGCGGATGGTTGATGGCAACTTGTCGGTCCAGTTTGATGCGGCCCGGCCGCGCGCTCATCACCACCACGCGGGTGCCCATAAAAACGGCCTCATCAATGTCGTGGGTTACGAACAACACGGTCTTTTTCTCGGTCTCCCAAATCCCGAGCAACAGCTCTTGCATTAGCTCCCGGGTTTGGTGATCGAGCGCACCGAAGGGCTCGTCCATCAGTAGCATGCGCGGATTATTGGCGAGCGCACGGGCGAGTGCGGTGCGTTGCTGCATGCCGCCTGAGAGCTGCTTCGGAAAATGATTTTCGAAGCCGCGTAGCCCCACTTTTTGAATGAAAGCGTTGGCGATTCCGATCTGCTCAGCACGTGGCAGATTGCGCTCACGCAGCCCGAAACACACGTTATCGAGCACGGTCAGCCACGGAAACAAGGTGTAGCTTTGAAACACCATACCGCGCCCTGCGCCGGGGCCTTCGATGCGTTTGCCGTCGAGCAGCACTTCGCCTGAAGACTGCTTGTCGAGTCCGGCCACGATGCGCAGCAGCGTGCTTTTGCCGCAACCGGAAGGGCCCAAAATGGTAATGAAATCGTTTTCTTCGACTTCAAAGTCTGTCGCCTGCAGTGCCACCGTCGGCGCGCGGCCCGCGGTCTCAAAACTGCGCGAAACACCGCGAATGGAGAGGATGCTCATAGCGTCAAGTTCCTCTCATTTGCCCAATTGGGCCCAAGGAAAGCACGTGCGATTCACGAACTTAAAGAACAGGTCGCTCATCAAGCCGATGAGCCCGATCACGATGATGCCGAAGATGATTTGATCGGTCGCAAGCAACGCCTGCGAATCGGTGATCATGTGGCCAATGCCGCTTGACGCACCGATGAGTTCCGCGACGATCACGTAGGTCCAAGCCCACCCAAGCACCATGCGCAAGATCTCGGCGATTTCCGGGGCGGCACCGGGGATCAGCACGCGCTTCACCAGGCTCGCGTCAGTCGCGCCCAGCGTGTACGCGGCCTCCACCAAATCGCGTCGTGTGTTGCCCACCACCACCGCAATCATCAGCACCAGTTGAAAAAACGAGCCGATAAAAATGACGGCCAATTTCTGCGCCTCGCCAATACCCGCCCACAAAATTAACAACGGAATAAAAGCGGATGCGGGCAAGTAGCGCGCAAACGATACGAAGGGCTCGAAAAAGGCCTCAATCGGCTTGTACGCGCCCATCATCACCCCGAGCGGCAAGGCCAATACGGCAGCCAATAAAAACCCGCCTAGCACCCGCCAGACCGTCATGCCGATGTCTTTGGCAAAGCCCATTTCGGTCAGCAGCGTGTAGCCACTTTTAACCATCATGATTGGGTCGGCAAGAAACGTTTTTGACACAAAACCGCCGAACGTGGCAACAGACCACACCGCGACGAACAGCACAAAAAACGAGATGCCGAGCGTGATGCGAGCGGCGGGAGAGACGGGGGTGAGTGGTTTCATCTGGTGTACCGACGAAGGGTCGCGGGGGAAAAGCTACACGATTCAAATTTGTCGCCATACCGGTGAAGGCCGGTATCCACGCCCTTACGGTGATCCAACGCCGCCGGGCGTGGGCCCCGGCCTTCGCCGGGCCGACGGATCACGAAGGTCTCGTCAGCAAATAAATTTGACCTATGACCGCTGGATTGGGATGCAATGCTAGGCGGCAATGGTGCCGTGTGGCGAGCCACAC
>ENA-OFCE01001518-OFCE01001518.1-metagenomes-genome-assembly--contig:-NODE-1518-length-11650-cov-25.475550_pt1 | contig 11650 bp, 6 predicted proteins | sample MGYA00153388_OFCE01 | MGnify analysis MGYA00153388
CAATTGCTAGTGCGGAACATCCCTTAGTAATGTTTCTCGATGACTGTCAGTGGATAGATAGCGCAACAGTCAATATGTACCAGCAAAACTGCCTCAAAAAAATGCCTTACTTGCTGGTGATTGTTGCTTATCGCGGTAATGAAGTCAGCCCGACGCATCCGTTTATGCTGGCGAATGGGGCAATTCGGGCAGCGAGAGTTCCGATGACAGCTATTACTTTAGCACCGCTAGCAATTGGGCACGCCACTCAACTAATTGCTGAAACTTTGAGCTGTTCTGCTGAAACAGCGACACCGCTGGCAAATTTGCTCGTTGAAAAAACGAATGGCAATCCATTTTTTCTCAAGCAAATGCTGAAGTATTTGCATCAAAAAGGCTGGCTAAAATTTAACCAGGAAACGGCTCAGTGGCAGTGGGATATTAAACATATTGAACGGCAGGAAATTTCGGAAAATGTTGTAGATCTGATGGTGAATAAAATTCAAACCTTGTCAACTGCCACCCAGCGAGTTTTGCAGTTGGCGGCTTGTATAGACAATCAATTTAGTTTAGATATGCTGTCGGTGACAAGCGGACAATCTTGGAGTGAAACAGCGCGGGATTTGTGGGAAGCGTTGCAGGTGGGGTTGATTTTACCTGTAGATAATAGCTATCAGATACTGCAAGTATTTGAGCCGGAAGAGTTGGAGAAGTTGGGCAAAACTCCCCCAGAGGTATGCTACAAGTTTATGCACGATCGCGTTCAGCAAGCTGCATATTCAATGATTCCTGACGAACAGAAAGAACGGGTTCATTTGGCGATCGGGCGTTTGTTACTACAGGGAAGCAGTGTAGCCGAACGACAGGAAGGAATTTTTGATATTGTCAATCATTTGAATTTTGCTTGCGGGTTGATTTGTGAGTTGAGTCAACGCTATGAATTAGCTGAGTTAAACTTGCAGGCGGGCAAAACTGCCAAAGCTGCTTCGGCGTTTGAAACTGCGCTGACTTTTTTCCAGTCTGGCTGCAACAGTTTGCCAGCACAAAGCTGGAAAGACAGTTATGCGTTAACTTGGGCACTGCATTTGGAGTTGGGTGAAGCTGAATATTTGAATGGCAAAAATGATGTAGCTTTGGCAATTCTAAATTCGATTATCCCGCAAACTAAGACATTGTTAGAACGGTGTCAGGTTAATGAGTTGAAGATGACTTGTTTGCGGGTGAAAAATGATTTGACTGCTGCTTATCAGTTAGGTATCGAAACTTTGCAATTTTTGGGAATTGAGTTTGAACCTTACCCGGATGATGCGTATTTGCTGCGGGAGTTGGCGAAGACGAAAGAGATGATTGGCGATAGGTTGTTGGCCGATTTAGCAGATTTACCAGCACTCACCGATCCGCTGCAACTCGCCGCCCACCGAATCTTGAAAGAACTTAACCCGATCGCCTTTTTTACCAGTCCCAATGCTAGATATCTCTGCGCGATGAAGTTGGTGCAGACAACAATCGAATATGGCAATTGCCGAATTTCTGCATTAGGCTACATTTTGTATTCCTTGACTTTGATTGTTAAATATCGCGAGATGGAGGCCGGTTACGAAGCTGGAAAACTGTCTCTCAATCTTTACGAACGTTGGGATGTGTCTGAGTTAGGTGCTTCTATTTTGCATATTTGGGCAGATTCAATGCACCACAATAAATATATTGATGACTGCAAAGTTGTGATGCTCAAAGCTTTTAATATCGGTTTAGAAACAGGTGCTTATCAGTGGTCAGGAGCTGCTGCGGTTGATTATTTGGTAATCACCTTTTTTGGCAATCAATCATTACAGAGATCCGCCGAAATTATTGATGAATTCATTCCTATCCTGGAAAAAATAGACCCTAATATGGTAGCCTATTTTTTCTTAAACAAGCAGGCAATTTATCAACTTACTTGTAATGCCGAGACTGCGGAAAATCCCCCAACTTTTATCGACGATGCTGCTCTTTTAAAAAGAGCTGAATCCTCGGCTGATTTGATAACTTCTTTTGTGGTTTACCTCTACAAACTAACTATAGCGAATTGGTTTGGTCAGGTCGATCGAGCGTTAGAATATGCTAATATTGGTGTTGAATTTTTGCCTAGTGTAGCGGGCGTGTTTGTAAGTCCGGTTTTTCGTTTCCACCGGGCGATCGCCCTTGCTGCTGCTTGTACAGATGCCCGCGAGGGCGATCGGCAAATCTACCGCCAACAACTCGACATTAGCCTAGAAGAACTTCGAGAATTTGCTGAAAATTGCCCTGCAAATTATCAGCACAAATATTTAGCAATCCGGGCGGAAGTGGCGCGGTTGTCGGGACAAAAGCATGAAGCATCAGAATGCTACGATAGTGCGATCGCCCTAGCGATGGAAAACGGCTTTATTCAAGATGCTGCACTGGTTAACGAATTAGCTGCGAGATTTTATCTATCGCAAAATCGGCTGATTTTTGTTAAAAGTTATCTCAATGATGCCAGAATGTGCTACATCGAGTGGGGCGCAACAGCTAAAGTTCGTCAACTAGAACAATACTATGGAAATTTATTTCCTGAAGCTGTAGAATCGCGGGTTGCTGCAACTGTAACTGCGAGTACATCTAGTCATGCTAATATCTTGGATTTAGCAACGGTAATCAAAGCTTCTCAGGCAATTTATAGTGAAATTGTCTTAGAAAAATTGTTAAAAAAATTACTGCATATTATCTTAGAAAATGCTGGCGCGCAAAAAGGCTGCATTATTTTAGAACGAGACGGGCAGATGTTTGTGGAAGTGTCGGATACTAATCTACACGATTCAGCTACATTTCAGGAGTCAATACTGCTTAAAAATAGTTCAGATATTCCTGTTTCTATAGTCAATTATGTTGCGAGAACTCAGCAACCATTGGTATTGAGCGATGCGAGTCAAGAAATAATTTATCAAGCTGATAGTTATATTCAAAGTTGCCAACCAAAATCGATTTTATGCGCGCCAATTTTGTATCAAAGTAAGTTGATTGGTGTTGTGTATTTAGAAAATAATCTGGTGGTAGGAGCTTTTACGCGCGATCGGCTAGAACTGTTGCAACTGTTAACGACACAAGCGGCGATCGCCCTGGAAAACGCTCGTTTATACGCCCGGGAACAACACAAATCCCGCCAATTGGCTGAATCCCTCGAAAGCCTGCAACAGTTCCAAGTCGAACTCGTGCAAAAAGAACAGCAGTACCGCAGCATATTTGAGACGGTAGCAGACGGAATTTCGCTGATAGAATTGGAGACTGGTAAAGTCATCGCAGCTAACCCCGCACTCTGTCAAATTTACGGTTATTCTCAGGAAGAGTGTTTGCATTTAACTCCGCCTGATTATACTCTCCCAGACTATCTGTATTTATTCGCCGAATTTCAACAAACTATCAGCAGTCGCCAAGAATTTAACTGTCAAATTGTTATACGGAGAAAAGATGGTACGCTGTGCGATATTGAGATAAGAGCAAACTTTTTTGAGTATGAGGGGAAACCCCATGCTTTGGTAATTAATCGTGATATTAGCGATCGCAAGCGCGCCGAAAAAGCTGCGCAAACATCAGAAGCGCAATTGAGACAAAAAGCCGAAGATTTAGAAGCAATACTCGTTCAACTCCAACAAACTCAAGCACAATTAGTTCAAACCGAAAAAATCTCGCAACTCGGACAACTGGTGGCTGGAGTCGCTCACGAAGTGAACAATCCCGTGAGCTTTATTTCTGGCAACTTGCATCATGCCAAACAATATGCTGGTGATTTGATAAATTTAGTCAAGCTTTATCAAGAGACATTGCCCGAACCAGGACAAGCAGTTTTAGATGAAATAGAAGCGATTGAATTAGAATATTTGGTAGAAGATTTGCCAAAAATGATTGACTCGATGAAATTGGGAACCGATCGCATCCGCGACATCATGCAATCTTTGCGAAATTACTCGCGTACCGACGGGATTAACAAAAAATCAGCAAATCTTCACGAAGGAATTGATACCACATTAATGATTTTGTCGCACCGACTGAAAGCAAATAGCGATCGACCGGCAATTAAAATTATCAAAAAATACGGCGAATTGCCTAATATAGAATGCTATCCGGGGCAACTAAATCAAGTATTTATGAATTTGATAGCTAATGCGATCGATGCTTTGGAAGAATCTAATGTTGGTAAAACTTACAAACAGATTGAGAGCAACCCCAATGCGATTACAATTTCGACTTCTGTGGACAAAAGCAGCGGAGAACTGACAAATTGTACAGTCAAGATTCGGATAGCTGACAATGGAATTGGGATGCCAAAACACATCAAAGAAAAACTGTTTTCGCCATTCTTTACAACGAAAGCGGAAGGCAAAGGAACCGGATTGGGACTGCCAATTTGCCACGATATAGTCACAAAAAAACACCGGGGAAGTTTAGAATGTTTTTCATCGCCGGGAATGGGAACCGAATTTGCGATCGTCATTCCCGCGCGCAGCATTCCCATCCAAGCAAAGTAGGGACATGGCATTGCCATCTCCCTACCTGCGGATCGCGATTTCAAGTGCGATTAATGCGGCAACTTGCTCAGAGCGTGCCAAGTTCTCGCCCCGACAATTCCATCGGCTGGTAAAGCCTTATTCGTTTGGAACTGGATCACCGCTACTTTTGTCATTGGCCCGAAGAATCCATCAACAACACCGAAATAGTATCCATTCAATTTCAAGACATTCTGAACAATTTTGACATCATTACCTGAACTACCATTCATGAGAATCGGCTTAATAGGTGCACCAGAATATAGCGCTTGCCAAGTTATAGAACCCACAATGCCATCTTCAGTTAAAAAGACGCGGTGTTGATAGTCTTTGACGGCGCTTTCAACATAGACGCCGAAAACACCATCAATCAGACCGAAATAATATTGCCAATGAAATAGAAGCTGTTGCAGTTCCTTGACAGCTTGACCTGTAGAACCACGCCGCAAAGTGGGTTTAATCAGTCGAGATGCTTCAGAAAAGGCTAGATTAGACCCAGAAGTAGAATCGGCGGCGAGAGCCAGAGTTTCATTGTTTGTGGTTCTTTCTTCGGTATACATAATCTGATTCCTTTCAAGATTTAAGTTTTGGTGTTTGATATTTCAGGTATAACTGTTAGATTTTATGACTGCACAGTCACTTCTTTGAGTGTCACTCGTTTGAGTGTCACTCGTTTGAGTTAGTCAAAGAAAGAAACCGGGTTTTTTACCGAATCTGTGGTGTGTAATATCAATTCCTGTTGCATCGGAATCATATAGAGGAGACGGCAGTGCCGTGTCCCTACGCCAAATTAATTGTAGGGACACGGCACTGCCGTGTCCTGATTTCGGTAATATTAATAATTCCGATGCTACCGGATTTGATATAACCATAGGTGGGTGTACTTCATAAATGTGGAATCTGCTGTATCACTCTTTTTTAGGAGCTAGTTTGCGGATACCAGACGGTACTGGTGAAAAATTCAAATATTCACTTTTCCCTTCAACAACTGATGATTTAGATGCTTGATACTTCCTGCCTTTGGTAGCATGATTAGCAACTGTACCCAAGCAGGGGATGCCAAAATTTTCTAATTGACTGAAAACTTTTTTGACTACAGAAAACTTGACCTGACGAATTGCTACAACCATCAGTATTCCATCTGTGCGTGCAGCTAAGAAATTGGCATCTTTACTGTCAACCAGCGGTGGCGTATCGTAGATAACTAAGTCAAATGTTGCGTGAAGTTCTTCCATTAAATACTGCATCCCAGATGAAGCAAGCAGTCTGGCAGTACCGGGATTGGGAAGACCGGCAGTTAATACAAAAAGATTATCGATGTCGGGCGATCGCTGGATAATTTCATTTGGTTCGTGTTTATTGTCTAGCAAGTTGCTCAATCCCTTGACATTGGGTACTTCCAATAGCAAATGCAGGCTGGGCGAATGCAAATTCGCGTCTACTAACAGCACTCGCTGACCCGCCAGCGCTGCCACATGAGCTAAGTTTAAAGCAACCGTAGATTTGCCTTCGCCAACTGTAGCCGAACCAACTGCCAAAGAGCTAATCGTTCGGTTTGAAGAAAGAAAGCGGATATTAGTATAAAGAGAGTCAAAAGCTTCTATAAATTCCGAAGCATTTTTATTATTACCCTCTTTTCCTTCAAGATAAGCATAGACATTAGTAATAGAAGGCGGAAATTTTTTAGCATTTTTGTAAAGAGGAACTACTCCCAATAAAGGCGCGTCAACCGCATCTTTAACATCATCAGCAGTGTATAAAATATTGCGGAACTTTTCCATGAGGATAGCCACTGCCAGACCCAACACTAGCCCCCCAAAAAGTGCCATCACCAATTTGTTGGTATTTTTAGAGGCAACTGGAATCAAATTTCCTTTAGGATCTCGCGGTATCTGGGGTTCAGAAATCATTTCCCAAGGTACTTGGCTTTGAGCTGCTTGGATGCGCAGAGTTTCCCGCTGACTTAAAAGTTGATCGCGAGTGCGGGCAGCTATTTCTAATTGCTGTTGCAGTTCATTGTAGCGACGAGCGATACTGGGGAATTCTCTTGCTTTTTGGTTCAAATCGTTCTTAGCTTGGGCGATCGCCTGACTGCGAGCTTCTAAGACTTGAACTTGGTTAGCAGTATCAACCAATTGTTTGATCAGGCCTATGCGGATCGAATTTTGAAAATTCTGAACTTTAGAATTGGCTTGGGTGCCTACTAAATTCTGCCCCAAAATTCGCTCAGTTTGCTTGTTGAGCAAAGCTACTAAATTTTCCCGCTTGCGCTCTAAAGCTTCCACTATAGGGTTAGCAGATTTAAAACGAGCTGTTTCTACAGCAATCTGACCTTCTACTTCCTTAACCTTGGTTAGCAACTCTTTATATTGAGGTTCTTCGCTTAAAGCTGAAGCGGCAATAGCTTCATTTGGTGTAAAATCTAGTTGTTTTTGCAAGTTAGCGTACAAAGTTTTCTGTTCCTGTAGCAGCCTTTGAGTTTCTAACTCTAAAGTTTCTACGGTGCGAACTTGCACGATCAATTGCGCGCCTTGTTCTTTAGGATCGGTAATCTTTTGCTGCTGCTGTATTACCTGTAACTCCGACTTCAGGCCGTTTACGCGCTTGCTAAGTCCTGGAAGCTGGTCTTCAATAAACTTAACACCTTCACCAATCCGAGTCTTGCGTTCGTCAAGGCTGTACTTTAAATATTTCTTTTTAGTTTCTTGTAAAACAAACTCAATTAATTGAGGATTCTGCCCCATGAAGCGAACTTCCAAAATTTTAGTTATCGTCAACTCATTTTCTCCGAAGCGCAAAATGACTAATCCTTTTTTAAGAATTTCCTCGGTAACTTCTGGATATTTTTTTTGGACTTGTTTGGCAATAGCCGACAGCATCTTAGGACTCTGGAGAATTTGAAGTTGAGTTGCGTAGTCCAAACTAAAAAATTCTCGATTAGGCACTGCTCCTCCCTCGCCGCGATTGGCAAGGGCAGCGGGATCGGTAATTCTTGCCTCCGTTGTCACGGGTTCCACTAGCATCCGAAAATCGCCTTGATATGTTTTCTTGCCTCCCTTGATCTGATAAACAACTCCGCCGCCTGCTAGACCGATAATCCCAATAATGATTAGGGATTTTCGCACCAAAGTCCTGAACAACGGCTTTAGATTCAATCCTTTCGGAGGCGCCCCACCTGACTCTTCTCCGTCGTCAACGGAAAATTGCTGCACCTGTCTGCTCTGGTTGCTAATTGGTACGAGATGAGAGTCCTGTTCTGTTTCCATGTTGACCTCTTTGATATTTTTTTGGTAAAATCAGCTTTGTTCTGCGAGCCTGATGGTGGGTACTTTCACCATTGACTCAAGGATATCACAGGAGATTCTTGGTTGGTCAATACCCCTTCCTTCTAATAGTTCTCACTACTTTCACATACTATACAAAAATAACTAAATTCTTATGTTGTGTCTGCTGCTAATTTTTTTTACTACCTGAAGAGAGAGTTGTATGCGAGTGCATTTCTGTCTGCTGTGTTGCGCTTGTATTTAGGGTTTATGGACGTTATACAACTTTTTTGGGTCACTAAGCTTCGTCGCAGGTTGCGCCATAACTTTACCAAAATTTTACAATTTGCCGTAACCTGGGTCGCCGATCGCGCTGGTATTGTCAGATCACCTATTATGACATTTTTAGGTTCGCCGTCAACAGCAGCAGCATCTGTTAACCGATCCGCGAACTGACCGACTAAAAATTTTGCCATTTTCCATCTAAATATAATTAGCAACATTCAGCAGATTTTGGGAGCGGCAACTAATCGAATCAATTTCTGATAAAAATCTGTCTCTTGTTTTAATTGTAAACTTTTTGACGAGCTGGATGATTGCTGGAGTTTATACAAATAATCGAGCTCAAAACTATATCACGAACGAATCAAAAAGTGCGAGAGTGACATAAAAATTAATACTCTCTGAATTCAAAGTCGATCGGCTATGAGAGAAAAACTCAAGCCTTCTGGGTTTGGCGACGCGGGCGGATTGCATTCGGCAATGTTATGTTTTTTCGTCAAAAAAACTGTCATCTACTTACACTAGAAAAGAAAAGGGGGAAAAAAGTTTGCAACTGATGCGATGGGTGATTGCTAGAGATATAGTCATAATTAATTGTTTGTAGTTGTCATTGGATTTTAATCAAAACTTAGTGATGGAAGTTTACTGATTTTGTGCTTTTTTCTCTCGCAGTTTCAACAAAATTTCTGCATGAACTTCGCGGGTAATCGGGTAAAAATATGTGAGAATCATACCGCAAATTAAAGCAATTGTGGGGAGTGGGCCGATCGCAACTCGAATCGCAAATAGCGCAGAATCTGGCTGTACTGGTGCATCCTGTCCCTGAATCGTGGCAAGGAATCCAGCTCTTTCTAATGCTTGTCCTACAAACCACAAACCTAGCGCCAACCCGATTTTTTGCAGCAGTACCATAAACGAATAGAACACACCTTCGCGTCTTTGTCCAGTTTGCAGTTCGTCGAGTTCGATCACATCGGGTATCATCGACCAAGGTACTAAATAAGCAGTGGAAACTCCGACACCTGCCATAACTGCTAACAGGTACATCTGCAATACTTGTCCTGGTTGCAAGAAAAATAGTCCAGCTTGGGCGATAATCCACAAACTCATGCCCATAAAATATACGGCTTTTTTGCCGTACTTCTGGCTAACCTGACTCCAAACAAATAGCATGGCGAGTGCAGTACCTTGAACGGCGATCGCAGTTTGGGTAAAAGCGGCTGGCGGTAGTTTCATCCAGTCGATGACAAAGTATGGCAAAATAGAAGCTGTTAATTGCACACCCAACCAAGAACAGAGATAAATGCCAATCACGTACAAAAAAGGGCGATTATTAAATGCAATGCGTAACTGTTCTTTCACCGGCAATGATGTGGAATTATCTTCTAGTGGATTTTCTTGTAGTTGAGATAAGACGTGTTTGCGGGTTCCCAAAAAGCACCAATACAAAGGCAATACTGAAATCACTGTACAGATTGCACCTAATACTAAATATTTTTGGGCATTGTCTTTAACTAAGGCAAAGATAATTTGTGCTAAAATTAGTGATAAGATGCTACCACCGATCGAGAAAGTGAATCGGAAACTATTCAGGCTAGTGCGTTCGTTGTAGTCTTGGGTTAATTCTGGGGTGAGGGCGGTGTAAGGCAGGTTGACGGCGGTGTAAGCTGTGTTAAATAAAATGCCGATCGCCACATAGTACCAAAATAGTATTGTCGGATCTTTGCTAGGAACAATCCACTGCAAAAAGAAGAAGATACCAAAAGGAATTGCACCGTAAACCATCCAAGGATAGCGGCGGCCCCAGGGGTGAGATGTGCGATCGCTCAAAACCCCCACAATAGGGTCATTTATCGCATCCCAAACCTTGCCGATTAGCAAAATGTTGCTAGCAGTCCCCGCAGCCAAACCGGCGACGTTGGTAAAGAAAAACAGCAGGAAAAATACTAGAACATTTGCAGTGATCGCGGGGCCGAGATCGCCGGCACCGTAGGCTAATTTTGTCGAGAAACTGAGTTTTTTTGTTTCGGGGTTGTCGGCGGCTGGTTGAGGCGGGGAAGTGTTGCTCATAAACTGTGATTTCGGGATTTTTGGGTAGTCGCAGTCTTTCCAGTAGGAGTATAACTCATGCTACGCGCTAATACTAAGTTTTTCTGTAGCGATCGGGATGAACCTGAAATTTTGGCAATTGGTACTTGGAAATTGGGCATCGCCCGCCCCTACAACATTTTGATAATTTATTTGATATCAATAAACCCGCCCACAAATTCAAGGAAATAGTCGCGAAATCTGAACTTCTATTTCTGGAAATGCCAGCATTGACAAAACATCATCTTCATTAAATACTGTTTCTAGTCGGTAGTTTCCCTCGCACGGTTCGCGAAAGACATAAACTTGCCATGTATTAACATCAAGTATCCAATAATCTGGAATTCCCGCCTTAGCATAAGCGGGTGCTTTCCGCTTGCGGTCTGTTTCTAAAGTCGTGTCAGCTATTTCTACTAATAAGAAAATGTTAGCGGGTGCGGGGTGAAAATCTTGGTAGAATCGGGAGTCAATTTGTACTACAGCAATATCTGGTTCTGGTTCGGAATTTGTACTTAGGGCGATCGGATCTTGGATGCGAATTAATGCAAGTCCTACCAGCAGATTTCTGAGATAGTCGGCCGCACAGAGATTAGTTGCTGCGTGGGGAGGATTTTTGGCACTCATTGAAATAATTTGCCCATCAATTAATTCCACTCGTTCATCGGGATTGAGAATCCCAGTTTCGCTCATGCGGCGGTATTCAGTTACAGTCCATAAACGTACATCTGTTATAGTCATGGCATAATTTCCTTACTTTTTAATACTACAAATTTTGCTGGATAATCTCACAGCATTCATCTACGGTTGCTCTTTCTTCCATTGCTGTGACTAGGGCTTCATAAGCTATTTTGTGGCTTTCGATCAGGTTTTTTGCTCGCAGCGAACCCCAGTTTTGTTTGATTTGAATTTCGGAACTGGGACGCCGCAGTTGTCTTAAAATTGCGCTGATTTTTGTGCGGTCTTCGGCGCCTCCTTGGGCACTGCCATAAACAAACTTTTCGGCGACTATTCCGGCCATCCATACGGTGCAATATTGGTCTAAAAGTTGGGCAGAAAGAGTGCCACTTTGTAGTTGAGTTGCTAATTGTTGGTCTTCAAATCGCACGCCGCCTTGGGCTGTTTGGCCTTGTTTGAAAGCTTCCCAAGCGTTGAGGGCGTAGCTAGTTATGGGAATTCCTAACAGGTGCGCGACTAGGAAGTGTCCGGCTTCATGGTGCAGGATTCGATCGCGCTTTTGCCGAGAACTTCCCCCCAACCAATCTACTAAAATTGTACCGCCTTGACCTTGCCACTGGAAATTGTCGAGGGTGGCTAACCCCAACAGGCAAAAAGTGGCGATCGCAGGTACGGCCTCTGGCAAGTTGAATAGGGGCCCCAATAATATTGAAACGGTGATGACGAAGATAGAAATAGCGATAATATTCAAAGAAGTGTCTTTCATAAATTGGGAATTGGGAATTGGGAATTGGGAATTGGGAATTGGGAATTGGGAATTGG
>ENA-OFCE01001519-OFCE01001519.1-metagenomes-genome-assembly--contig:-NODE-1519-length-11650-cov-7.975334_pt1 | contig 11650 bp, 8 predicted proteins | sample MGYA00153388_OFCE01 | MGnify analysis MGYA00153388
TGGAGCGGGTGAGGGGAATCGAACCCCTGTCTAAAGCTTGGGAAGCTGCCGTTCTGCCATTGAACTACACCCGCATTCCGGCTGCGATTCTAGCCCCGGCGTGCGCCGCGAAAGCGCCGCGGAACCCAACGCGCAACCAACGCGCAACCAACGCGCAACCAGCGCGCAATCACCGCGCAATCGCCCTGGAACGGCTCATCCGGCAGCGGGGCGGGTTGAGCCCCATGGCCGCACCTGCGAGCACTGGCTAGCATCGGCCGGCGGGCGAAATTGCCCCGTGAATAAAAGAAAATTGGAGACCGCATGAGATTGACCAGACGTGCTCGCCGCTGCGGCGGCATCGGGTTGACTGCCGCCTTGATTGCAGTGCTTGCAGCCTGCGGTTCGGAAACACCGGCCGAGCCGCTGGAGATTCGGTCGATGTCCAACCGCGCGGATTTGGTCAGCGGCGGAGACGTCGTGCTCGAAATCACTCTCCCGTCCACGGCCACCGCAGTGGGGCTACGGGTCGAGGTCGGCGGCCGCGACGTCAGCAGCGCATTCAGCATCGGCACCGATGGCCGAATTCGGGGTGTGGTGACGGGCCTGGCCGTTGGCGCAAACACCATCGTGGCCACCACCAGCACCACGCTGGCCACTTCGATCACCGTCACCAACGCACCGCGTCACGGCCCGGTACTCTCGGGCGAACTCACCAAGCCCTTCTATTGCGCGACGCCGACACCGCAGGTGGTCAACGGCACAGTGCCGGCCAGCAACGCCAGCGGCTTGAGCGGCGCGCCCGACGAGAACTGCAACATCGCCAGCGAGTTCAAGCTCTACTACCGCAGCACGACGGCAGGTTGCAGCCTCGCCTTGCCCGACCCGACTCCGGCAATGTCGCCCAACGCGACCACCGTGCCGGCCATGCCCGTGCCGCCAGCCAACGCCTGCTTCAAGCCCTACGCCGTGGGCAGCACGCCGGCCGACATGGCCAGCACCACCACCGATGGCGGCCTCACCGTGCCTTACATCGTTCGGCTGGAGCGGGGCACGATGGCTCGTGGCATCTACGACATCGCCGTGCTGCACGACCCGACCAAGCCCTCGTCGGCGCTGGCACCGCAGGCCAACTGGAGCCGCAAGGTGATATTCAACTTCGGCGCCAGCACAGGTCAGCCTCGGCGACAAGCGCGGCCCGCCACGGCATGGACAGGGTCCGACGCTCAACTCGCTCGCGGCTACATGGTGGTGGGGCACAGCATGACCGACTCTTCGCGCAACTCGAACCGGGTGTTGATGAGCGAGACGGTGATGATGATGAAGGAACACATCAACGACACCTATGGCCCGATTCGTTTCACCGTGGGTTCAGGCTGCTCGGGTGGCTCGATCAACTCCAACATGGCAGCGTCGATCCAGCCCGGCTTGCTCGACGGCATCACCACCACCTGCACCTACCCCGACAGCGAAACGACGGCCATCGAGGTGGGAGACTGCGTGCTGCTGGCCGAGGCGTACCAGAAGCCCGATTGGCTGGCGATGATGACGGGGCAGACACAGGCTCAGGTCAACGCCCGCAAGGCCGCGATCAACGGCCACCCCGACCAGAGTGCGTGCCACGCCTGGTACAACGCCTTCGGCAGTAACGCGCGTGCCGGGCTCTACTTCCAGCGTGTGGTGGCCAACAACGTCAGCGGCGCGATCATCCAGCAGCCCGCTGCCATCAACAACTGCGAGCTGCCCAACAGTGCCGTCTACGACCCCGCCAACCCGGTGGCCACCGCCGCCTTGCCGCGCTGCAATGCGTGGAGCTGGGCCGAGTCGATCTGGGGCAAGGTGCCGGGTTCGCCCGCTGCGCGCCAGACCAGCGACAACAGCGGCGTGCAGTACGGCCTGAAGGCGTTGCGTGACGGTGCGATCGCGCCCGAAGAGTTCGTCAAGCTCAACGAGATCGTCGGTGGCGTGGACCGCGACTCGACCCTGCGCACCGTGCGTTCGACCGCCGACACCGACGCGCTGGCCACGGCGTATCGCGCAGGCATCGTGGCCAGTGGACGCAACCTGGCCAAGACGGCCATCATCGACATGCGCGGCTGGGACGACTCCAACATCACGGTGCCTCCGGGCAACACGCCAGGGCAGATTCCCATCCACCACCAGTGGTACAGCTTTGCCATCCGCGACCGGATCGTGGCAGACGCCGGTGACGCCAACAACCAGGCTCTGTGGCGCTTTGCCCGCACGGGCCTGGCGCCGCCCGGGACGATGGCACTGGACGCCTTTCTCGCGATGGACCAGTGGCTCACCACGCTCAAGGCAGACGGCAGCAGCAGCTCTGTCGAATCCAAGGTGCGCAGCGCCCGCCCGTCCAGCACGGCCGACTTCTGCATCCTGCCCACAGATGTCACGCAGACCGTGAAAACGACGAGCGCCGCGTTGTGCGACGCGGATCCCTTTCTCAAGCCGTCGCTGTCACCACGCCAGGTGGCAGGGGGGCCACGGGCAGAGAACATCCTGAAGTGCCAGCTCAAACCCCTGGTGCGCACCGACTACGCCGCTGGCACGTTCACAGACGTCCAGTGGGCGCGGCTGCAAACACTCTTCAGCGACGGTGTGTGCGATTGGACCAAGCCAGGCGTCGGTCAACAGGCGGCTGTCAGTCCACTGAGCTTCCGGGCCGGGGCGGGCGGCCAACCGTTGCCGGCGGCGCCCGTGTCGACGCTGCGGTAATCGCTGTTTGTTAGCCGCGGAAGGTCGCTGCGGATGACCGCCGCGGATGGCCGCCGCGGAGGGCGCCGGGCTAGACTGGTGATATGCACATCCTCTGCGTTTGGCGCCGCGTCGTCCTGCTGGGTCTGACAGGCAGTCTGCTCGGCTGCGCGGCACTCTCAGGCGGCGACCCACCGAAGGTCAACTTCGCTGCCGTCGAATCGCTGTCGGGCGAAGGCATGGAGCTGCGTTTCAACGTCAAGCTGCGGGTGCAGAACCCCGCCGACGCGCCGCTTGAGATCGACGGCCTGTCGCTGACCCTGGCCGTGCGCGGCATGGACTTCGCCAGCGGCGTCAGCGCCATCAAGACCACGGTGCCGCGTTTCGGCGAGGCCGTGCTCAGCGTGCCCGTCACTGTCCCGGCCACGACGTTGTTGCGACAGGCCTGGGCGTTTTCGAACAGCCGCGAGGTGCGCAAGATCGAATTCGAGCTCAGCGGCCGGCTCGGCGCGGGCCTTTTGGGTGGCAGCCGCTTTGCCAGCAAGGGCGAACTCGACTGGCCGCCCGGTGGCGGTGGCAGCAGCAGCGCAGCCAAGCCGTGATCGATGTAAGCGCAGAGACGGTCCCGGCGCCGGCGCCGGCGATCCGCAGTTTCGTGCTGCGCGCCGGACGCATGGGCCCGGGCCAGCAACGGGCAATGGACGAACTGGGGCCGCGCTACACCCTGCCCTACACGCCTGCCGTGCTGGACCTGGCCGCCACCTTCGGCCGCATTGCCCCGTGCGTGCTGGAGATCGGCTTCGGCATGGGCCAGGCGACGGCGCAGATCGCCGCGGCACTGCCCGGCACCGACTTCATCGGCATCGAAGTGCACCCGCCGGGCGTGGGCGCCTTGCTCAAGCTGATCGGCGAGCAGCAGCTGACCAACCTGCGGCTGATCCGCCACGACGCGGTGGAAGTGCTCGACCAGATGATCGCCCCCGCCAGCCTGGCCGGTGTGCACGTCTTCTTCCCCGACCCCTGGCACAAGAAGCGGCATCACAAGCGCCGGCTGATCCAGCCGGCTTTCGTGGCGGCACTCGTGACCCGGCTGGCCCCGGGCGGGCGGCTGCACTGCGCCACCGACTGGCAACCCTACGCCGAGCAGATGCTCGAGGTGCTGTCGGCCGAGCCCCGTCTGGTGAACTGCGCCGCGTCCGGGTCAACGTCTGGTTCAGCGCGTGAGTCAGGCTACGCGCCGCGGCCCGACTACCGGCCGCTGACGAAGTTCGAGGCCAGAGGTCTGCAGCTCGGGCACGGCGTGTGGGACCTGGTTTTCACGCCTGCCGGATTCACGCCCTCCACTCCACCCAGCCGCCCCACGCCGTGACGAGCACCAGCGCGCCGAAGACTATTCGGTACCAGGCGAACACGGTGAAGTCGTGGGTCGACACGTAGCGGATCAACCAGCGAATGCACAGCAGCGCGCTGAAGAAGGCGAAGACCAGGCCGACGCCGAACATCGGCAGGTCGGCCCAGGACAACAGCTCACGGTTCTTCAGCACCGAATAGGCGCCCGCGCCCATCAACGTGGGGATGCCCAGAAAGAAACTGAACTCGGTCGCCGCCTTGCGCGACAGGCCCAGCACCATGCCGCCGATGATCGTGGCTCCCGAGCGGCTGGTGCCCGGGATGAGCGCCAGGCACTGGATCATCCCCACTTTCAACGCGTCCAGCGCACTCATGTCGTCGACGTTCTCCACGCGCGCGCGGCGGCCGCCTTCGATGTCGCGGTCGCCGTAAAGCCGGCGATGACGGTGTTCGACCCACAGGATGATGAAACCACCCACGATGAAAGCCAGGGCCACCGGCACGGGGTGGAAGAGGTGATCCTTCACCACCTTGCCGAAGGCCAGGCCCAGCACCACGGCCGGGATGAAGGCGACCATCACGTTGCGCGCGAAGCGCTGTGCCACGGGGTCGTGCGTGATGCCCGTGACGGTGCGCGCCAGGCGCTGGCGGTATTCCCAGATCACCGCAAACATGGCGCCTGTCTGGATCGCGATCTCGAAGACCTTGATCTTTTCGCCGGTGAACTTCAACAGCGACGCGGCCATGATGAGGTGGCCGGTGGACGAGATGGGCAGAAATTCGGTCAGCCCCTCCACCACGCCCATGATGGCGGCCTTGATCAACAGGATGGGGTCCAATGCGGGGGCTTTCTATTCAGGCATGGGGGGCCGGCGTCATCGCGACAGTCGGCCGGAACGAAACGGGCTGGGCGGGGCTGGGCGCGGCGCCGGATCATAGCGGCCGGCCGCGATGCTCCGGCCACCGCGCCGTGCCACGGCGCGCACTGCGGCACGCATTGACCCGCACCCCACCGGCATCTAGAATTACTGACCCGTCAGTCATTAAATGAGCATCGATACTCCGGCCCGAGGCAGCCCGCCGCGACAACGCCGCAAGGAAACCCGGCCTCAGGAACTGCTGGAGGCCGCGTTGGCGCTGTTCGTCGAAAAGGGCTATGCCGCCACACGCACCGAAGAGGTGGCGCAGCATGCCGGCGTCAGCAAGGGCACGCTTTACCTGTACTACCCCAGCAAGGAAGAGCTCTTCAAGGCCGTCGTCCGCCACAACGTGGTCAGCTTGATTGCCGAAGGCCGCGAAGTGGTCGAGCAGTTCGAAGGCAGCAGCGCCGACTTGCTGCTGTGCCTGATGCAGACCTGGTGGGATCGCGTGGGCAACACCCACGCTGCGGGCATCCACAAGATCGTGCTTGCAGAAGTGCGCAACTTCCCCGAACTGGCCCAGTTCTACAGCGACGAAGTGATCGTGCCGGCCGACCAGTTATTCTGCAGCGCCGTGCAGCGCGGCATCACGCGCGGCGAATTCCGCCCGATGCCGTTGCACGAGGTGGCCCATGCCCTGATCGCGCCGCTGATCTTCATGGCACTGCACCGCCATTCCTTCGGCGCCTGCCAGATCCAGGGCAGTGTGACGATGGACCCGCTGGTGATGCTGAAGACCCACTTCGACCTGGTGCTGCGCGGGCTGGAAGTGCGCGCAGGGGCCCCGGCTTGAAGCGCCGCACCCTGGTGCTGCTGCTGGTGCTGGTGGCCGCGCTGGTTGTTGTGCTGGCGGGCGCGTGGGCGCTGCGCGGCCGTGCGGACCGGGTCAAGGCAACCGCAGCCGCAGCCAGCGCGCCGGTGCGGCCAATCGAACTTGCGGCCGGCGACGTGGCGCGCGTCAGCCGAGGCGAACTGGTCAGCATGCTGGTGGTGTCGGGCAGCCTGAAGGCGCTTGACAGTGCGCTGGTGAAGGCCCGGGTCGCGGCCGAGCTCAAGTCGCTCACCGTGCGCGAGGGCGACCGCGTGCAGGCCGGACAATTGCTGGGCCAACTGGATGCCACCGAGATGCAGTTGCGGCTGCGCCAGGCCGAAGACCAGGCCCGGGCGGCGCAGGCGCAGCTGGACATCGCCCAGCGCACGCTGGACAACAACAAGTCGCTGGTCGGCCAGGGTTTCATTTCGCGCAACGCGCTGGACACCTCAATCAGCAGCGCTGCTGGCGCCCAGGCCACCCTGCAAGCGGCGCGCGCCGCGGCCGACCTGGCACGCAAGGCCGTGCGCGACAGCGAGATCCGCGCGCCCATTTCCGGCCTGGTGTCGCAACGCCTGGTGCAGCCGGGCGAACGCGTGTCGGTCGACGCGCGGCTGCTCGAGATCGTCGATCTGAGCCGGCTGGAATTGGAAGCCGCCGTGGCCCCCGAAGACGTGTTGAACCTGCGCGTCGGCCAGGCCGCGCAAGTGCAGATCGACGGCCTGGCAGCAGGGGTGACGGCGCGCGTGGCGCGCATCAATCCCAGCGCGCAGAGCGGCACGCGTTCCGTCACCGCCTACCTGCGGCTGGAACCCGACGCCGCCACGGCCGGCGCGCTGCGCCAGGGCTTGTTCGCGCGCGGCAGCATCCGGCTGCAGCAGCGGCAGGCGCTGGTGGTGCCGGCCTCAAGCTTGCGACTGGACCAGTCGCTGCCTTACCTTCTGGTGGTCGATGCCGGCACCGCACAGGCGCGAACCGTGAAGACCGGTGGCCGCGGCGAGGTGCTGATCGACGGCGTCAGCGAAAGCGGGGTGGAAATCACCGACGGCGTGGCCGAAGGTGCGGTGGTGCTGCGCGGCACGGTCGGCAACCTGCGGCCAGGCACGAAGGTGGCCGTGGCTGCAGTCGCCTCCACCCCGCCGGCTGCGGCCAGCGCCGCCAGCGCCGTCAGCGCCGCCAGCGCGGCCCGCTGAAGGACTGCCGGCGATGTGGTTCACGCGTGTTTCCATCAACAACCCGGTGATGGCCGTGATGGTGATGCTGGCCTTCGTGGTGCTGGGCCTGTTCAGCTACCAGCGCCTGTCGATCGACCAGTTCCCCAACATCGACATCCCGACGGTGGTGGTGCAGATGAGCTACCCGGGCGCCAGCCCGGAGATCGTCGAGAGCGAGGTCACGAAGAAGGTCGAGGAAGCCGTCAACACGGTGGCCGGCATCAGCGCGCTGTATTCGCGGTCGTACGAAGGCAGCTCGGTCACCATCATCGAGTTCAACCTCGACATCGACGGCCGCAAGGCCGCCGAGGACGTGCGCGAGAAGGTGGCCCTCGTCAAGCCGCTGCTGCGCGAAGAGGTCAAGGACGCACGCATCTCGCGCTTCGACCCGGCCAGCACGCCCGTCTTCAACGTCGCCGTGCTGGCCACCGACCCCCGCCTGAGCGCGCAGGAGCTCACCACCTGGGCGTCACAGGTGTTGCAGAAGCGGCTGGAGAACGTGCGTGGCGTCGGCTCGGTCACGGTCGTGGGTGGCGTCGAGCGCCAGGTCAACATCTATCTGAAACCTTCCGCCATGGAGGCCCTGGGCGTGAGCAGCGACCAGGTGCTGGCCGCCCTGCGCAGCGAAAACCAGGAGCAGCCGCTGGGCAACATCCGTTCGCGCGAACAGGACCGCGTGGTGCAGATCAACGCCCGGCTCAAGACACCGCGCGACTTCCGTGACATCGTGGTGGCGCGCAAGGCTGCGGGCAACACCATGACGGCCGTCAAGCTGTGGCAGGTGGCCGACGTGGTGGATGGCCCGCAAGAGGTGGAAAGCCTGGCGCTCTACAACGGGCAGCGCACGGTGCTGTTGTCGGTGTTGAAGAGCCAGGGCGAAAACACCATCGATGTCGTGGATGGGCTGAAAGCGGCGCTGGCCGCAGCGCAATCGCTCACGCCGCCGGGCATCAAGACCGAGATCAACCGCGACAACTCGCGCGCCATCCGCGTGTCGGTGGCCAACGTGCAGCGCACGCTGATCGAAGGCGCGCTGCTGACGGTGTTGATCGTCTTCCTGTTCCTCAACAGCTGGCGTTCCACCGTCATCACCGGCCTCACGTTGCCGATTGCGCTGATTGGCACCTTCCTGTTCATGTACGTGTTCGGCTTCACCATCAACACCATTACCTTGATGGCCATGAGCCTGTGCGTGGGCCTGTTGATCGACGATGCCATCGTCGTGCGCGAGAACATCGTGCGCCATGTGCAGATGGGCAAGAGCCCGCATGACGCCGCGCTGGACGGCACGCAGGAAATCGGCCTGGCGGTGCTGGCCACCACGTTGTCCATCGTGGCGGTGTTCCTGCCCATCGGCTTCATGGGCGGCATCATCGGCAAGTTCTTCCACGAATTCGGCATCACCATCAGCGCGGCGGTGCTGATCTCGATGTTCGTCAGCTTCACGCTCGACCCGATGCTGTCCAGCGTCTGGCACGACCCGGCCATTCACGGCGGCCCGCCCGGCCGGCCGAAGACGCTGTACGACAAGACCCTGGGCCGCGTCACCGGCGCCTTCAACCGCCTGACCGACCGCTTTTCGCGCGGCTACCAATGGCTGCTGGCCTGGTCGCTCGAACACCGGCTGAAAACCCTGGCCGTGGCGCTCGGCACCTTCGTGCTGGCCATCGTGCTGACCGGTGCGCTGGGCAAGGAATTCACGCCCAAGGCCGACTTCTCCGAGACGCAGATCAACTTCTACACGCCGGTGGGCTCGTCGCTGCAAGTGACTGAATCGCGCGCGCGGCAGATCGACGCGGCATTGCGCGAATTTCCCGAGGTGCGCTACACCGTGGCCACCATCAACAGCGGGTTTGCGCAGGGCAAGATCTACGGCGCGGTGTACGTGCGCCTGGTCGACCGCAAGGACCGCAAGCGCAGCACAGCGCAGATGGCGCTGCCCCTGCGCGAACGGCTGTCGCGCATCCCGGGTATCACCGTCACCAACATCGGCACCACCGACCTGGGCGGCGGCAAGGCGATCCAGTTCTCGTTGCAGGGCACCGATCTGGGTGAATTGGAACGCCTGTCGCGCCAGGTGCTGGCAGGGTTGAACGGCATCCCCGGTCTGTACGACGTGGACAGCACGCTCAAGCCCGACAAGCCCACGCTGGCCGTGGACGTGAAGCGCGATGCCGCGGCCGACCTGGGGCTGAACGTCAACGCCGTGGCGACCACGCTGCGCACGCTGGTGGCGGGCCAGTCGGTGGGCAACTGGAAAGCCAGCGACGGCCAGAACTACGATGTGCGCTTGAGCCTGGGACCTGAATACCGCGACTCGGCCGCCGACCTGGCCACGTTGCCGCTGGTGTTGACGGCCGCCGACGGCAGCGCCCGCGTGGTGCGCTTGTCGCAGGTGGCCGACGTGCGCCCGTCCACAGGGCCGAACCAGATCAACCGGCGCGACCTGAACCGCGAGATCAACATCGACGCCAACGCGCTGGGCCGCAGCTCGGGCGAGGTGTCGGACGACATCCGCAAGGTATTGGACAGCGTCAGCTGGCCGCCGGGCTACCGCTACCAGTTCGGCGGCTCGACCAAGAATATGCAGGACTCGGCCGCCTACGCCGGCGGCGCTCTGGCGCTGGCCATCGTCTTCATCTACATGATCCTGGCCAGCCAGTTCAAGAGCTTCCTGCAGCCGATCGCGCTGATGAGTTCGCTGCCACTGACGCTGATCGGCGTGGTGCTGGCGCTGATGGCCTTCGGTTCGACGCTGAACATGTTCTCGGTGATCGGCATCGTGATGCTGATGGGGCTGGTGACGAAGAACGCCATCCTGCTGATCGACTTCGCCATCCGTTCCAGAGACGCCGGCATGGCACGCACCGAAGCGCTGCTGCACGCCGCGCAGGTGCGGTTGCGGCCCATCTTGATGACCACGTTGGCGATGGTCTTCGGCATGGTGCCGCTGGCCTTCGCGCTGACCGAAGGCTCGGAGCAGCGCGCGCCGATGGGGCAGGCGGTGATCGGCGGCGTCATCACCTCGTCGCTGCTGACGCTGGTGGTGGTGCCGGTCATCTATTGCTACCTCGACGACCTGGCCGAGTGGGCGCGGCGCCGCTGGTCTGCGCAGGCCCGTCCCGCCCTGGCGGGCCAGAACCCCACCCTAGAATGAGCTTGGTTGATTGCGCCGAATACGCCGATTGCGCCGAACGCGCCGCTTTCGCTGCAGGCGCCGTACCCTTTGCATCACAGCCACAACCATGAACACCGAGATCGCCCGCTTCAACATGATCGAGCAGCAGATCCGCCCCTGGGAAGTGCTCGACCAGGCCGTGCTGTCGCTGCTGGGCACCGTGCGGCGCGAAGACTTCGTGCCGCCGACCAAACGCGCGCTGGCCTTCGTCGACACCCAGGTGACGCTGCTGGAAGGCGATGCCCACGGCCCGTGCATGCTGGAACCCAAGGTCGAAGCACGCTTGTTGCAAGAGCTCCAGCTGCAACGCCACGAGCGTGTGCTCGAAATCGGCACCGGCTCGGGCTTCATGGCCGCCTTGCTGGCGCACCGCGCGATGCAGGTCTACACGCTCGAATGCCATCCTGCGCTGGTGCAGATGGCGCGCGACAACCTGCGGCGCAACGGCGTGATGAATGCACAGGTGCTGCAGGTCAGCGCCGATGCAGGCGCTCGTGGCTTGCCGGACGAGGCACCGTTCGATGCCATCGTGCTGTCGGGCTCGGTGGCCGCCGTGCCTCATCACTTGCTCGAGCAACTGAAAGTCGGCGGTCGACTGGTGGCCGTGGTGGGCGCGCTGCCCATCATGCGGGCGCGCCTGTACACGCGCGCCGGGCCGGCGGCCTGGTCTGAAGTGGATCTGTTCGATACCGTGGCGCCGCGTCTGCAGGGGTTCGGCGAGCCGTCGCGCTTCCATTTCTGAACACGCCCGTGCATCCGCAGCACCTGCCGTCTGTCGCCGCCAGGGCCCCGCACAAACCGCGCCAGACGCAGGCTGTCGCATTCCGCCTGCGCGCGGTCGCCTCAGCCGCCTATAACCTGGCCATCGCCCCTGCCGGCCGGCACCCCGGTGCCCGCAGCGCGGCGCCGGCCTCATGAAGAATTTCCTAGGAACCCGCATGCGCTACCGTTTCCTCCGTCACCCTTTTTCCGCCCTGGCGGCGGCCGCGTTGATGGGCCTGGGCTTGGGCCTGGGCCTGGGCCTGCCGGGCCCGGCCTCGGCACAGGCTCTGCAGGAGCTGTACGACGCAGCCCGCCAGTACGACGCCACCTTCCTGGGCGCCCAGGCGCTGGCGGCCTCGGCCGAGTTCCGTGCGGCGCAGGTCGAAGCGCTAGGCCGGCCGTCGGTGAATGCCACCGCTGCGGCCAGCACCGCGCAGACCGACCCACCCAAGGTGAGCAATCGCGGCTCCGACAGCGTCCAGGGCGGCATCAGCGCGCGCCTGCCGTTGTTCAACCGCGCCAACCAGGCCAGCATCGCGCAGGCGCGAAAGTCGCTGGAAACCGCCCAGGCCGACTTGGCCAGCGCCGAGCAGGACCTCGTCATCCGCGTCTCGCAGGCCTATTTCGACGTGCTGGCCGCGCAGGACGCGCTGGCCACCACGCGCGCCAGCAAGACCTTCATCACCGAACAGCTGGCCTCGGCCAAGCGCAATTTCGAGGTCGG
>ENA-OFCE01001521-OFCE01001521.1-metagenomes-genome-assembly--contig:-NODE-1521-length-11650-cov-2.359120_pt1 | contig 11650 bp, 6 predicted proteins | sample MGYA00153388_OFCE01 | MGnify analysis MGYA00153388
TTTGGAGAAAACCTCACAGATATTGCGATACTGGGCAAAGGAATTATTGATGGGGTAGATTGCAATAATCCGGATGGGGAGGAAGGTTTTAGAGGGCCGCATTGTATTAAATTGATTAATTGCAAAAATATATCCTTCGAGGGAATCACTATAAAAAATTCGGCAAACTGGGCCATCAATTGCAGGAATTGTTCAAATGCTACTTTTGAAAATGTATTCATACGTGGTGGTCATGATGGGCTACATACCCGTTTCTGCAAGAAGTTTAGAGTTGTAGGTTGTGATTTCCGTACGGGTGACGATGCTTTTGCTGGTAATGATAACCAAGATTTTTTAGTTACCGACTGCAAAATAAACACCTCATGCAATGGTTTTAGGATGGGTTGCTATAATTTTACAGTAAAAAGATGCCGATTATGGGGGCCAGGAGAAACTATACATCTATCATCTAAACGCAATAATATGCTTACTGCCTTTGTACATTTTTCGCCAAAAGAAGAAAACCCTCAGCTTACTAGTGGCAATTGGGTAATTGAAGATATTATTGTAGAAAACGTTGATCACTTTTATATGTACAATTATATCGACGGGCTTTGGCAAACAGGCAAACCAGTTACAAATTTGCACTTTAAGAACGTTAAAGCCACTGGTTTGTTAAGTGCTTTCAATATTATTGGCGATACAACTCTCCAATGCAATATTAACGTACAAAATTCTTTATTCTCTTTCAGAAAAAACGCAATCTATGAAGCAGGCTTTTTTGAAGGTGTGAAAATTGCCTCCCCTACTTTCTTTGATGTGAAAAATTTCAATAATATGAAATTAGAAAATGTTACAATAGAAAAAACCGAAGTATCCAATATTCTAAATTGCAATACTGGAAATAAGCTAAAACTGAAGAAAGTTAAATTTATAACTATTCCTCATACTATACCATATTCTATCAAAGATGTAAAAGTTGCCAAAGTTGATGGTTTCACAGTGGCGACAGCTAAAGAAAAGTTGAAATAATACTAGCTATGTCACAATTATAACTATGCTTTATACAATGTACCGCTTTATACTAGTTTCTCTTCTAATTGCCATTTTTAGTTTTAAAGACAAGGAGCATATTTTGCAGAGCTGCAAAACTGAGAAAATATTTGAGGTAAAAGCAGGCAAGGCTATTATGAAATTATCTGCAAATGGAGGGCGGATTATATCCTTTAAATTAGGAAGAAACGAATTGATAACCAATGTTAAAGAGAATCAAAACTTCGGATCTACCTTATGGACGGCTCCCCAAAGTGATTGGGGATGGCCACCGTTTACTGTTTTAGACGATCAAGAATATGAAACTAACAAAATTGGTAATATAATTAAAATGGTAAGTAAACCAGATCCTATAAGTGGCCTCCAGTTTGAAAAAACTTTTACGGTTATTAGTAATCATTGTGTACGAATTAAATACCTTATTAGAAATATATCTAAAAACCCAAAAGGGGTTGGAGCATGGGAGGTTACAAGAGTGCCTTGTGGGGGGATAGCTTTTTTCCCATGGGGTGGTTCAGGAAAACTACCTCAATCCTCTTTAACTGATTATATTCAAAAAAAAAATATTAATTGGGTCTCCGTAAATAAAATTCCATTACAAAATCACCAAAAATTATTTTCAACAGCAAGTGGAGGGTGGTTGGCTTATGCTTTAAATAGGACGCTGTTCATTAAACAATTTGAAGATATTAAGTATGCGCAGTATTCTCCAAATCAGGGCGAGGTGGAGATTTATCTTAACAAAGATAAAAGTTATGCTGAACTAGAAAATCAGGGATCTTATCGATTATTGCAACCAGGTCAAAACATTTCCTATGTGGTTAATTGGTATTTAATACCTATCCCGAAAAACATAAACATAAATATTGGAAGTGATCAGTTAATATCGTTTTGCAAGAACAAAATATAAAACAGAAATGAAATATCTGATTTTTTGGCTAATAGGATATTATCACATCATGGAGTCTCTTTTTATTTAACAGGCCAACAAAATGGGTAATTAGCACAAGTGGGCCAGTACTGTATTTTTATTAGAAGAAACAAATAACTAGTTGTATGAATAACAATAAATACATTTTCTTAAAAACCATATTGGTATTTACTACGATTTCAGGATTATTTTTCTTTGACAAAGTTAAGGCTCAAACTAATGCCACAATTGGCAAAAAATACCTTTTGGTTAATGGGAAACCAACCTTTATAAATGGTGCAAACTATTCTCCGTCAACTGGGTGGTTTCAAATATTAGATAATTGGAATGCATCCGCCATAGAAAAAGATATGGATTCTTTGAGTCAAATTGGTATTGATTTTATACGTTTTATGCCACTTTGGTATTTAACCCAGCCAGAGAAAAACAATTTAGACCAACAAAAAATAAACAGATTAAATGAACTCGTAAACATCGCAGGCAAAAGGGGTATAAAGGTACAACCAAGTTTGATTACAGGCTGGCTGGATGGAGGGATTTTTACCCCAAAATGGATAGACAAAAATATGTTTACCGATCAATCACAGATTAATGCAACGGCAACTATGGTTAAAACCATTTCTAAAACACTCAGCCAAAATTCTTACGTACACAGTTATGATTTTGGTAATGAAATTAATGCATTAAAAGCTGTTGGTGGATACCAAGCAACGCCAGACCAAACAAAAAAATGGATGGCAACTATGTATAAAGCTTTTAAAGCTGGAGACCCAAACAGATTGGTAACCAATGGTATTGGAACTGGATATGATGAATTTTTTCCGATAGAGAATATTGCACCAGCTAGCGATTACATTTCGGCACACTCTTACTCATATTTTCATGGGACCATTTTAGAAGACCCTTGGTTTGGATTGCGAAGTACATACAGTACAAACCTTATGATTGCTTGGGCAAAAATGGCGGGTAAACCTGCATTAATGCAGGAAACTGGCATATCTGGCGATTGGGTAAGTCAAGAACAAAGAGCCAAATACTTAGAGTTAGAGTATTACAGTTGCTGGGCCGATGGTGCAGCAGGCTTCGTTTGGTGGTGCTCCCACAATATAGATACTGCTTTTAGAGTAAAACCCTCAATAGATGGGCGAGAATTTGTAGGAAATGGAAAGTTCGATCCATTAGAATATCAAATGGGTTTGTTAGATATAAACAACAACAAATTGCCCCTTGCAAATACATATAAAAAATGTATTGATTTTGCATCTAAACTAGGACTTGACTGGGTGGATCAGCTACCAATATGCTACATTATAGCTCCCGAAACAGTTTCTTTAAACACTTATTTTCATAAAAACATTAATGCCTTTGTATTAGCAAAACAAAATCACATTGAAGTAAGATATTTGAGAGAAAATACAGCAGTCCCTTCAGATGCGACTTTCGTTATAGTTCCAGGTATAACTATAAAACCAGAAAATCAAAACTATATTTCTCAATATTTACAATCTGGAGGAACAGTTTATCAATCTTATTATAATGATTTTGCTCCAAATATAAAAGTAAATCAAGATATGAGTTATAGCATCAATTCTCCAGCAGAGTTATTGATAACCAAACGTATTGGGGAATTAAGCGTTTTAGATAAATTTCCAATGGCCGGCCATTTAAAAATGGCTAAGATGAATTATTCCAATAATAGCGAAACTCTGTTTAAAATTTGCCCCGATTGTACAAACCACAGTTTAAATGAAAAAGGAGATGGCGTTTTTTTTAAAACCAAAGTTGGCAAAGGTAACTTTTATTATACCAGATTAAATGTTGAAGAGTCTCTTTGTGATACGTATAACCCTTGGTTAAAAGATGATTCATATAAATTATATTCTGTTTTAAAACCCGAACAGGATATTGATATAGATTCAAAATTTGTGGAGCTATACCATAAAAAAAATAAAGAAAAAGAAATTATTATACTACTCAACCATAGTTACAATTATCAAGAAACAGTAATTAAATCGCTTAAAAATATTCGAATAAAAAATATGATTACTAACGATTTATTGCAAAATGCAAACCAATTTGAGCTTAGACTAAAACCTGCCGAGGTTTTATTTTTAGAAATAATTCGCGATTAATTAAACCAATATAATAAAAATGAAAAAACAGTATGAAAAGATCTGAAATTAATAATATTATGCTTCAGGGTCTTAATTTTCTCGAAAATGAAATGCATTTCTTGTTGCCCCCCTTTTCACGATGGACACCCGAAATTTGGAAATCAAAGGGTATAGAATCTCAGGATATTGTTAAACAACAATTAGGTTGGGATATTACCGACTTTGGCTCTGAAGATTTTGAAAAAGTTGGACTTTTTCTTTTTACCATTCGTAATGGAAGTTTTGAAAACCTTGAAAATGGCAATGGAAAATGCTATGCCGAAAAAGCAATGATTGTGCTAGAAGAACAAATTACACCTATTCATTTGCATTTTCAAAAAATGGAGGACATTATAAACCGAGGTGGTGGCGATTTAGTGATTCAACTTTGGAATTCTTTTAAAAATAAAGATATAGATACCGTATCTGATGTTGTAGTAAGTGTGGATGGTGTAACAAACACTATAAAAGCAGGTGGCACTATTACCCTAACACCGGGCGAATCCGTATGCCTCCCACAATTGATGTATCATAAGTTTTGGGGTAAAAAAGGAAAAGGAACTACCTTCGTAGGCGAAGTTAGCCGCGTAAACGATGATTTTGTAGATAACTATTTTTATGATAATGTAGGCCGATTTGCAGATATTGACGAAGATGAAGCTCCCCAATTTTTGCTTTACTGCGATTATAAAAAATACTTTAATTACAAAATATAAATTATGGGTTTAATCACAGATAAAAACGAAGTTCTCGAAATATATGAAGAGGCTGCGCAACATAAATGGGTAATACCTTGTATTTGTTGCGAAAACCTAACAACTATAGAAGCTGTACTTGCTTCAGTTAAAGAGTATGGGGATAAAATTGGTGTCAACAACCTTCCAATTACAATAGCTATAACAAATTGTTATGAACATCGCCATCAAACTATTAACTATACATTTACAAAAAATTGGGAAGTAGGTATGCGCCTATTTATAGAAGATCTAAAAATTCTTACTTCAACGTATAGTCCCTTTAAAGATTTAAGGGTAATGTTACATTTAGATCATATTCAGCATGACATTGATTCGAGTTTATTAAATTGGGATATGAAACAGTTTTCATCAATCATGTTTGATGCTTCAACATTAAATTTTGATGAAAACATTATCACAACACGTAAATTTGTTGAAAAACATTCCCACGAAATTCTTATTGAAGGAGCCTGCGATGAAATTATAGATGCAGGATCAGGTGGAAACGAACTTACATCGCCCGAAAAAGCCGAGCGATATATGAAGGAAACAGGATGCGATTTTATAGTGGCAAATTTGGGTACTGAGCATAGAGCAAGTGTCTCGGAGTTAAAGTATCACGGAGATTTAGCTGAGAAAATAAAATCTAAAATAGGCACTAAACTAGTTTTACATGGTGCCTCTTCTGTTGAATCACAGCAAATTACAAACTTATTTGAAGACGGTGTTTGCAAAGTAAATATTTGGACAATCTTAGAACGCGAAAGTTCAGCTATTCTATTTCCGATGATGTTACAAAATGCTTCAAGAATTTTAGGTTTCGAACAAGTGGTAGAATTACAAAAACAAGGTATATTAGGAGAAAATATATCTATAAATTCAGAAAAATCTATCGATTACTACACTACCCTTTACCGGCAGCATATAATATTTGATGAAATGAAAAAAATTGTTACCGGTTATCTTAACATCTGGTACATATAAATAATATAATCAAATAAATTATTTAAATAATAATGAGTTATCTAGGTTTGGATATAGGAACAAGTGGTTGCAAAGCTTTAGTATTTAACGATATAGGGGAAGAAATAGCAGCTTCCTACAGAGAATATCCATTATTCTCGCCAAACGATGGATGGGCCGAACTTGATTCTGAAGAAGTTTGTGCTAAATGCTTTGAAGTTATTAAAGAAGTTGCTAAGAAAACAATTGCTGATCCAATTAAAGCGATGGGAATTTCTGCGCAAGGTGAAGCTTTTACACCTGTTGATAAAAACGGAAACATCTTGGGTAGAGGTATGGTTTCCTCTGATACCAGAGCATCTAAAATAGTTAATGAATTCTCTGAACTTTTTGGAGCAGAGAAATTGTATTTGATTACAGGGCATACTCCGTATCCTTTGTTTTCATTGTTTAAACTTATTTGGATTAAGAAAAACCAACCAGAAGTATGGGAAAAAACAGAAAAATTTCTTTTTTTTGAAGACTTACTTCATTTAAAACTTGGTCTTAAACCTGCTTTAGGTTACTCGTTGGCAGGTAGGTCAATGTTATTTAATGTTAATACCCATCAATGGGATCAAAAAATTTTATCTGCAATAGGTTTAAATATAAACCAGCTTGCGAATCCTATGCCATCTGGATCAATTGTAGGAACCATTCCTGCAAACATTGCCAACCAACTTGGTTTTAAAGAAGAAGTAATGATGATAGTTGGTGGCCATGATCAACCTTGCGGAGCACTCGGTGCGGGTATAATCTCTGAAGGAATGGCAATGTATGCAACAGGTACTGTAGAATGTATTACCCCAGTTTTCGCAAAACCAGTTTTCAATAAAAACCTTTTTAAAAACAATTATTGTACTTATGATTTTGCAATAGATGGCATGTATATTACAGTGGCATATAGCCTAACTGGTGGAAACATATTAAAATGGTACAGAAACGAATTTGCTTTTGAAGAAAAAAACATTGCAAACCAAAATGGTACAAATGTGTATGATGTAATTCTAGAATCTTTACCTCAAAAACCCTCAAAATTATTGGTTTTACCTTATTTTACACCAACTGGAACACCTTATTTTGATAGCGAAATAACAGGGGCGATTATTGGACTTAGGCTAACTACAACCAAAGAAGAAATATTAATGGCGTTGTTAGAAGGCGTTGCTTTTGAAATGAGGCTTAATTTAGACATCCTAGAAAAATCAGGAATTATAATTCATGAACTCAGGGCTATTGGTGGTGGTGGGAAAAGTAGGGTTTGGACACAGTTGAAAGCAAACGTTTTAAACAAACCTATAACAACAGTTACAGTTACTGAAGCTGGTTGCTATGGCATTGCTATGCTTGCCAAATCTGCGATTGAAGGTATACCGCTAAAAACAATTATATCGGAATGGGTTAAAACAGCAGATACTATTGTACCTGAGCCAGAATTTGCATCGTATTACGCTCAAAAATTTCAAACATATATTAAGTTATATCCTGCTCTTAAATCTATTCAATTTAATCAAACGTAGTAATAAATATTTCTCGAATATTAATGTAACGGCACAAAATTTAAATAGTTCTTAAGCATTAAATATTTAAAAAATAGCAAAATGTAAACTTTATATATCCATTGGAACAAATCTTAATAAAATCTATAATATGAAAATAATAAAAATCGCCATTGTTCTGGCACTGCTTACCAGTGGTAGCCCGTTAATGCTGCTTTCCCAAAACATCAATAAAAACTGGCAATTCCGTCAGGTTGGGAAATCTACTTGGTACCAAGCTCAAGTTCCAGGTTGCGTTCATACAGATTTGCTTGATAAAAAACTAATACCAGACCCCTACTATCGTGACAATGAAAAATTGGTACAATGGGTAGAATCGGAGGATTGGGAGTACAAAACCTCATTTGATATCCCGCAAATTACATTTGCCAAATCGCACATAGAATTAATTTTTAATGGATTAGATACCTATGCAGATGTTTACCTTAACAACAAACTAATACTACAGGCTAATAATATGTATAGATCTTGGTCTATAGATTGTAAAAATAATTTAAAAGTAAAAAACAACGTTTTGCGCATATTGTTCCATTCTGCAGTAAATGAAGGCTTAAGAAAAGTCTCCTTAAATAGCTACATACTGCCAAATCACACTGAAAAAACAGTATTGTCTAAAAAAAGTGGCAGCCAAACACGCAAATCCCCCCATCAGTTTGGATGGGACACCCATCCAAGACTTGTAACCTCCGGGATATGGCGTTCCATAGTTTTAAACGCCTGGTCTGATGCTAAAATGATGGACAATTTTTATGACCCCATAAAAATTTCAGCCCAAAATGCTCAATATCTTATAAAATCGAATATTATTTCGGATAAACAAAAAAAATATAAGCTGTCTGTTTATTTGAACAATTTTAAGAATCCTGCACATCAACAAACAGTATGGTTAAAAAAGGGAACAAACATCCAAAACATTAAATTTAACATTCGTAACCCAAAGCTTTGGTGGCCTAATGGTATGGGTAAACCCAACCTATATACTATTAGGGTTTCTCTATCTGATAAAGCTAGAATAGTAGATGAGCAAACTACTAAAATTGGTGTACGTACTATTGAATTAGTCCGTGAAAAAGATTCTATTGGAAAAAGCTTTTATTTTAGAGTTAATGGCCTCCCCATGTTCATAAAAGGGAGTAATCATGTACCAGCCGATGCTCTAGTTACCAATGTTACAAATCAGCAAATCAACAGCCTAGTAACTGCAGCAAAAGATGCAAACTTAAACTTGCTAAGGGTATGGGGAGGTGCGGTTTACGAAAACGATTTGTTTTACGATTTATGCGCTGAAAAAGGATTATTGGTGTGGCAAGATTTTATGTATGCTTGCGCAATGTACCCTGGCGATGCCGAATTTTTAGAGAACATTAAGCAGGAAACAATAGAAAACGTGAAACGATTGCGCAATAATCCTTCACTTGCTTTATGGTGTGGCAACAATGAACTTATTTCGGGCTGGTTTGAATGGGGCTGGCCAAATAAACCTGAATTGAACATCTCAAAAACAGATTCAGCTAAAATTTATAATGATTACAAAAAAATCTTTAATGATATTATTCCGGCAGTAATTAAACAATATAACCCACAAACCTCTTATTGGCAATCATCGCCATCTAGTGACGCTGATATTAAGTCTTCGCTTACATCGGGTGATTATCATTATTATGATGTTTGGTACAACTCAAAATCTATTCAATCTTATAAAACTGCCATTCCCCGGTTTATGAGCGAATACGGTGTACAATCTTTTCCTTCCTACTTTACAATCAAACAAGTTTTGGCATCCGAGGATGAAAACATTTTTTCTCCTGTTATGATGAGCCGGCAAAAAAGCGATATGCCTTGGCTTAAAATGGATGGCAACAAAATGCTCATGCGCTACCTGAATGAGGACTATAAAACATCTAAGGATTTCCAAAGCCTTGTTTATATGAGTCAGCTTTTTCAAGCAGATGCTATTAAAATTGCTAGTGAAGCTCACCGCATTAATAAACCACGATGTATGGGAAGTATCTTCTGGCAATTTGGCGATGGTTGGCCCAATATAGGTTGGTCTGTAATTGATTATCTGGGGAAGAAAAAAGCAGCATTTTACACCTCAAAAAAAGCATTTAAAAATTTATCAGTTATACCTGTTTTAAGCGACACACTGATTGGTAATAATACTATACTAAAAGTATTCATCAACTCAGATAGCACAAAAAGTTTTGAGGGAATTTTTAGTATAAAACTTATGGATTTTGGCGGGAAGATTATTTCAGAAAAAGATATGAAAGTAAAGGTAGATGCGCTTTCAAATGCCTTATTCTATACAACACCTGTGCAAGAAATGCTGAAAGGACAAAATAAAGACGAATTGGTATTATCAACCGTTTTAATTATAAATGGTTTAAAAGTTTCTGATAACAAATTATACTTTAACCGACCCAAATTTTTGAATTTACAAAAACCAACTATTAAAACAGCTCTATCGAAACAATCCGATGGCTTTACAATTGAATTGCAGACAAACACTTTGGCAAAATCTGTATATCTATCCTTACCGAACGGTGATGATGATTTTTCTGATAATTTTTTCGATTTAGTTCCGAATGAAAAAGTTACTGTCAGAGTAAAAACTAAACTATCGCTAACAGAATTAACTAATAATTTATCAGTGATTTCGCTGTTTGATAGTCAGCAATAAGTTAATAATATAAAATAAACAATCATTGTAAAATAGCACCTTATGAAAATTAAAATTAGTTGTGGTCTGTTAAGTGCTTTTTTGTTGCTGGGGTTGAATATCCAAGCGCAAAAGAAAATTAATTATGTAAACCCTTTTATTGGCACCGCCGGGCATGGCCATACATATCCGGGTGCAGTGTACCCATTTGGAATGGTGCAGCTAAGTCCAGATAACGGGACGGAAGGTTGGGATTGGTCAAGCGGATACCATTACTCAGACAGCGTAATTACGGGTTTTAGCCATACTCATTTAAGTGGAACAGGAGTTGGTGATTTATACGATATTTCCGTTATGCCTACCATAAACGAAAAAGTGAGCATAAAACCCTTTTTTTCTAAGTTTAGCCATTCTAATGAAAAAGCTTCGCCGGGCTATTACAGTGTTTATTTACAAACCAGCGGTATAAAAGCAGAGTTTACAACCAGCGAAAGAGCTGGACTACATCGTTACACTTTTCCGGCCAGTAACGATGCTATTATCAGGTTTGATGCGGGCTTTCGCTTAAATAATAATTTGCCTACAGATACCCAAATAGAAATTGTTAATGATACCACATTAGTTGGTTATAAACGCAGTACCGGCTGGGGGTTGAATAAGATAATGTACTTTGCCGCAAAACTTAGCAAACCCATCAAATCTTACGAATTATATACCGATGGTAATATTCGTTTGGGTAGCAATATTGCAAATTCTAGATCTAGCAAAGCTGTATTACATTTTGGCACAACAGAAAATGAGGCCATTTTAATAAAGGTTGGGTTATCCTCAGCTACACAGCAAGGGGCAATGCTTAGCTTATCTGAAATTAGTGGATGGGATTTTAATACAACTCGAAAAAATGCAGAAGATGCCTGGGAAAAACAACTATCTAAAATAAACTACATAACTGATAGCAAAAAAGATTTAGAAACTTTTTATTCTGCCTTCTACCATACTATGTTGGCCAATGTAACCTTTAGCGATTTAAACAACCAATACCTAGGGGGAGATGGTAATGTGCATACCTCAAAAAACTATAAACAATTGTCTATTTTTTCTTTGTGGGATACCTTTCGTTCTGCAAACCCTTTATATACAATTACCCACCCAGAAATGGTACAAGACCTCATCAAATCTTTTCTCTCATTTTATGATGAGTATGGTTTATTGCCGGTATGGGTGTTGCATGGCAACGAAACAAATTGCATGACTGGGTATCATGCTGTGCCCGTAGTTGCCGACGCAATACTAAAGAACATTGGCAACTTTGATGTAAATGAAGCTTACGAAGCCATGAAAAAGAGCAGTATGCAAGACATACGCGGTACTAAAGCTTACCGAATGTACGGTTACCTGCCTCAGGATAGCGCCAGTTATTCTGTAACTGTAACCCTTGAATATGCTTATGATGATTGGTGTATTGCACAAGTGGCGAAAAAATTAAATAAAACAGCGGATTACGATTATTATACTACAAGATCAATGGCTTATAAAAACCTTTATAATCCGTTAACAGGTTTTATGCAAGGCAA
>ENA-OFCE01001524-OFCE01001524.1-metagenomes-genome-assembly--contig:-NODE-1524-length-11628-cov-6.743973_pt1 | contig 11628 bp, 11 predicted proteins | sample MGYA00153388_OFCE01 | MGnify analysis MGYA00153388
GCACGGCCTTCTCGCACTGCTCTGGCCTGCCGTAGGCCGCGAAGAAGTCGATCATTGATCGTCCAGATTGAAATTGGACTTTGTTCTGCGCCATGACTCATCTCCGGTTGTGGTGACGAGATCATTGCAGCCAGGTAGCTCATATAGTGAGCTAGTCCATGGGTGGCTGAACAATCTTGCTAATCAGGTGGCCGGTTGCCGTCATCCGAAATGGCACATCTACCGGCAACAGGTGCCCCGTTCGAGAAGTTCCTGCCTCGACCCGATGGCCGGCCAGCGGCCATGGCATAGCAAACCACGTCGGTGGTTTCAGGCCAGCGGTGACTTCACTGCAGTCCTCTGAGGTGCTGTTCGCCTGGCCGCATGGTCCTCAGCGTCCGCGCCAGCGGTGCGGATGGTCCCAGCCGCGCCCATGGTGGTCGCGCCCGATGGTCACGCCCAGGCCGATGGGGGTGTAGGGCCAGCCGTAGGCGTACACGGGCACAGGTCGGTAGTCGGGCTGAACGTACACCACGCGCGGGGGCGGACGGAACTCGTCGTCGCCGATGTAAGCCGGCGGCGCAGCGGTGGGTGGCGCGGTGCCGGACCAGCGGGCCGACGGCATCTGGCCGACGGGCGACATCTGCAGCGCGATGCGGTCGCCGGGTTCCTGCGCCAGTCGAGCCGTGCGCTGCACGCCCTGGTATTCGTAGACGACGTCGTAACCGAGGGTGCGTTGTTCCATGCGGGTGACGGTGCGGCAACGCTCCACCAGGCGCGTGGGCGCTGGCGCGCCGTCGGTCTCGACACGTTCGCCGATGACCGAGCCGGCCACCAGCCCCAGCGTCGTGGCTGCGGCGCGGCCCGACCCCGATCCGAACTGGCTGCCCAGCGCCGCGCCGGCGATGGCACCGATGGCTGCACCCGCTCCGCTGCTGCGCGGAGGGTAGACCCACTGTTCTTCGGTGCACTGGCGCTGCGGCGCAGCCACGTGGGCGACCACCGGTGTGGACGAGATGACCGTGCCGTACTCGGTTTGTGCCCAGGCGCCGGAGCAGCCGGCGGCCAGCAGCAAAGACATGGTCAAGTAGGGATGTTGGGTTGGATGCATGGATGCCTTTCAGGTCGAAGGGGCTGGCGGGCGCGGGCCACGCGGGTTGCCGCAGTGTGCCCGCGTCGTGGCCGACGCCGGCGTACGGTCATTTAACCTCTTTTGCACGGTCACCGACCGCCGGCCATGGATGAACTGTCTGCCTTGAAGTCGCTGGGATTGGAACTGCCCAGTCCGGCGTACCTGATCGGCGCCATCGTCTTCGGCCTTGTCGGCTGGGCCGCTTTTCGCCACGGGCGCAAAAGCGGGCGCCGGCAGACCCTGTGGCTGGGCGTGGCGCTGATGGCCTACCCATAGGTTGTCTCGCGCACCTGGCTGCTGTACGCCGTGGGCCCGGCGCTGCGGTCAGCCATGCTCGGCCTCGAACTCCTTCAGGTACGCCACCAGCGACTGCACGCCGGCCAGCGGCATGGCGTTGTAGATGGAGGCACGCATGCCGCCCACTGAGCGGTGGCCTTTGAGCTGCACCATGCCGCGCGCTTCGGCGCCCTTCAGGAAAACGCCGTCGAGCGTGTCGTCCCGGAGCTTGAAGGGCACGTTCATCAGCGAGCGACAGTCGCGCGCCACCGGGCTGCTGAAGAAGCTGCTGGCGTCGAGATGGTCGTACAGCAGGGCGGCCTTGGCCGCGTTGATCCGGGCCACCGCCGTCAACCCGCCCTGGGCCTTGAGCCAGCGGAACACCAGCCCGGCGATGTAGATCGCGTAAGTGGGCGGGGTGTTGTACATCGAGTCGTTGTCGGCAACGGTTTTGTAGTCGAAGGCGCTGGGCGTGATGGGCAGGGCCTGCCCGATGAGGTCGTCGCGCACGATGACGATGGTCAGCCCCGCGGGGCCGATGTTCTTCTGCGCGCCGCCGTAGATGAGACCGTACTTCACCACCTCCACCGGGCGCGACAGGATGCTGCTGGACATGTCGGCGACCAGCGGCACGTCGCCCACGTCGGGGGTGCAGTGGTATTCGACACCGCCGATGGTTTCGTTGCTGCAGATGTGCACGTAGGCGGCGTGCGGGTCCAGCTTCCAGTCAGCGCGCGGCGGGATGGTGGTGTAGCCGCTGGCCGCCGCGCTGGCCGCCACGTTGACGGCGGCGTACTTCTTCGCTTCCTTCATCGACTTCTGGGACCACTCGCCGGTGTCGATGAAGTCGATGGATGCACGGCCGCGCAGCAGGTTCATCGGCACGATGGCGTTTTCGCCGATGGCGCCGCCCTGCATGAACAGCACCTTGTAGTTCGCGGGCACGGCCAGCAGTTCGCGCAGCAGGGCTTCGGCCTCTGCTGCGATGGCGATGAATTCGGGGCCGCGGTGGCTCATCTCCATCACGCTCATGCCAGAGCCGTGCCAGTCCATCATCTCGTCGGCGGCCTGGCGCAGCACGGGTTCGGGCAGGGCGGCGGGGCCGGCGCTGAAGTTGAATACACGGGTCATGCGGCGGTCTCCTCAGGAGGCGGGGGCGGATCGCGAATTATCTTCGGCCGCGACGTCGCCTTCCGACAGGCGCGGGATGCCTAGGATCGGGTGCGCCGGGATCAGTCGTCGGCCAGCAGCCCGGCCCGCCACAAGTCTTCCACCTGCTCGAAGATCGTCGCAGCGGTCAAGAAGCGGGTCGTGTCTCCGGCCAGGTGCACCCACAGCCGTGTGTCGTGCGGCCCGGTGGCCACCGCGTGTTCGGCGCGAAAACACACATGCCAGTCGTGCACTTCGGCATAGCGCGTGGGGTGGTGCTGCAGCGTCCATGCCAGGCCGACCAGGTCGGCGTAGGCTTCTTCCCGGCGTGTGCGCCACATGTCGGTCAGCAGGTCTGCCTGATCGGAGCTGAGGTGGGTGCCCAGCGGCACCACGCGCAGACCGGCCGGCAGCGTGCCCCAGGCCTGGCGCAGGTGGCGCCGGCAGTGTCCCAGCTCGTGGGCGGCGATGGCTTCCACCACCGGGCCGGTCAGGCCCGGCGGAATGCGGTCCAGCGTCGCCTGCGCCTGGGCGTTGCCGCGCATCGACAGCACCAGCTTGCAGCGGCCATCGATGAAAGCCATGCCGATGGGTGTCTTGCCCGGTGACGGCTGCGGCTGCACGATGATGTCCAGTGGCATGCGCTGTTCACGCGCATAGCGCAGCACGGGCAGCGCCGCTTCGAGCCACGTGCGCTCGGTCGTGGTCAGTTCCACCGAACCCAGCGCCTGTCCGACCATCAAGTAGCCGGCCAAGCCACCTGCCCATGCACGCCGAGCCATAGCGCCCCCGCCAGGCCCGAACGGCGGGCCAGAACACCAAGCGTGGGGCTCGTCCGGCGCGGCGATGCGGTGTGGAGCGGGGTGTTCTGGCCTTATCTTGCGTGGCGCTTCTTGCCGCTCCGGTCCGGTGGTGAGAGCATTGCGCACCACAAACAGGAGAATTCGATGGCCAAGTCCATGATCGACCCCGACGCGCTGATCGAGATGTTCGAGAGCGCCACCGCCAAGCAAGGCGCGCAATTGCGCAAGTCTGTGGGCGAGGCCACGCTGGCCGCCTTGCAGGGCCGCGAGCTCTCGTTGAAGAACATCCGCAGCACATTGAAGGCGGTGTCCGATGCGGCCAGCCAGGGTGCCGCCAAAAACGTGGTGGCCGGCATGGACCCCGAGACGCTGCTCGACGCGGCTGTTGCCGGCATGGACGACGCCATGCTCAAGGCGGTGGACGCCAATCGGGCGGCGCTGCAGCAGTTCGTGACCCAGGGCGCCGACCTGCGCGACAAGCACTTGAAGAAAGCGATGGACGACCTGGACAAGTTCGAGGACACGACGTTCGCGGCCTTCAAGAAGACGGCTGCCGGCGCCGGCGCGCCGATGGCCGGGGCCTGGGAACAGGTGCTGGAGAAGTTCCAGGCTGCGGGCACGCTGTCGGGCGCCAAGGCGGCAGGCACCGGCGAGCAGATAGCCGAGCAGATGGCCGAGCAGGTGCAGACCGCCATGCGCAGCACGCGCGCCACCAGTCTGCGCGCCGCGCAAAGCCTGGCCGAAAGCTACACCGCCATGGTCAGCGGCGTGCTGCTGGGCATGTCCGAGGCCATCAAGGCCAGTGCGCCGGCCAAGAAGCCCACCCGCAAGTGACGTCCCGGTGATGAAGAACGTCGTCATATCGGGCACGGGCCTCTACACGCCGCCGCAGACCATCACCAATGCCGAACTGGTGGTGGCCTTCAACGCCTACGCCGACCTGCAGAACACGAAGCACGCCGCGCGCATCGAGGCCGGCGACTTGCCGGCCATTGCGCACTCCAGCGTCGAGTTCATCGAGAAGGCCTCGGGCATCCGACAGCGGTACGTGCTCGACAAGGCGGGTGTGCTCGATCCCACGCGCATGCGCCCGTACTTCGAGCCTCGGCCCGACGAGGCCTTGAGCCTGATGGCCGAGATCGCCGTGGCCGCCGCGCGCCAGGCCATGGCCGCCGCCGGCAAACAGGGCAGCGACATCGACGCGGTGCTGTGCGCCGCGGCCAACATGCAGCGCGCCTACCCGGCCATGGCCTGCGAGATCCAGCACGCGCTGGGGGCAGGCGGCTACGGCTTCGACATGAACGTGGCGTGTTCGTCGGCCACCTTCGCCATCGAGCAAGCCGTCAACGCCGTGAAGAGCGGCAGCGCGACGTGCGTGCTGGTGGTCAACCCCGAGATCACCTCGGCCCACTTGGAATGGCGCGACCGCGACTGCCATTTCATCTTCGGCGACGTGTGCACGGCCGTCATCGTCGAGGCCGAGGGCACGGCCACCGCGGCCGACCGCTGGCAGGTGCTGGGCACCAGGCTCGCCACGCAGTTCTCCAACAACATCCGCAACAACGCGGGCTTTCTGAATCGCTGCGAAGACACGGACCCCGACGCGCGCGACAAGACCTTCATGCAAGAAGGCCGTAAGGTCTTCAAGGAAGTGGTGCCGATGGCCGCGGCGCACATCGAGGCGCACCTGCACAGCCTGGGCTTCGAGCCCACGCACGTGCGCCGCTTCTGGCTGCATCAGGCCAATCTGGGCATGAACCAGCTCGTTGTGAGGCGGTTGGTGGGGCAGGAGGTGGGCGACGACCTGGCACCCATCATCCTGGGCGAGTACGCCAACACGGCCTCGGCCGGTTCCATCATCGCCTTCCACGCCCACCACGCCGATCTGAAGGCAGGCGACCTGGGCGTGATCTGCTCCTTCGGCGCCGGCTACTCGGTGGGCAGCGTGGTGGTGCGGCGGGGTTGATTCAGGCGGCTGCGGGCCCTGCGCTATCGTTCCCGCATGGCCGACACCACCTTTTTCTGGCACGACTACGAGACCTTCGGCATCGTACCGCGGCGAGACCGGCCGGTGCAGTTCGCGGGGCTGCGAACCGACGCCGATCTGAACGAGATCGCCGAGCCGGTGATGTGGCATTGCCAGCCCGCGCCCGACTTCCTTCCCGACCCCGAAAGCGTGCTGCTCACCGGCATCCTGCCGCAGCATGCCTTGCAGCACGGCGTGCCGGAGGCCGAGTTCGCGTCGCGCGTCGAGGCCGAACTGGCGCGGCCCGGCACCATCGGCGTGGGCTACAACAGCATCCGCTTCGACGACGAGGTGACGCGGTTCCTGTTCTGGCGCAACCTGATCGACCCCTACGCCCGCGAATGGCAGAACGGCTGCGGCCGCTGGGACTTGATGGATGTCGTGCGCACCACCTGGGCGCTGCGGCCGGAGGGCATCGAGTGGCCCGTTTATCAAGAAGGAGAGATGAAGGGCCGGCCGTCCTTCAAGCTCGAACACCTGGCCGCCGCCAACGGCCTGCTGCACGAGGCCGCGCACGACGCGTTGTCCGATGTGCGGGCCACGCTGGCGCTCGCGCGCTTGATCCGAATCAAACAGCCGCGGCTGTGGGATTTCTGCCTGAAGTTGCACAAGAAGGACGCCGTCGCGGCCGAGATCGGCGTCGGCCGGCCCTTCGTGCACCTGTCGGGCCGCTACCCGGTCGATCGTGGCTGCCTGGCGGTGGCGTGGCCATTGGGCCCGCATCCGACCAACCGCAACGAGCTCATCGTGTGGGACCTGGCACACGACCCGGCCGAGTTGTCGGGGCTGGATGCCGACACCGTGCGCCGGCGCCTGTACACCCGTGCCGACGAACTGCCCGAGGGCGAGACGCGGCTGCCGATCAAGACCATCCACATCAACAAGTCGCCCATCGTCATCGGCAAGCTGGCCACGCTGACGCCGGCCACCGTGCAGCGCTGGGGCCTGGACCTGCCGCTGGCCATGCGCCATGCCGAGAAGGCAGCAGCGCTCGGCCGCAGCCTGGACCCCCTGTGGGCGCAGGTGTTCAGGCGCGCGCCACCAGCCGGACCGGTGGACGTGGACGAAGACCTGTACGGCGGGTTCCTGGACAACGAGGACCGCCGCACGCTGGAACGCCTGCGCGGGCTGAGCCCGACCGCGCTGGCATCGAAGCGCCCGGCCTTTGCCGATGCGCGGTTGGAAGAGATGCTGTTCCGCTACCGCGCGCGCAGCTTCAACGACACGCTGACTGACGAAGAGCAATCGCGTTGGCAGCAGCATTGCAGCGACCGGCTGCACGGCGGTGCCGGTGGCGGACTGGGCATGGCGGCGTTTCTTGAACGTATCGACGAACTGGCCGAACAGGCCGTCGAACAGGGCAACGAACGCGCGCAGGGCTTGCTGGAAGCGCTGGTGGACTACGCCGAAGGCATCGCGCCCGAGATCAGCTGACGCCTGCGTGCGGCAGCGTCAGGGCCGCAGTTCGTAGACGGCGGTGCCATCGCCGTTGTCCTTGATGAGCACGATGCTCGGGTAGCGCGGCAGATGAGGCAGGCCACCCGTGCCCGAGACGAAGCGCAGCTTCACGCCCGGCACCGGCAGCACGCGCCAGTTGGCGTCGGCCGTGGGGTCCACGGTCTTGGCGTCGGCCAGGTACTGCATCAGCACTTCGCGGTTTTCGTCGGGTGCGTTCAGCACGGTGTTGCTGCCGTCCAGGCCCGGGAAATTGCCGCCACCCGAGGCGCGGTAGTTGTTCGTGACGACCACGAAACGCGCTGCGTCGTCGATGGGTTTGCCGTCGTGACGCAGGTCGACGATGCGCCGCGCGCTGGGCGCCACCAGCTTGCCGCCGCGGTCGTAACGCGCGGCCTGGGTCAGGTCGATGCGGTAGCTGACGCCGTCCAGCGTGTCGAAGTTGAAGCTCGGGATGGCGTTGTTGAGCAGATCTTGTTCGGGCGCACCCGCGGGGTCGATGCGGTTGAAGGTGATGGCCGACATCTCGAGCCATTCGCGCACCTGTGCGCCGGTAATGACCACCGCCGCCACGGTGTTGGGGTAGACATACAGGTCGGCCACGTTGCGCCGGGCGATCGAGCCGGCGGGAATGTCGGTGTAGGCGCCAGCGCGGCCGCCGGTCTTGAACGGCGCGGCGGCCGACAGCAGCGGCAGCTTCTCGTGTGGCGTGCCCACCAGCGCGCGCCGCGCATAGGCCAGTTGGGCCTGAGACACCAGTTGCACCGACGCGTCGTCAGCCACGCGCGCAAAGTAGGTGTGGATGGGCGTGCGCGTTTGCGCCACCGGCGCGCGCATGTAGGCCAGCGTGGCCTGGTGTTCGGGCTCGATCAGCGCGGTCAGCTCGGCGTCGGCATCCGCCACCGATCGGCTTGCGGCGCGGTCCCAGATCGGGCGCAGGTGGGCGCGGCCCTCGCTCGCCTTCCAGGTGCCACCCGCCCGTTCAAGAACCAGGTCGATGACCCCAAGATGGCTGCCCCAGAAGCCGGGCATGGTGGCCGGCACGCCGTTGATGGTGCCGCGCTCGAGGTCTACCTTGGGGTGTTTGCTGAAGAAGGCGCCAGGGAATTCGCCGTGCGAATGGCCGAACAGGATGGCGTCCACGCCGGGCTGCTCGGCCAGGCGGGCGACAGTGTTTTCGGCGAAGAACACGGTTTCGCCGAACTCGAAGCCCGAATGTGCGATGACCACCACCACGTCGGCGCCGCGGGCCTTCATCTCGGGCACCAATCGGCGCGCGGTCTCGACGATGTCGCGCGGCACCACCCGACCCAGCAGGTTCAGCCGGTCCCACGACATCACCTGCGGCGGCACGAAGCCGATGACGCCGACCTTCAGCGCATGCAGGGCGCCGGCGTCGTCGGTGAAGCGGCGTTCCAGGATGACGTAGGGCGTGAAGGCGTTGCGGCCCGGCTTGCCATTGCCCTCGTCGATGAAGATGTTGCTGTTGACGTAGGGGAAGGCCGCGCCGGTGAGCGATTGCCGCAGGAACGGCAGGCCGTAGTTGAATTCGTGGTTGCCGATGTTGGCGGCGTCGTAGCGCATCGCGTTCATGACCTTGAAGGCCGGGTGCACCTGGCCGGCTTGCAGCGGCTTGCCGCGCGCCACAAAGTCGCCCATGGGGCCGCCTTGCAGCAGGTCGCCGTTGTCGAAGAGCAGTGTGTTCTTCACCTCAGCGCGCGCGCCCTTGACGAGGGTGTAGGTGCGGACCAGGCCGTACTCGGCGGTGGGCTTGTCCTGGTAGTAGTCGTAGTCCACCAGGTTCATGTGCACATCGGTGGTCTCCAGGATGCGCAGCTTCAGAGTCTGGGCGCCGGCTGCTGTGGGCAGCAACAGGGCCAGGGCGAGGGCCAGCGACAGGCCCAAGGCCAAGAACAGCGGCGCCACCGATGCAACCATGCGAGCCGGCCCTTCAGGCAGGGGAGCCGAACCAGCCCAGGCACAGCTCGGCCGGCAGCTGCGGCCCGCCGTTGAACGAGGTGCGGTGGGCGCGCTCGATGACCTGCCAGTAGTAGCGGTAGCTGGCACGGTCGTGCAGCCGCACTTCTTTGCCATGGCGGTGGCTGATCGGCGCCCACCCGGCCGCCTGGGCTGCGGTGATGATGGCGATGGCCTGGTCGACTTCGGCAGCGCGCGGTGCAAAGGCCTCGACGATGGGGCGGATCTGGTCGGGGTGGATGCTCCACATGCGGGTGTAGCCCAGCAGCGTGCAGGCGCGCTCGGCCGCGCTTTCCAGTGCACGGGTGTCCTTGAACTCGGTCACCACGCTGTGCGACGGTGTCTTGGCGTGCGCGTGGCACGCCGCGGCGATTTCCAGCTTGGCGCGGATCACCAACGGGTGGTCAAACTGCCCCTCGGCCGTCATCGCCCAGTGCCCGATGGCGCCGCGGTGCGCGAGGTGCTGCAGCCGCTGCACGGTCGTGCCGACGTTGTAGAGCACGAGGTCGTACGGCGAGCCCTCGAGCACCGACACCGCGCCGCGCAGCCGCTCGACCGCGGACGGGTGCGTGAAGAACGGGACCACGGCCCCGATGACGTGCGTCTTGCCCGAGGAGAGCGCCCGAGCATGGCGGTTGGGGCGATATCCGAGCACGGAGATCGACGCTTGCACGCGCTCCCGGGTCGACGGCGCGACACCCGGGGCATCGTTGAGCACCCGGGAGACGGTCCCCACGGCGACGCCGGCGGCCGCCGCGACATCTCGGATCGAGACCGACCTCACCTTGCGCAACCTAGCTCGTTCGGCGTAGGGTTTGGAATCGGTTCCAATTCAGGTCGCCCTGTGGTCACGGTGACGACGCGGAGACATCTCTAGGAGGAGATCCATATGCACGTTCGTTCTGTGGCCGCGCTGCTCGCGGCCCTCGCCCTATCGGCCGCCGGCTGCGGCGGCTCCGACGACAAGGAGAAGAGCGGCGGCGGAAGCGGAGCCGCCGCCACCGAGACGGGGTCGGGTGAGACCGCGGGCGTCAAGGAGGCCGACGCGGCATCCGCGGACTCCGCCAAGGGCTCGGTGACCTACTGCACCGGCAAGGACACCTCCGGCGCGCAGATCGAGTCGGTCAAGCTCTTCAACGAGGCGGCCAAGGCGCAGGGGCTGACGGCCAAGATCCTCGAGTTCCCCGAGTCGGCCGACGCCCAGCGCGAGCAGTTCATCCAGCGTCAGCGCGCCAAGTCCGGTGAGTGCGACATCTTCTACTCCGACGTCGTCTGGACCGCGGAGTTCGCCGCGCAGAAGTGGCTGCTGGACATGACGAAGATCGTCGAGGGCCGCAAGGACGAGTTCATCCCCTCCACGCTGGAGACGGTCAAGTACGACGGCAAGTACTTCGGCGTCCCCAAGCAGACCGACGCGGGCTTCCTCTACTACCGCTCCGACAAGGTCGACGCCGTGCCCGCGACGTGGCAGGCGGTCTACGCCGAGGCGGCCAAGACCGACGGCATCGTCTACCAGGGCGCGCCCTACGAGGGGCTGACCGTCAACTACCTCGAGCTCGCGTTCGCGGCGGGCGGCAAGGTGCTCTCCGACGACGGCAAGAAGTCCGAGATCGACTCGCCGGAGAACCTCAAGGCATTGCAGTTCATGGCTGACGGCATCAAGCAGGGCGGCGCCAAGAAGTCCGTCACGACGTACATGGAGGAGCAGGCACGGCGCTCCTTCGAGGCCGGCCGCGCGACCTTCATGCGCAACTGGCCCTACGCCTTCGCGCTCGGCAACAAGGCCAAGAAGATCAAGGGCAAGTTCAAGGTCGCGCCCTACCCGGAGTTCGAGGGCGGCGGGAAGGCCGGCATCCTCGGCGGCCACAACCTCGTCATCTCGGCGTTCTCCAAGAACCCGGGCGGCGCCGTCAAGCTGATCGACTTCCTGACGGCTCCCGAGGCGATCAAGCGCGACGCGGCGAAGTACTCGCTGGCGCCGACGCTGTTGGCGACCTACGACGATCCCGAGGTCCAGAAGGCGCTTCCGTTCGCCGCCGATCTCAAGCAGGCCGTCGAGCAGGCCAAGTCACGCCCGGTGACCCCGGTCTACAACGCGGTCTCGCAGGCGATCTACAAGAACGTCAACGCGGCGCTCTCGGGGCAGATGGAACCGAAGGCTGCGCTGGAGAAGGCGCAGACGGAGATCGACAAGGCCCTGGGCACCTTCTAGGCCATGGCGGTCGCTGCCCCCCAAGTCGGCGGTCGCGTCCCCCGCAAGAAGCCGACCGCCACGACTTTGCCCGCTTCGACGAAGGCGCGGTCGTCACGACGACGTTCGCGTTCACCGGCCTCTCGGTGTTCTTCGAGCTGGTCATCGGCCTGGGCATGGCGATGATCATGCACTCGGCCTTCAAGGGGCGCGGGCTGCTGCGCACCGTCGTCCTGGTGCCCTACGCGATCCTGACGGTGGTCACGGCGATCACCTGGCAGACGATCTTCAACCCCGAGCTCGGCTTCGTCACCACGACGCTGAGCTCGCTCGGGCTGCCCGGAGCCGACACCGTGTGGCTCGGTGAGCGCGGCTGGGCGCTGGCGGTGTTCGTCATCGCCGACGTCTGGAAGACCGCGCCGTTCATGGCGCTGCTGCTGCTTGCGGTGCTGCTGACCGCGATGCTCGGCGCGGTGGCGGGCCTAGCGTCCCGCGACGGGGTGGAGGTCGTCGGGATGGAGGCGGCCGCCGTCAGCTACCCCCGCTTCCTCGACCACCTCGCCACGCTGGCCTGATCCCGGTCCGCGCTCGTCGTCGGCGCGCAGATCCGGGACCAGCAGCCACAGCGCGATCGTGACGA
>ENA-OFCE01001525-OFCE01001525.1-metagenomes-genome-assembly--contig:-NODE-1525-length-11625-cov-3.842178_pt1 | contig 11625 bp, 13 predicted proteins | sample MGYA00153388_OFCE01 | MGnify analysis MGYA00153388
GGTGCACGGGTTGCACAAGAAAACTAGCATGCCCGGTGAAGCGCACGGGCTGGATTAAAGCCAGCGCCGTTCCAACTGCGAGCCCCAATCCCGACCAGAGCAGCAGCCACCAGCGCCGGTGCCACAAAGGCAGGCCTACCTCAAGCCAACCGACGCTTGCCGGCGGCCAGATCTCTGCTTCAGGAACGCGCTGCGATTCGGGGTTGGACTCGTGGCTCATCGCACTGCCTTCAGACCCAGCCCAAACGGCTAAAAGATTTTCGCCCGGTCCGTAGCCCCTTCGAGCAAGCTGACCCAATCAAGTTTTTCAGGCACGAACAGCGTTTCCCTGTCAGAGCCGGCGAAGACTCGAAGCGGCTGACAAACGACCAACCTGCATTTTGCCCGGCGCTCACCTCACTGCCGCTCGCGGACGCAACGAAGAACAACTCATGGTTTGCTCCGGCAGTCGCTCCGCCGGCGCGCTTGGCGTAGAAGCCTAGGTCGCGCTTGCTGTCGTGGCCGAAACTGCCACAGACCGGAAGCATCCCTTCGCCAGCAAGCAAAGCGACCTCAACGGCGCCGCCACTGTCGCGATCGACTGAGCGCTCCAGTGTCGGACGGATTCGATCCACCAGCGAAAAGCCAACCGCGAAGCACAGCAAGTCTCCGACGCTTTCTTTAAGCAGCAACTTGAACACTGCAGCCCGGTTGATCCTGCCGTACAAAGCCGGTTGCGGGCCCACGGCCTCTCCATCCAATACGTCGTCGAGTTGCAGCAGGACGTCGACGCGTCGGCTCCCAAAAGAAAATGAAGTGCAAAGGTCGAAAATGACCACGACAGAGTCTTTGCGCAGCAGCCAGAAGCGACGGTCGCTGCCGCCTGTCGACGGAACACGGGCCAGCGACAGCACCCGGGAGGTCGTGATCAGACCCGGTTCTACATGGCCGCTTGGACGCTCGACGATTCCCGTGCCGTGCCCACATCGTGGACCGAGATCGGTTACAGCCGCAGCGAGTTCGAGGCATTTAAAAGACCGATTAAGGTCCATCGCAGCAATGGAGCCAGTGTGCCCACCGCTGCGCTCGCGGCGACAACGGGACACACGCGGGGCAAACTCGCCGACAGGGTCGACGCTCACGCGCCACTCGGCGTAGACGCTGCCTCTGATGTTGGCGGTGACCTCATCGCCCACTTGCAAGACGCTTTATGCCAGAACCCACGCCGGCGTCTCGCTTTGGTCGAGACCCTGCAACTCGCGTCGAAATAGTGTGTTGCCATCGTTTATTTTTGGCGCCAATTGCTTGAACTCGCCTGTCTCCACGGCAGGTGCACGCTCGCCTTTCGCTGCGCGAATCATCGGCCGGCCCGCCCTGGGGGGCTCCGACACCAAAAGGTTAACGGGCATTGCAATTTGTTGCATGTTGGACGGAAACATGGTCACCGCGTTTACCAAAAAGGGCAGCAAACCGTTTCGAGTGAATCGATGGGCTCCCAACTACCGGAGACGGCTTGCGGCTCCAAGTCTCCGACTATCGCGCCAGACCTGAGAGCGGCTGCCATTCGCGATGACGAAAATAGCCGACCAAGCCTGCGGAAAAGGGTTGAGCATTCGATCTCGACAGGTAATGCCCTCTCGCTGCGTGGTGTTGACCGTCTGCCGTCTTTACCCTTGTTGGAGGCAGACGCTACCGTCCACGCAGCCTGCTCGACAGAGACCACCCTAAAACTGATGTTAAGCACCTGACGATGAACAGACTACGTCAGGAAAAAAGCTGTTTGAGGTTAAGAGAAAGCTGTGACGTGCAGATGACGAGGAGCCGCTGGTCGTGAGCTCGATTTCGTCTTTTCGAATCATTCGGTTCCAGGGCTTGAATCTGAGCAAGATACCCCCCACCAACGACGTCTACCATTCGAATTTCTCTCTCTTGCCCCTCGCTGGCGAAGCTGATGTCTCAGGAAGTGGTGTGAGACGAGAGGTGCACCACAAGAAGCGGAGGGTGGAGCTCGTAGATGGAAACCCGTAGCGGCTTGCCGCGCGGCGGGGATCCTGCCGAGGGCGGCCATCGTGATCCCGGGTAGGCTTGTGGTGCGAACCACAACCCTGATCTTCGAAAGAATCCACGATGACCAGATAACGATGGCACTTGCCAAATTAGCCGAGAAGATCGCCGTCAACGAAGTTTTGCGCCAGATGGTGCAGTTCATGGCGCATCAACTGAGGGACCTCGACGTCAACGGGCGCTGCGGCGCCGGGTACGACGAGAAAATATCCGATGAATGAACAGCCGCAACGGCTACCTGCAGCGTCGAGCCCAAGCTTCCCAAGCTGTGCCATGGCACCTTTTTCCCGGAGGTCCTGGAACCGCGGCGAATGGCCGAGAAGGCTGGGACGGCGGCCATTCAGGACGCCTACATTCAGGACTTGTCGACCCGCTCGGTCGACGACCGTCCTTCAAGCCGTCACGGCACCTATCCGATGCGTCAACCGGTAACCGGAGCCGCGAACAGTTTCGATGAGCGTCGTGCCCCCGACCGGAACCAACGCTTCGCGCAACCGTTTGACATGCACGTCAACGGTCCGTTCTTCGATGAAGACGTGGTCGCCCCACACACGGTCGGTCAGTTGAGCCCGGCTGTGCACTCTTTCCGGGTGCCTCATGAAGAAGTGAAGCAAGCGGAACTCGGTAGGGCCGATCTTGACCTCGAAGGTGACTTCACCGGTGCGCCACGTCACGCGTCGGGTAGCCGGATCCAGCTTAAGCCCACCTGCGATCACGGCCGTTTCCAGCAGGTCCGGGGCCCTGCGCCGCAGCACGGCGCGGATGCGCGCCAGCAACTCCTTTACAGAGAAGGGCTTGGTCAGGTAATCGTCTGCACCAGCGTCAAGCCCGGCAATCTTGTCAGCTTCGTCAGAGCGAGCCGTCAACATAATAATCGGCATGCCGCGCGTGCGTGCATCCGCTCGCCAGCGGCGTATCAGTTGCAGGCCCGACTGACCCGGCAGCATCCAGTCAAGCAACACCAAATCAGGAAGCACGTCTTCCATTGCAACCTGAGCCGCTTCGGCGTCACTCGCCAAACGCACGTCGAGGCCGGCATGTCGCAGGTTTAATGCAACTAACTCGGCGATCGCCGCCTCGTCTTCTACGACCAGCACGACACTCATCACGCCTCCAAAACTTCAACTGGCAGTCACAAGATTGACTCTCAAGCAAATCCTGCAAACCGGCCTTCTTTGGTTGCAATGTATTCGCGGAAGGTGACAACCAGATGAACCGACCCCGTTCAGCGGACGCCAAGAAACGCAACAAGCTTTACACACGAACGGCCAGTTCGGTCGCTTGCGCTGTAGCGGAAACGGCCTTCGGTAAGTAAAACGGTGCCCTCACTGCCACTGGTCCAATGCCCTTGTGCATGACGCAGCGCGCTGTCGGCCCTGAAGCCGCCTTGCACTTGGCTCAGTTGCAAGCCGTGGTGCCGGCGAAGCACACGCTGCTGGCGCCGACCTTGATCCGCTTCCGGATTCTGGATTAGCTTTACAGCCCCGTGCGGCGTGGTGAGTTCGACCGCAGGCCGCCGAGCGCCAGCTCGACCAACTGCGTGTGCTTTGGCTGCGCCTGCCTAGGAGCGTGGGCGTCAGAAATCTGCCAGCCGCGCTTCACTGACCCGAGTCTCAGGATTTCCCGCCGTTTTCTTCCTTTGACCGCTTGACGGTGTTTGTGATCCGGCTGTGGTCGTCTGCGGGCGCTCGTGTACGGCGCTTTGCGGCTCGATTTTCTTATCTATTGATCTTCAAACCGCCTTCATTGCACCCATTCGCCGCAGATTCAGTGCCAGGCACACGAGCTTGAACTCGGCTTGCACGCGGGGCAGTCCTCGCAGGCTGAATTGTCGGAATCCGAGCACGCTCTTGATCCACCCTTTTGACGGCTCGGCAATCCACACTTGGCGCCTTCGGTAGGCGGCCTTGCCGCCCTCGGTTTGCATCTTCGCGGCCATCGCAGCTGTGTGCGGATTCTTCTTGGCGTCGATCTCGACACATCGCTTGCCCTCGCGCCCCAAGGCCACCACCAGCACCTTCGGTGAGTCGGCCAGGTCCTTGAAGTTCTTCTCGCTGCGGTAGCCCGCATCGGCCAGCGCCTGCTCGGGGTCTTTGCCGGTGTTGGCCTTCACAGCCTTGAGCATCGGTACCAGTTGCCCCATGTCGGCGGCGTTGTTGGTGAGCTCGGCAGCCACGATGATGTGTGCCGTGTCGTCTACCGCTGTCTGGGCGTTGTAGGTGGCGTCGAAGCCCCCGCCCGCACGCTTCATGCTGCGACTGTCTGGGTCAGTGAAATTGTCTTGTGCCTTGGGCTCTGGCACGCCGAACTCGCGCTTGAAGCGCCCGCCTGCGGGTTTGCCGTCCTGGTCACGGGACGTGCACTCGTCACCTTCGCTGCGGCCGCGCTCGATGTCGGCGTCGTGCTGGCGCTTTTCGATGCGCTGACGCGCTTCGGTGATGGCCTTCAGGCGAACTTCGCGCCGCTCGATTTCGGCCGGAATGTCTACCTGGGGCTCTGCCGCTTTAGCCAAGTCGGCGCTTTTGGCGCGATCCAGCAGCGCATCGATCTGCGCCTTCAGCTCGACTGCGGCCTGCTGCATGCGCTCAAAGCTCATCGCCTTGTGGCGGCTGGCGTTGGCCTTGATCTTGGTGCCATCGATGGCCACCATGCCCAGCGTGACCAGCCCGAGCTCGCCGGCCAGCTTGGACCACCTGCACGAACAGGTCGCTCAGCTCATCGAGATGCAGCGCACGGAAGTCGCGGATGGTGCGGTGCTTGGGGAAGTTGCCGGCCCCAGGATCCGAAACGCCAGGTCGTCATGCAGCCTGCGTTCGATCTTGCGCGAGCTGAATACACCCGTGGCGTAGCCATACACCAGCAACTTGACCATCAGCGGCGGCTGAAACGGCTGGTTGCGCGCGCCGCCTCCTGCGTAGCGGGCGTAGAACGCCTTGAGGTCCAGTGCATCAACCGTGTCGCTGATGAAGTAAGCCAGGTGCCCCTTGGGCAGCCGTCTTGCAGCGACGCGGGCGGCAGCATCTCCTGCTGCGGTTCATAGGGACGATAACTGATGGCCATGTCAGCTCAACGTTCGGGAACGTCGAAGGACATCAGGAACTCCCCCTCTGCCGCCCACACTTCTAGGCCACGAGCGGCAATCCGACAGTGGTCTACTCAACGTCCGAGCGCGACTTAGGGAACGGGTGCCAAGTCAGGCGTGCGATCTCGTCCGCCAGCCTCGTCGCATGCGTGACCATGACGCCGTGGGCCACGCCCTCATAGACGAGGAGTTTCGCGTCGGGGATCAGTTCGGCGTAGCGTCGGCTTGTCAGGTCCAGGGGAGCGGACGCGTCGCTGTCGCCATGAATCATGGTTACCGGCAACTTCAAGGCCGTAGCGTCCGCCGTCAGGTCGGCCTCGGCGATCACCCGCTGGAAGTCGACGACCATGCGGCGCGAGGTGTCGAGCACCATAGCCCCCAGCCAATCCAGGATCCGCTTCGAGGCGCTGGGCGCGAATGGCTCGGCATTGGTATCGATCCAGCCGGACAGGTCGTTTGCCAGCTGTCCAAGTACCGTTGCCAGCGCCTCCGCCGGCACGCCGTGCGGGTTGCCATCCCCCGCAAGCATCCGCGGCCCGGTTGGCGCGACGAGCACGAGGCGGGCGAGTTTGTCCGCGCCATGACGGGCAACGAAGCGCATGGCTTCACCGGCAGCACCAGAGTGCGCAACGAGTGTGATGTCGATCAGATCCAGCGCCGCAATGACCGCCGCCAGATCGTCGGCCAGCAGGTCGTAGTCGACCTGTCCGGGGTCGGTGGAGCGGCCGTGGCCGCGCCGGTCGTAAGCGACAGTACGCAGGCCATGAGCGTTCAGCGCCAGCATGGTCTCGCCCCAAACGCGCGAGTCCATCGCCCATCCTGCCAGAAGTACGACCGGTGAGCCTGCGCCCCAGTCACGAACAAACAGCGCGTGCCCGCCTGCGATCCCGACGAATGGCGCACTCATGGCGCGCCTCTGTCGAGGAACCCCACCACTTCGGCGATGCGCCCCTGATCGTTGAGGCGGACCAAGTCGGTGCCGCCAGCCACGGCGGCGCCATTGGTCGAAGCCAGTGTCCACGAAAAGCGCACGTAGACGCCATGTCCATCGGGTGTGCCCGACAGCGCGAATTCATGGCCGGGAAACTTCGTTCGAGCGATTCCGATCATGCGGGCGACACCCTCGTGGCCGTCGCCGTGCATCAGCGGGTCGACGTAGCGGGCATCGGCCGCCCAACCTTGATCCAGCAATTCGCGGCGCCGGAACTCGTCGGCTTCGTTCCAGGCCGCAAGGTAGATCTTGGCGATCGTCGTCGGATCGCTGTTTCTGATCGTCATAGCATGTTCCCCCGGTAAAGAAAAACGAATCATGCCGACCACCACGAGTCTGGGCGATTACCCAGCAGGTCATGGAAATTCCGACTGAACCCGGTAGTCTGTGCGTCATGGCGCTAACGACCTTCGATAACGGCACCGACGTTGCAGGCCCGGACAGCGTCGGCACTCTTCTGCGGGACTGGCGGGCGCGGCGGCGTTTCAGCCAGCTTGACCTTGCCTGCGAGGCTGAGGTCTCGACCCGGCACCTCAGCTTCGTGGAGACCGGACGCGCCCAGCCCAGCCGCGAGATGCTGCTCCGCTTGGCCGAACGGCTAGACATGCCGTTGCGCGCGCGCAATCGCCTTTTGTTGGCCGGCGGCTACGCGCCTGTCCATCCCGAGCAACCGCTTGACGGCGTCGACATGACCGCAGCCCGCCTAGCGGTGGACGCGGTGCTGTCCGGCCACGACCCTTTCCCGGCGCTTGTCGTCGACCGTCACTGGCAACTCGTGGCTTCCAACGCAGCCGTGGGCCGACTTATCGCCGGAGTGGCACAGCGCCTCCTTGAACCACCGGTCAATGTCCTGCGCCTTAGCCTCGACCCGCAGGGCCTGGCGCCGCGCATCCTCAACCTGCCAGAGTGGCGCCATCACCTACTCGTCCGACTGCGCGCCGAGGCAGACAGGTCGGGCGATCACGTATTGGCCGCCCTGCACGACGAACTGTCGGCCCTGCCATGCCCGCCCACCCGGGCGCTACCGTCGCCGTTGAGCCTCATAGCAGTGCCACTTGTCATTGCGGACCCGGACACGGGCACGATCTTGCAACTGCTATCGACAACAACTGTGTTTGGCACCGCCACCGATGTCATGCTCGCAGAGCTGGCGCTGGAATGTTTCTACCCGGCGGATGCGGCAACGCGATCCGTGCTGCTGAGCAACATTTCGCAAGGAAATCAGTCATGAGCGTCACGTACCTGATCGAGTTCGCGGTGAAGCCGACGCAACGCGAGCGCTTTCTGCATCTGCTGGACGGCGTTTTGGACGCAATGCGCAAGGAGGCGACGTTCAGGGATGCGACGCTGCACGGCGATCCGGCCGATCCAAATCATTTCCTGCTGCACGAGACCTGGGCAGATCATCAAGACGTCGTCGAGGTGCAGCTTGCCCGGGCCTACCGGCAAGATTGGCACGACGCATTGCCGGACATGCTGGAGCGGCCGCGCGAGGTGTCGATGTGGACGCCGCTGCGGCGCGATGTGTTCGCGAGAGGGTAGGATTCCAAAAGCTTCTCTCTCCTCCCAGCGGCACCCTAGAAACTGCTAAACAGGGGCGAAACCCAGAGCCCAATGCGCTTGAATCAGACCTTGGACGCTAGCTGAAATCCGCTGGGCGCTGACAGCCCAGCTGAAAAGAGTCTTTCCGGGTGCCGTCTACTGGTTACCCCTCGTCGCTTGGGCATGTCAATCCGTCCAGCAACCATTCGGATGCAGCCGACGCCAGCGGCCACAGCGCCGGCGCATGAAGGCGGATGCAAGGATGCCACATTCGAGGAAGGGGTCGAACCCGTCCCTGAGGAACGGCTGTGTGCCGCCTCTTGTGAACCTATCTCGGCAAGGTGAAGATGATCTACATCGACCCGTCGTACAACACCCCTCGACGCGCACGAAGCCCATCGCCTCGCGACCGAAGCTGCCCGAACGACCCAGCAGATCGAGCTGGCCCAGACTGCCATCGAGCAGGTGCTGGCATCCGACAGACCCAGGTCCGTCTGGATGCGGCGATCGCTGGGCATCCCGACGGTCGCCGCCAAGCCGTAGCGGCGCTGAAGAGCGGAGCGCCAAGCGCCCAACTTGCCCCGCCGCTCCGCCTTCACAGCCCTCTGCGATTCGAAAAGATGCGCTGACCCACCGGCCAGCCGTCGATGGAACGAGGGATGCCTCGGCCGCACGGGGGCCGACACAATCCTTTCACCCACCCACGAGAGAATCCCACCATGCGCCTGGCCGTCTACAACGTGGAGAACCTGTTCGACCGACCGAAGGCCATGAACCTCGGCACCTGGGACGAAGGCAGGGCCATCCTGCAGGACTACGCGGCCCTGAGCGCACTGCTGGGCGAACTGGACTACACCACCGCCCGCAAGCAGCGCATGAGCGAGCTGATGATCCGCCTGGGGCTGGACAAGCAGGACGACGCCCCGTTCGTCATCCTGCGCCGCAACCGTGGCCAGCTCTTGCGCCGCCCGAAGACCGGCGGCATCGAGATCGTCGCCGATGGCCGCGCCGACTGGGCCGGGTCGCTGGAACTCCAGAGCGAACCCATCGACGAGATCGCCATGCGCAACACCGCGCGCGTCATCCACGACCTCCAGGCCGACGTGCTGGCCGTGGTCGAGGCCGAAAGCCGGCCGGTGCTGGAACAGTTCAACCAGCAGATCCTCAAAGCGGTCGGTGGCCAGCCGCTGCGGCACGTGATGGTGATCGACGGCAACGACGGTCGCGGCATCGACGTCGGGCTGATGACCGGCAAGAACCACCCCATCGGCCTGATGCGCAGCCACGTCGACGACCGCGACAGCAAGGGCAACGACATCTTCTCCCGCGACTGCCCCGAGTACGCCGTCCAGCTGCCCAGCGGCCAGACCCTCTGGGTGCTGGTCAACCACCTGAAAAGCAAAGGCTACGGCGGCAAGACCACCTCGGACCGCAAGCGCAAGGCCCAGGCGACGCGCATCAAGGCCATCTACGAAGCACGGGTGGCCGCCGGCGACGAACTGGTGGCCATCGTTGGCGACTTGAACGACACGCCCGACAGCGACCCGCTCGCCCCGCTGCTGAAGCACACCGACCTGAAGGACGTGTTCGAGCACCCTGCCTTCGATAACGGCGGCCACCCAGGCACCTACGGCCTGTGCAACGCCGGCAACAAGATCGACTACATCCTGCTGTCACCCAAGTTGTTTCGCCTCGTAAAGGCAGGCGGTGTCATGCGCCAGGGCATGTGGCCCGGCGTACGCCCGAAGCGCTGGGAAACCTACGAGGACCTGGACCACCCGAAGAACGCCGCGTCCGACCACGCCGCACTCTGGGTCGACCTCGATCTCTGAGCCCCTGCAAACCTGGCTTGCACAGAAGCAAACGCGGCCGACCTCGCAGCGTCAGCGGCCCGCGCTGCCCGAACCGACAGGTCGATCGAAACCGGGGTAGCTCACCTCGCTGCCGACGCCGATGGCCACCAAGCCGGCGGCAACCAGCTTGCCGAGTGCCACTTCGATCGCGACGTCCCCGGTTTCTGCCGCGAGGAACGACTTCAGCGCACGCCGCAACGAGGCCGGTTTGACAGGCCGCTTGTCGCCCATCTTGCGAAGGTTCTCGGTGATCTTCCTGATTTCATCCGCGGACACGGTCGACGAGCGCGCAGGCAGCGACGCTGCCGAAGCCGAAAACGTACCGATCGCCGCGCCGGTGCTCCCCGCTGCGGCCACCTTCACAGCCGTTGGGGCGGTCGGCTTTACAACGGCCGCCTTCATCGGCACCGCCTTCGTTGCGGATGCCGACTTCGCTGCCGCCACCTTCTTCGCCGCTGGCGTTGGCGAGACCTTCGTCGCCGCAGCTTTCTTCGCTGGAGCATGCTTCACCGCCGGCTTCTTGACAGCCAACTTCTTCGCTGCCGCTTTCTTCGCCACGGCCTTCGCCGCAACCGCCTTCTTCGCTGCAGGCTTGACCTGTCCGTGGGACTGCCGCCGCACCACGAACCCCATCGCTCTGGCGTGCTCCAGCATGGGCTCATAGCCCTTGTCGTTGGCCACGACCACCATCGCCGATGCCGGGTTCTTGGAGGCGATGTAGCCCATGTAGAACGACAAGTGGAAGTCCAATGCGTTCTTCCCGGACTTGCTGATCGGCACGGCCGTCACGCCGGCGCCGAAGGACGCAAAGCGCTCCTCGATCTTGCGCTGCTGCGGCCCATGGAACACCCACACCTGGCTGGCGTCCGGCACCATGAGCCGGAGCTCGGCCTCGCTCGGCTGCACGTTCTCGTAGTCCAGCAGGACATGGGTGCCGGGCACCGAAGCCCGGGCCGGCGAGATGCGGGCGATCTGGCGCTTGGCCGGGTGCTTCACGCCATTGCGCGCCAGTTTGTCTCTGACTGCCTGCTCGAGGTCGATCTCGCTGTGGTCTGCCACCTGCAGCAGGTAGAGCAACACATCCGCAACTTCTTCACCGATGCGCTGCTTGGCAGCCGGATCTTGGTGGGCCAGGCGTGACTCCTCGGCCGTCATCCACTGGAAGATTTCCGCCAGCTCGGCAGCCTCGACCATCAAGGCCGTGGTCAGGTTCTTTGGTGTGTGGAACGGCTGCCAGTCGCGCTCGGCCGCGAAGTGGCGCAATTCGGCCTGCAACTCGGAAAGATTCATTCCCCCTGCCTCCCTGGTGTGGCCCTGCTCAACTTCTGCTTCCTGGGCAAAGATCTTGCCACCGCCGACGGGCAACACCGGCGCTGCCACCGACAATCGTGACGTGAACCAGCCCGACTTGCCTCTGCTGCTGTTCGACTTCAGCGACCCCGGCGCGGTCGCGCAATGGGCGCCGATCGACGACCGCGTGATGGGCGGCATCTCGCGCAGCAGTCTTCGACACGACGCCGCGGGCCATGCGGTCTTCGAGGGTGTCGTGTCGCTGGAGAGAAACGGCGGCTTTGCCTCGGTGCGATCGATGCCACGCGCACGCGGCAAGCCCGGCGTCAAAGCTTGCCTGATTGAGGTCCGCGCAGCAGGCCAGCGGTTCAAGCTCAGCCTGCTCACGGACGATGGCTTCGACAGCCTGAACTACCAGACCCCTTTCGAGCCGGCGACAGCCGACTGGCAGGTGCTGCACCTCCAGCTTGCCGCGTTCCGGGCCAACTTCCGTGGCAAAGATGTCCCCGGCGCGCCCGCGCTGGACCCTGCACGCATCCGCCAGGTCGGACTGATGATCGCCGACCACCAAGCCGGCCCGTTCGCGCTCGACATCCGGCGCATCAGCCTCGTTTGAAACACGCCGAAGCTGGGCGCCGGCTGACGCCCCGCGTGAGGGTCTGCACAAGACCGCTTTTGGCGAAAGAGCACACGTCCGCACCGGCCGACACCAGGTGATCGAGCACCCGCACGTCGACCAGCACCAGCGCGGTCTTCAGCGTCTGCGTCAGGTACTCGTCGGCCCGGCTCGGCCTCGAGATAGGTTCAGGGATCAAGCCCATTGT
>ENA-OFCE01001527-OFCE01001527.1-metagenomes-genome-assembly--contig:-NODE-1527-length-11615-cov-7.443945_pt1 | contig 11615 bp, 11 predicted proteins | sample MGYA00153388_OFCE01 | MGnify analysis MGYA00153388
TACGTCCTAGAGCTTAACTACACAGAGGCTTTGACTGTTTTCGGAGATGTCTAGTGATAAATATTGAGAATTTGGGGATTGGGAACTTGTACTCAGTACCTCGACTTCGCTCGGCAACCGCGTAGTCAAAGTATTGGAGATTTCCCCTTCGGGTAAGTCTCCTGTTAACAGTTCTCCTAAGTGTTTTACCCATGTTTCTAAGAGATCGATCGCCTTTGTACGATCGGCTGCAACGGTCGCGGTAAAATCTGCGATCGCCAGCGGTAGCAATTCTGTTTGCTCGATCGCCACTGCCAACATACCCCACCCGTCCGGCAGCGCCGCCCCAAACAAAGCCTCGCCTGCGCTGACACTGAACAGATAGTGGCGGTGTCCCGCAGGTTCGCCCGCCTCAACCTCGGTCGCAAACACCGCCAGAGTGCCGGACTCGATCGCCCACACCGTCGCAGCGTCATCCAGCAACAGCGGTTCGTTACCTCTAATTCGGCGCACTTCCCCAGCCGGATTGAGTAAAAGTGGCGGGGAATTGCGATCGCCCTGACTGCGATCGACAACGGGTGGCGTCGGAGCATCCGTTACTGTATCTGCTGTCTGGGAAATTGGTGCCGACGAATTGCGATCGCGAACAGAAATTTTAGGGAAAAAATTCTGCCGTTCTCCCGAACCAGTGCCGTTATTTTCGTGCGATCGCGGATTTTTGCCTTCCATAACCTATGCCTCCTCCGAACTAATCAAACGAACATAAGCCCCCGCGCGATCGCGCAAGTCCTCGTGAGTACCTCTCTCAACCACTTTCCCCCGTTCCAGCACCAGAATTTCGTCGCAGTCCCGAATCGTACTCAGCCGGTGAGCTACCACAATACAAGAACAGCCGCGACGGCGCAGGTTGCGATCGATCGTCAACTCTGTTTCAGCATCCAAGGCACTCGTTGCCTCGTCGAGCACCAAAACCGCCGGATTTCTCACCAAAGCCCTAGCAATTTCTAAACGCTGGCGCTGTCCCCCGCTCATGTTCGTGCCCCCTTCGCTGAGTTGGGCGTCATATCCCCCAGGTATATTCAAAATCAAATCGTGAATCGCCGCATCTGTGGCGGCCCGCACCAAATCAGCTTCTGGAACCGTTGAGTCCCACAGGGTGAGATTTTCGCGAACAGTCCCCGCAAACAAAAAGATATCCTGCTCAACCATTGCCAGCGAATTAGCGAGGATCGATCGCTGAATTTGTTGGCGGGGAACACCGTCAAACAAAATTTCACCTTCCCAAATCTGGTAAAGGCCAGTAATCAGTTTGGCAACAGTAGACTTACCAGAACCGCTGCTGCCTACCAAAGCTATCCGCTGCCCCGGTTTGACAGTGACAGTCAAATTTTCAATTAAGGGAGAGTCTAATCGGTTGTAGCCAAAACTGATGTTTCGCAGTTCGACATAACCCTTTAGCTGAAACGAGTCTGAGGTGATGCTGGTTGAGGAATGGGGTGCAGGGTCGATCGCCCTTGTCTCTACAATTGACCCTGGGGAATTGGCAGGAGTTTCTAATCCTGCGTCCCCAAGCGAATGCCTGCGGAACCCTCTACCGCTCTCGGCTTCAGGATCGATCGGATTTTGCAAAACATCGTCGAGACGGTTTAAATCGGCTTCTAGCTCTTGCAGCGTCGTCCCAAAACCGACAAGATTGTTAACTGGCGTCAGAAATTCCTGCGTTAAACTTTGGTACGCGATTAGCATCCCCATACTCAAGCTGCCGTTCATCACCCGCAGCCCGCCGACAACTAAAATAGATGTTGAGGCCAAGCCCATCAAAAATCCGGGCAATATTGACAGAATTTGAGACGGGAGTGCCAATTCTTGCTGGGCGTTGAGCATTTTGGCATAATAGCCAGAAAACTTAGCAAACAAGTCATACTCTAAACCGCTGGCTTTGATTGTTTCGATCGCTTGGATACCGCCGATCGCAACTCCGCTGACTTTGCCGCTTTCAGATGCGAGTCTGGTATTGGCATCGACGCGGCTGCGGGATAAAGATTGCAGGGCTAAGAAGTTGAGGAGGGCGAAGAAAATGGCTACACCGGTTAACACTCGATCGTACATCAGCATGATCGCAGCGTAGAAAACCATCATCACCGTGTCGATCGCAGTGGTAGCAAGTTTTCCCGACAATACCTCTGCAACCTTGTCATTAAGTTCGCTGCGGCTGCTGATTTCGCCCGTGAATCTCTGCGCGTAAAACCCAACTGGCAAGCGCAAAGTATGCCATAGAAACTGTCCCGACATCGAAACCGACAGTTTAACAGCCAGCCGCCGCAGGTAAACAAACCGCAATTTGGCCAGCAGCCCCCGGATCACCGTCGCAAACAGCATTACCAACAACAAAGGCCGCAGCCATTCAGTACGGTTTTCGACGAGTATTTCATCGATAAAAATTTGGCTGAAAGCCGGTACAGCCAGACGGGGAACTGTTAGCAGCAATCCTGCTACCAAACAAAAGGCGATCGCCCACCGCGAACTTTGCAGGCGAGCACTTAAGGCAGGAATAATTCCCGGTTTTTTGCCTCCTTTTTTAAAGTCTGGCCCCGGTTCCATCATCAGGACAACGCCGGTATAAGCGCGATCGAATTCATCGAGATCGACAGTTCTCGGTCCCGCAGCCGGATCGTTGAGGTAAACGCGTTTTTTAGTAAACCCTTCTACTACTAAAAAGTGGTTGAAGTTCCAAAAAACAATATAGGGAGGGGGAAGAATTTTTAAGTCGGCGATCGGCTTTTTGAATCCTTTAGCATCCAGGTTGTAAAGTCGAGCTGCTTTGAGTATGTTGGATGCTTTGCTGCCATCTCGCGAGACTCCGCACTCGCGGCGCAATTCTGTTAGCGGTACAGTTCCGCCCCAGTAGCTCAAGATTATTCCTAAAGCAGCGGCACCGCATTCAACTCCTTCCATTTGCAAAATTGTCGGAGTGCGGGCGCGACGCAGTTTGCGTTTGATCTTGAGTTTGGCAATAAAAGAGGATAAGTTCTTGGGAATAAAAGAGGATAAGTTCATAGTTTTGTTGGTTGTTTGCGATTTAAGTTGTGAATTGGATTTTTTTAACAAACCGCGAAGGCGCGTTCTGCGAAGCAGTTCCCGTAGGGTAAAGCGCGAATAAAGAAAAGCTTACTGGCTCGGTATTCTTCCTTCTTCCTTCTTCCTTCTTCCTTCTACTTAGTTAACGCCTGTCAAAGACTTGAAAATAGGAATCACGTAAGAAATAGGCGCTTGTTCTGCGATTTGAACTCTGACTGAGGCGGTAGTTCCTGACGTAAGTTTTAGCGCAGGCCCTTTGGAGGAAGACCACTTATAACCGCTGATATTATTTGAATCTTCTTCCAGTTCAGCAAATATTTGTACTGGCGCGCCACCGCCCGCTGTCAAACTTTCAGAGAATTTATTTGCCATATTTTCGTTGCCAATAATTGCTGACATTTCTTGGTTGGTTACGGGGAAGGGAGAAACGCGAGTTACTTTGCCGATAATGCCGCCGTAGCGTTCTCGCTTGACGACGCTGGGAGTAACTTGTACGCTCATTCCCGGTTGAATTTGTTTGCCATCTTTGTCAGCAAAATAGACTAGACTTATTATTTTTGCACCCGGATCTTCTGCTTCGATCGCCCCTAAGCGCATACCGGCACTGAGAATTTGACCGGGTGCGACGCCAAGTTCTAAAATTTTGCCGTCATATTGGCTGACAATTTTGCTGTCGCCTGCCAATTTCATGTCTAATTGGGCAATCTTGCGTTTAATTTCTTGAGTCTGATTTGTTTGGCTGACAGTTTTTTCTAAATCTTGCTGTGCTAACTTGGTTTCTTGATTTTTGAACTCTTTGATTTTGGTTGTGATTTCGTCAATTTTGTTGAGATTTTGGAGGTGTTCGCGTTCGGTCGTAGTCTTTTCAATGTCTACTTGTTGAATATTGTTTTTAATCTCGTTCATTTTAGTGAGATTTTGTTGGTATTCGCGTTCGGCATTGGTCGCTTGAATGTCGATTTCTTGAATGTTATTTTTGATTTCATTAATTCGATTGAGGTTTTGCATATATTCGCGCTCGTTAGTAGTTTTCTGAACATCGAGTTCTTTGAGTTGCGTTTCGATATCTGAGACTTGCAGTTGAGATTTCATATATTCCTGCTGGACTTGCAAAAGCTGTTCCTGGCTGATAATCTTTTCCGCAAAAAGATTACGGTGGGCTTCTACCCGCTGCTGTAAGGTTTTGATTAAAGAACTAACTTCTTGCTTTTGCTGTTTGAGGTTTTGACGTTTTTCTTCGATCACTGTGAGAGTTTGCTGCCGCAGCAAGGGTACGATCGATTCTCGGCGTAGACTTTCTTGCAGGGTTTCGCGTTTTTGTGTCAAAGCATTGAGGGTTTGTTGGCGCAGCAGCGGTGCGATTGACTCTCTCCGCAAACTTTCTTCCAAACTTTGGCGTTTTTGTCTTAAAGCAGTGAGGTTTTGTTGGCGCAGCAGCGGCGAAATTGATTCTCGGCGCAAACTTTCTTCGAGGTCTTGTTGCTGCTTTTGCAGCGTGTTTAATTCCTGTGATATTTGTTGTTTTTGGAGTTTATTTGTGTCGATTTTTTGCCGTTCCAGTTCAGCTAATTTTGCTTTTTCTTGTTCTAATTGTTGTTTGATGGCTGATTGGTCAATTGTCGCGATTACCTGACCGCGCTTCACTGTATCTCCCACTTTCATCTTCAGCTTTAATAATCCACCAGCATTCGGTGCTTGAAATTGCACGATCCGGCGCGGCTGAATCAATACTCCTTGACCCGTCACATTCAGCGGAATTCGCCCAACTACACTCCAAACGGTGGCAGTAGCTACTAAAAACCCGATCGCACTTAAAGGTAGCCAAGCTCTAGGACTAACCACCTGAATCATTTGGTCGAGTCTTTCTGGCGAAGATAAACGCTCTAGCGCTTCTTGACGGAAAAGTTTGTTATTTTTAGTTTGCACCTTCTAATTCCTCGCGGTTGTTTAAATTCAATAAACATACTTGAGTTAAACCAAAATTTTCAAGCGTCTCAGCATCCAATCAAATCTGGCGCCCCCTAAACTGAGATCGTCCATCATATTGACATCAATTTCATCAGCATATCGATCATTTTTAGACAAACTTTTCTCCATTCGATAAGTGCTTTCACCGTATCCTATGCAGCCGATTAGAGCTTGCATTTTAGCAGAGATTAACATAGCGATCGCTCTCAAAAAACGAGTCCCCATAGCCGGATTTTGCTGTAGTTCGATAGACAATTGTTGTTTGTCGATCGCCAATACTTGTAAATTTTCCAAAGCTTTAAAGCTATAAGCCGACAAACGGGTGTCAATTAAAGCCATTTCCCCAGTAATTTCACCCCTTGTCAATTGAGCAATTTCGTATCCGGGCGACTCTTCGCTTTCCTCCAAATTTTCAAGCATTGAAAAAACGCTGGCGAAACTGCTGCTGCTATTTTCATTAAAAGCAACTGATACAGTTCCGCGCAGCAGCAGGTAAAGCGTCTCTACAGGCCGATTTTCCCGAATTAAAATTGTGTCGGCGGCAATTTCTTCAACGCGGCTGTATCTGACAATCCAGTCAACATCGCTGTCGCTGAGTTCCCCAAACAGCAAGGGAATATCTTGTAAGGGCGATATTTTCAAATTCTGGCGGCGGATAAATTGTTGAATTAATTGATCGAACCGGTTTTGCTGTAAAATTGCGATCGCCCGATAAAACCGACAAGCAAAGTCCGCGTCTTGTCGCAGTTTCCCCAGCAATTTCTGGCGGGGCAAAACTAAAACTGTTGATTTTTCTGTTGCTTTCACCGCAGTGGCGGCGGGACTGAGATTGAGAACTGATGTTTCTCCTAGCACGTCGCCGCTAGAAAAGCGACCAATTTCTTGCTCTAAATCACTGTCATCTTCCAGGGCAGAAAAAGAAAGAGCTAATACACTTTCTGAGTTGCTTTTAACGGTAGCGCTTAGACTGCCATCAAGCACAATATACAAGCTGTTAACGCTGTTTTGCTGTCGGAACAGTATGGTGTTAGAGGCAAGCTGCTGTCGGCTGCCGTTGGCGATCATCCAGTTAATGTCGCTGTTATTCAACTGTTGGATCAAAACTTCTGTCATCACTTTTTTTGTTTTATGTATTGTTGTCATTCGCTGCGGGCGATCGGCTAATACGCTTGGGTTAACACTGTTAATTCCTCGGAGATCCCCCTAAATCCCCCTTAAGAAGGGGGACTTTGAGCAACTTCTTGTCCCCCCTTTGTAGGGGCGGTGCCAAGAGTGCCCGCCCTCTTAGCTAGGTGATCAGTCTTATCTGAACCTGGGCTATCGGATGTTTAAACTTCATCACTATTGGAGGAAACTGTCACATCAGGTAGGGTGCGTCAGATCGGAAAACCCTTATTTTTCTCATCTCACCTGAACACTGACGCACCCTACAACATCGTTAAAGTTTGCTAGGGCTTTAGTCGAGTTCATATTGCCGAGCGTCAAATTAGCCGACGCTGCGAACTTTTGCAAAAATTCGGCAGAATCGTCCGCTAATTCTTCTAGAGTTAGGGCAGTTAAAGTTACGATCGCAGAAACTTGTTCTAAAGGACTTCTCTGCTGTTGGCAAAATTGTTTGTCAAAGCGATCGAGATTTTCGGCTGCTTTTTTTACCAGTATTTGCAAAATGTTAAACGCACTGTCTGACAGCGCAGGTTCGCCCCTATAGTTTTCTAACCTGCCACCTTTGCGGTATGCCGGAAATGATTCTAAACCGATAAAATGCAAAAACCAGTCGGCTCGGTAGTATCCCAAAGCTGCGACAATGCCTCTGTAGTCGGCAATTAATTCATCGGTCATATTATTTCGCATTGAACCAAAAAAGCGGCGCGTAAAGTAATGCGTAGATTCGTGTTCGAGACGGATTTTTAGAGAAAGTTGCTGCCATTCAGGTTCAGTTAATCCCAGATTGCTGGCTGTCACGTTGCTGTAGGGGCCCGTACTCAAAATTATCAACCGATCTTGATACAATTCTTTGCGGGGAATTAAGCGTTTAAATTCTGCCTTCCAGTCAGTCTCAGAGTATTTATGTTGTTGGACACTCCACTGCTGTTTGTATTGCTCGATCCGATGCCAATTGTTGTAGCCGCTAATCGTACAAGCCCCCATAGAATTGGGAATTGGCTGCGGTTCATTGCGTTTTGTAAGTGCTTGCACTAAGGTGACAAAATCCTCTCGGTTGGCAGCTATTAATACTGGAATAGTACCCGCCAAAGTTTGATAAAATTGAAGTTGCAGTTTTTCGGGTTCGGTGAAAGTTAGCGGAATGCCGATCGCACTTTCGTCTGGAAACTTTCCTTTGCGAGTAGCTGCATGATATTCTTCAGTTTCGCTGATTCCTGCAAGTATGGGAAACTGAAACTGTATCAAACACTCTTTCAATACTTGATAAACTCCCGCTGTTTCTGCGGCTGCTGCGTATTTTTTCCAAACAGTAACGCCCGCTTCAGGATCGGGGGGAAAGATTTGGGGAAGCTTGACATTGCTAGAATCAAAAATATTTTGGTTGTAAGCCAGCAGTTCGGCAATTTCAGAATCGTCGGCACCGCAGTCTACTAAAATTTTTGTACGCAATTGCTGTTGGTTCACGGGACAAATACCTCAAGTATTAACTATCAGATTTGGGAGTTGCTTTCCGGTTTCGCTTAAACTGTATTGTCACCGCAAAAACCATCGCTACAATTCCCATAACTACAACAAACGATTGGCGAGCTTTCTGCAAAACTTGACTGGTTGAATTTGATTTGCCCCTGTCGCCTCGATACGAGTGAACTGAGACAATTTTTGACACGATCGATTGTTCTGGTTAAGAGTGATTTTTTTTCAATCCCAGCTTTGTCCGTAACTTTTATAAGTACGATCGACTGGACGCTGTTTGCTTTTGCGGGCAGCATCTTGTGGTTGAATGCACTCAACGAAAGGAGGTGTATTGAGAGATACCTTTTTTCGGCGGCTCTCTTATGTGATTTAATAGGTGTAAGGCTAATTGACTTATGCAGTAGATGCCCCAACTCATAGATTGGAACGATCGCACTTGACAACCAAATTCGGAGTAGAGAGATCGTAGGCCGAGCGCTCCGTGTATGTGCCAGTAACGGGTACGGAATGTGGGATCGAGAGTTTCTCTCCTACCGCTTTCGCTTCCCACGCCACAGGAAGTGAAAGCCTCAACTTACAGCGGTTCCCGCTGTATAATGGTACAATAAATAATAACAAAATATCATCTTGTTATATTCAAAACTAATGAAAACATATTCCCTCGATCTCCGAAAAAAAATAGTAATAGCACATTTGGCCCAAAAGATGTCAATTAGGAAAGTAGCCATCACGTTTGGTGTCAGCAAAAGTCTCGTCCAAAAACTGGTAAAACAACAACAAATCGAGGGGAATTTACAACCTAAACAGAGGGGTAAACCACAATTCAGTCACCTGGCAAATGCGGAAGAACTCATCAGAACACTGGTGGCAGACCATCAAGATGCTACTTTGGTAGAGTTGTGTGAATTATTTGCTGTTGAGACGGGAAATTGGGTGAGTCGGACTGCAATGTGTCGCTACTTACAGAAATTAGGACTCAATCGTAAAAAAAAACCTGGCGTAGTAGCCAAGCCGGGACACAAAGAGTCCAAAAATTAAGGGTGGAGTATTGGGAAAAGATCAAAGATATCGAGCCGGAAAACTTAGTATTTTTGGATGAAACTGGTATTCTACTGGGACTTAGTAGGACTCATGCCCGTTCACAGCGTGGGACAAGAGCATACCAAAAAAAAGCATTTTATCGGGGTGCTCTCATTCACAGCTATTGGTGCGATTAGTATGAATAAAGTGTTGGCATTGATGACAATGAATGATTCAATGGATGGACAGGCATTTGCTATATTTATTCAGCATTTTTTATGTCCTCAATTATGGGAAGGAGCGGTAGTAGTGATGGATAATTTACCCGCCCATAAGTTAGCATCAATCAAGCCAATGATTGAATCTGTAGGAGCGAGTATTATTTGTTTATCCCCATACTCTCCTGATTTTAACCCAATAGAACTCTGGTGGTCGCAACTAAAATCTTTTTTGCGTATGTTCGCTCCAACTACCACGTCCATGATCGATCAAATAATTGCAGTTGCCCTGAATTTAATGAATCCTCAACATTTAAGAAATTGGTTTGCTAATTGTTGCTACTGTACTTCATAACAGCAGGAGCTGCTGTAAGTGATGAGCTTCGGGATACTCTGTCACGATTACTCCCTTCCAGGTATAAGATTATGTACTTCTTCTGCTCTGTGACGGAGCGTCTGCGTGCATCAAAAGCGGTCAATCGCAATACAAATTTTTTGGGTGGGAAGCGAGTAACTGGGCAATGTTTTTATCTAAAATCGTCATTCAAGTCCAAGGAAATAACTCGATCGGGCGCGAGAAGACCTCCGACTTTGATGACTTGCAATTCTCCGGTTTCGTGAGGGTACTGTGCTTTCACTCGGGCAATTGCTGCATCTAAACTAGAAGCGTGAGCAATATACACTTTTTGAATAGCGCTTAGCACCCAAATAGGTTGGGGCCACTTATGTCGGGGTTGTAGAATTGAATTGTGAATAACTTGGCAAGTATACAGAACAATTTTCTCGATCGCGCTTGACGAACAAAACTCCCCCAATTCCGATTCAATACACTGTTTTAGTTCTGGCGCGGGAATGTATTCTGCAACTGATTCTTTGAGCGTTAATTTCGGTTGGGGATTCGACGATCGAATGCTTTCTTGCACTACTAGCGATTCTACAAAATAACTCACTTGGATGACGATCGAGTCAAAATCTACCTCCATCAATAAATGACCTAAATACTCCCTCAACAAATTTCTTAACTTCTCATCAGATATATTGATGCCGCAGGTTTTCAGATACACTGAAGGTCGATCTCCCAAATTCCGACCGCAGCCAACTTCTCCGTTAGCTGCATCTTCAGCTTCTACCAGTTCCATCAAACGCTGGTGGTGGGTTGTATCATTTATTGTGGATTGAGGCTCGGAGGGAATTGATTTACTCATCTTTCTGTCCTTAATGTTTCCAAGTAATTAAGATTGTCGGGTTCTTCAGGATCTGGGCCGCAGTCTAGCAGCCCCACTCTCAATTTTCTATAAAATACTAGCGCACCAGGCAATGCGTGCAAGCCTATTCTCCCTTGGTATCCTAATTCTTCGCTGCGGGCGATCGCAAAATTTATCAGATTTCCACCTACTCCTTTATAAGTAGGAGGATTGGTGATAGCAGGTCGATTCCAAGGAGCCGTTGCTAGGGCTCTGACGTATACCAATCTTCGTCTTAATTGAGACTCAATATAGCAGCGTTTTTTTAGGATATCAATTGTCATTAAACCCTGAGTTGTGCCATCGCACTCAATGGCATATAGTTCATCTCCCGGTAAAAATTTAGTTCGATAGCTTTTGCTCACCCAATCCCAGTATTCATCTTCTTCTCCACTACCTCTAAGGATTGGTTCCCAGAGGGTTGCGGCATCTTCTAAATGCTTTTGGGTAACAGAGGTCAGAATGGCATCAACCACCTGCATATCTCGAACTCGAAGAAGCTGGATGGGGCGATTCAATTGCAACACCTAACTCGATAACTAAATTATAGCCTAATACAGTTTCTAAAGTTGATAAATTTATGTATGACTGGGCGATACACACCTGGAATTAACTGAATAGTAAGGGGTTTGGAAACAACGTTTGGGATGACTACCGCGCCCTTGATAGCTACAGGCATACAGCAATGGGTAATACCTGAATGCAGTACAAAAAAGAAACTACAAAACAACTTTTATAGAGCTGCCCCCTCCAAATGGAGGGGGTAATTTTTACTGAACGAAATCACTCACAGGGATGAAGTTGCAAAAACTAGATGCGATTTAAGTTAAAACTATTCACCACATAAACTAAAAAAAACCATGCACAATTCATCTATCGAACCTAATTCCGGGTATAACAACTCCGGTTACGAATCGCAACCCGATTTGACTGTCGGTTACTCATCACCTAGGGAAGTTCGTCAAGGTAATTTTGACGACGCTTACCAAGAAAATGTTTATGATTTGTCCAACTTAGCAGATACTCCTTGGACAGATTCAGCAGTCCGGCCGAATCCACAGTTGGAACTGGAGCTTGATTAAAGAAAAAAGCGAAAATCGAGAAATGCAGTCCTGGACGTATCAACTCAGAAAAAATAGAGCAGCTTTCTTTTTCGCGATTTTAGTTAACATCAAAAGGATTTCCATGAACAGTCCCAAGCCGTTAAAAAAATCAAGCCAGATAGGCTCTGCCTTAATAGCTGCCAGTACACTCTGCCTAATTTTTGCTTTCATCTGCATTACTTTCTTCAGCTTTCCATCAATTGCTAGCGCCAGTTCCTTACCTACTAAAATTTGGAAAAAAGAACAATCTAGAGTTTTGCTGCCAGATTGGAGCCAGATCACCTTTAGTTCCCTGCCCGCCGTTGCTACTCCTTTCCCGCCAGAAGATTATAGAATAAGGTTGTAGATATGTTGAATCGTCTTTGAAA
>ENA-OFCE01001528-OFCE01001528.1-metagenomes-genome-assembly--contig:-NODE-1528-length-11605-cov-5.873853_pt1 | contig 11605 bp, 1 predicted proteins | sample MGYA00153388_OFCE01 | MGnify analysis MGYA00153388
CCGTACGGGGTTTACCAAGTAACCCATACATTTACCACCCCAGATGGATGTAGTAGTACTACAGTACAATTGGTAACGGTATTGAATGTAGGCTTCAACAACAAGTTTGAGAGTTCATTCAGTTATACCATTTATCCAAACCCGATCCAAACAGAAACTACGATTAGCTACGAGTTAAAAGATCGCTCGCAGGTACAAGTAAATGTGTATGATGTGTTAGGAAGAAAAGTCGCAGAATTAGTAAATGCAACGCAAACAAGCGGTAAACACGAAATGCGATTAAGCAGTGATAAATTCACAAGTGGAGCAGGCGTGTATGAGATCCAGTTGATGGTGAACGGAACGAGCGAAACGTTGCGAGTAATCAAAGCAGAATAACTCCAAAACTGGCAAACAGCCATTAGATGAATCACAAAACCGAATATCCAAATTATGGGTATTCGGTTTTTTTATTTGTCGGTATTAAATTTTAAAATCTTGATATAATAAATGGAACTGCCATAATCTAAATTCCTTTATAAATTATTAATTACAATAAATGTTTGTACTTTAGGTAAATGAATTTTAATATTATCTAATTTAATACTTATTGTTATGAAATTAATTTTTACTAACTTTTCAAGATTAACTTTTTTTTGTTTGCAGTTCAATATATTGTTTTCAATTAATGGATTGGCTCAAATTTCAACTACATACACGTTTTCTCAGTCAATTGGAGTTTTTACTCCAATTATAGGTGGTACTGTATTAGGAATTACAAATAATGATGATCAGGTTTTTACGGGCTCTTCTACACCTTCTATATCTGGGCCAGGTTTTCCAATAGGTTTTCCATTTACCTATAATGGAATTGTTTATAATAATTTTGGTGTAAATAGTAATGGATGGATTCGTTTAGATACAGGAAATATTAGCATACCAGATGCATTTTATAATCCACCTTTAGCATTAGCAAATAATTTTCAAGTAATATCTGCATTAGGAGTTGATTTGCATGGTAAATCAGGAATTGGAGAATTAAGTTATTTATTAGAAGGAATTTCTCCTAACCAAACCATAATAATTCAGTGGTTGAATTACGCTAACTTTGATGAAGCTTTAAATTTAAATGATACCATTAATTTTCAAATAAGATTAAATGAAGCATCTAATTCCATTGATTTTGTATACGGAAAAATAAATATTGTTGGGGCATCATATTTTGCACAAGTTGGTATAAATGGAGATAATCTTGGAGATTTTCTTGCACGGCAAACTTCAACAAACTATAGTTCAACCGCCACAGCTTCTTTTAATAGTTCGACTTGTTCTTTAACACCAACTATTTTTCCTGCTTCTGGATTGACGTTTTCTTATGCAGTATTAACTGGAGATATAGATCCGCCGGTAATTTTGAATGATACAATTTCGCCCTTAAGTAGTTGTCTTGCAGTTCCTCATAATGTAACAGCTGATATAACTGATGCTAGTGGTATTGCCTCTGCAAATATTGTATGGACTGTGGATGGAGTATCACAAACTTCCATTTTAATGACAAATGTAGGTTCGTTATATTCAGGAATTATACCTGCTTCAGGAAATGGTATTGTAAATTATAGTATAGTTGCTGTTGATGCTGGTGTAAATACTTTAACTGCAACAGAATTTGGAGTAACTTATGAAGACGAATATTTAAATTTATCTGCTGGAGCAGATCAATTAATTAATTCTGGAAGTGCAGTTACTTTGATGGCAAGATCGCCATTTTTGGAGCCGTTAAAAATTACAGAAGTTATTTTAAATGCTTTTGGAGTTGGTGCACAATCTTCATTTCCGTCTTACATAACCCAAGTTGATGATAATATTGAATTAACAAATTTAAGTTCAAATCCATTAGATATTTCTGGATATTCATTACATTATATTGGGAATTTAGCTTCAATTGCTGACTCTATTGTTTTTCCACTTGGTACTATTGTGCCCGCAGATAGTCTTGTTATTGTACAAATAGGTTTTGTTATTAATGATTCTGCCAATAGATATTTTAGTTTGCAATCAAATTTTACCCCGTTTTCTGGTGACCCGTTTGGAACATATTTAAAAGATCCTTTTGGAAATATTTTAGATGCCGTGGCTGTAAATGCATTTACTTTTCCCAACTTTTCAGGTGTTTCTTCTTCTGATTTTACTGGTTCAGGTGTAATAAGTCCATCAGGCTTTGCTGGTTCAGCTTTAGGTGGACTAGATCAAAATGATAATACAAATTGGCTTCAGGCTTCAGTTACAAACTCGACTTCGCTTGGTTTTAGAAATATTGGTCTTCCCTCATTTTCAGTCCCCACAGTGTCATGGTCTGGTGGAATTTTACCATCAACAGTTACTGGAACAGAAATCACTACTCCTGTTCATCCTACTCCTGGTATTTATAATTATGTAGCTTCCATTTCTGATGGATTATGTACGTTAACCGATACTGTTCTTGTCAATGTAATTGTTCCAACAATACCTGATGCGGAATTTTCTGTGAACAATATTGTTGGAACCTCAGGTGGTTTGAATACAGATTTTGCATTTACTGATTTATCTACTAACCTACCAACCTCTTGGGCTTGGTCTTTTATTCCAAATACTGTTACTTATATAAATGGAACGAGTGCAGGTTCTAAAAACCCAGTTGTGAATTTTAATGCTGCGGGTGTTTACACGGTTTCTTTACTTGCTGGAAATTCTGCTGGTTCTAACACGGAAACTAAAACTAATTTAATAACCGTGACTATATCTTTTTGTCCATCGGCAGCCAACAATTCAAATGATGATGATATTGGGAATGTAACTTTTGGTCAGTTAAGTAATGGAGTAGATACATTACCGGCATTAAATAATCCAACATCTGTAAATACATATTCAGATTTTAGTAATTTAACTCCGGTGGATTTTGCAGCAGGTGGTTCTTATCCATTTTCTGCAACACAGATAAATAGTAGTTTCTCCTTTTTTCAATGTAGAATTGGAGTTTTCATAGATTACAATCAAGATGGAGTGCTTGATTCTTCAGAATATGTTTTTACCAGCAATTTAACAACATCAACCAGTAGAGTTAGCTTTGGTGTAATTACTATTCCTGCAACAGCACTAGTTGGAAATACAAAAATGAGAGTTGTTCAAATAGAAAGTGGTTTTCCAAGTCCATGCGGAACTTATAGCTATGGAGAAACAGAAGACTATACTATTAATATAACTCCTCCACCAGCTAATGATGCAAGTGTATTTGCTATAGATACACCTAAATCTGGTTGTGTTTTATCAGCAGCTGAAATAGTTAGAGTTAGAGTAAGCAATGGAGGAACTAATATAATTACTAATCTGTCAGTCAGTTTTTCTGTAAATGGAGGAACTCCGGTTACAGAAATAATAGCAGGACCAATACCAGCTTTAACGACTATAACGTATAATTTCATAGCAACAGCAAATTTAAGTATTTTGGGTACATTTACGTTAGAAGCCTATACTTCTTTACTAGGCGATGCAACACCTTCTAATGATACTGCAAGAAAAACCGTTGTCAATAACCCATTAATTAATACATTTCCATACATTCAAGATTTTAGTGCAGCTAATTCATGGGTAAGTACACCAGTTATTAGTTCCGAAAATTGGTCTATACAACCAAGTGTTCCAATATTTCCTCCACTACTACCGGTATTTGGAACTGGGGTTGCCATTTTAGCTGATAATAATTTTAGTTCGCCATCTGCTCGTTACACCTACGCATGTGGTTTTGATTTCACAAACTTAAGTTTTCCAAGAGCAGAATTATTTGTTTTACAAGATGCAAATTCATCACCTAATTCTGACTCTATTGCAATAGATGTATCTACAGATAATGGATTAACTTATACTACTGCTGGTAGTATAGCTAGATATAATCCTTTGTTTTTAACACCTGGATGGGGAAAATTCGAGGTAAGTTTAGGAGCCTATAGCGGTCTGTCTAATGTTATAGTTGCCATTCGAGGAGTTGTTACTCCATTTAGTGAAGTTGCTGTGGATCAATTTAGAATTTTTCAACCTTTTCCTTTAGATCTTGGAGTTGTTTCCATTGATAGCATAGGTTTAGCTTGTGCGTTGTCAGCTTCAGAACCAGTTTATGTTACAATTAAAAATTTTGGATCTAACACCATTACTTCAAGTCAAGTAAGTTTTGTTGTTGATAACGGATTACCAATTACAGAAACTGCAACGATTAACTTAGCTCCCGATAGTTCTGTTTCTTATTTGTTTACAGCTTCGGCGAATTTAAGTGTTTTAGGTAATCATACTGTTCAAGCCTATACTTCATTAACAGGTGATTTTGATTTGGCTAATGATTCTAACCTAATTTCATTCACAAATAATCCATTAGTAAATACTTTCCCTTATATACAGGATTTTAGTACTGCTAATTCTTGGGTAAGTACGCCTGTCGTTGGTATACGAAATTGGACTATTGAGCCAAGCGTACCAACATTTCCTGCATTATTTCCAGTTTTTGGAACAGGGGTAGCAGTATTATCCGATAATAATTTTACTACTCCTTCTGCTCGTTATGCATATACATGCGGGTTTGATTTTACGAATTTAAGTTTCCCCAGAGTTGAATTATTTGTTTTACAAGATGCAAATTCATTTAATGATTCTATTGCTGTAGATGTATCAACAGATAACGGATTGACCTTTACTACTGTTGGCTCCATAGCCATTGAAAATCCATTATTTAATTCACCTGGTTGGGGAAAGTTTGAAGTAAGTTTAGGAGCTTATGGTGGGCAATCAAACGTAATAGTGGCCATACGTGGAGTTGTTAACTTTTTTAGCGTAGTAGCAGTAGATCGATTTAGAATTTACCAACCTGCTCCTATTGATGCAGGAGTAGCGAGTGTGGATAGTTTGGAAAGTGGTTGTGGATTGTCTGCAACTGCACCAGTTTACGTAAGCGTCAAAAACTTTGGTTCAAACATTGTTACCTCAATCCAAATTAATTTTCAAGTAGATGGAGGAACAATTGTTACCGAAACGGCAAACATCACCATTGATCCAGATAGTACAGTAAGTTATTTATTTACTGGAACTGCAAATTTATCAGCGCCGGGCATTCATGAAATTGTAGCATTTACTACATTAACAGGTGATGCGGATGCAGCTAATGATTCTGCTAGTGCGATAGCTGAAGCGTATCCTTCATCTGCAACTCCAACGGTAAATAATGCATCGGTATGTTCAGGTGCACCAGCGGTTTTAACTGCAAGCGGAACAGCCGTTACTTTCAATTGGTATGATGCATTATCAGGAGGTAATTTATTATTTACTGGTCCGGTATATTCAGTTTCGCCAACCACTCCAACAAATTATTATGTAGAAGGTACAAGTGCGGTAGCTATTAACGTTGGAGCAGTGGACAATACAATTGGAACTGGAAGTCCGTATTCTTTTTTTACAGAAGGATTAGTATTCGATGTATTGTCTCCAATAATTATTGATTCAGTTTCAGTTTATCCAAATTCAACAGGGTTAGTATTTGTTAATATATTCGATTTTTTTGGTAATTTAATCGGAACTAGTGACTCAACGGTTATTGGAATTTCTCAGGTAGGTCAAAAAGTTTCAATTGCAGTAGATATTGCTATTGCACCTGGAACTAATTATGAAATGAATGCGTTGGGTAGTACTGTTACGGATTTATATAGAAATAGCGGCGGAGCAGTATATCCATTTTCAGCTGCCCCATATTTAGAAATTACAGGAACCATAAATGCAATTTTTAATTATTACTATTTCTTTTATGATTGGAAAGTTTCTAGTATCGGCTGCCCATCACCACGTGCAACAGCGCAAGTATCTATTAACACGGCACCTGTAGTTAATTTAGGAGCGAATCAATCAATTTGTGTTGGTTCCACAGTAGTATTAAATGCAGGTAATGCAGGCAACAGTTATTTATGGTCAACAGGAGCATTAACTCAAACTATTACGATTAATGTAGGTGGTACATATTCGGTTACCGTGACAGGAGCAAACGGATGTACAGCGAGTGATGCAATTACAATAACAGCAGGCTCTTTGCCAATAGTTAGCTTAGGAGCAGATGCAGGCTTATGCCCAGGAGCAGTATTAATTCTAGATGCAGGTAATGCAGGCAGCAGTTATGTATGGTCAACCGGAGCAACGAGCAAAACGATCGTAATAAGTGCAGCAGGAAGCTATTCAGTAACGGTAACCAATGCAGGAGGGTGTGTGGCAAGCGATGCGATTACGATCAGTGCATCACCAGCAGCAGTATCTACGTTTACCAACATACAGGCTAATATTTCACAAGAAGTAACGTTTACACCGACCAACCCGTTGGGAACGCACTTATGGACATTTGGCACAGGAGGTCCAACAAGCACTTTGGCAAGCCCGACGTTTACATTTAGTCCGTACGGGGTTTACCAAGTAACCCATACATTTACCACCCCAGATGGATGTAGTAGTACTACAGTACAATTGGTAACGGTATTGAATGTAGGCTTCAACAACAAGTTTGAGAGTTCATTCAGTTATACCATTTATCCAAACCCGATCCAAACAGAAACTACGATTAGCTACGAGTTAAAAGATCGCTCGCAGGTACAAGTAAATGTGTATGATGTGTTAGGAAGAAAAGTCGCAGAATTAGTAAATGCAACGCAAACAAGCGGTAAACACGAAATGCGATTAAGCAGTGATAAATTCACAAGTGGAGCAGGCGTGTATGAGATCCAGTTGATGGTGAACGGAACGAGCGAAACGTTGCGAGTAATCAAAGCAGAATAAAACAGTAAACTGGATAATAACCAGCAATAAGTAATACAAAACCGGCTATTCTTAATTGAATAGTCGGTTTTTTTGTTTTGAAATAAGAAATTCAAATTGTATTTTTTTTTATAATATGTTATCAATCAATTATATAAAAATATTTTTCAATAAAAAATCATTTTTTTTTTTCTATATAAAAGTATGTACATTAGTTTTTTAAATTTATAACGTTCTCCACTCTAAAATTTAACAATATGAAATTAACTTTTACTCAAATTTTCAGGTTTATTACGGCAAGTTTGCTTTTCGTAGCTTCGTTTTCGACTAGCGTATTTTCTCAAGTTGCAGCTACCTATGGCTTTACTCAATCAGCAGGAACTTTTACTCCAATTACCGGGGGCACTGTATTAGGTATTCCTACTAATGACGATACAAGTTTCCCTTCTTTTTCCAGTACTGGTTACCCAATAGGTTTCCCTTTTACCTATAACGGTGAAGTATATACTAGTTTTGGAGTAAATAGTAATGGCTGGATTCGATTAGATTCTGGAACATTTGCTATGGATAATAGTTATTCACCTTTAAATGGATTTGGTAGTAATTTTCGACAAATTGTAACTGCACTTTCTTCTGATTTACAAGGTAAAGCTGGTATTGGAGAATTAAGTTACATTGTCGAAGGATCTTCACCCAATCAAACATTAGTTGTTCAATGGTTAAATTACGCAAAATATCAATCCATAAATAATTTAAATGATACTCTTAATTTTCAGATTCGTCTTAATGAGACTTCTAATACAATTGATATAGTTTATGGTAATTTCATTTTCGCAGGATTAGGAAGAGCTGTTCAAGTTGGTATAAACGGAAACAATCTTACTGATTTTGTGGCTAGAGAAACTGCAACTGACTGGACATCTACAGTACCAGCAATTGTAAATACTGCAACATGTTCTTTAACAACTACTATTTTCCCTTCTTCTGGTTTAACATTTACATTTGGTATACTTTCTGGAGATATTGATGCACCAGTCATTGCGAATGATACAATTTCTCCATTGAGTAGTTGTAATTCTGTATCTCATACAGTATCAGCCGATATTACTGATGCATCCGGAGTAGCTTCAGCTGAAATATTATGGACATTAAATGGTGTTCAACAAGCACCGATAATAATGACTAATGTTGGAACACTTTATTCTGGTGTTATACCTGCATCAGGTAGTGGAAATATAAATTTCAGTATCAGAGCAACTGATTTGGGCCCAAATAATATTATTGGTATTGAACCTGGATTATCGTACCAGGATGATTATTTAAGTTTATCAGCTGGTCAAGATAAACTAATTAATGCTGGAGATTCCGTTACATTAAAAGCAAGTTCTCCTTTTTTGTCGGCATTAAAAATTACTGAAGTAACATTATTTTCAGGAGGTACGGGAACTCAGCCAACTTATCCCCCATATATAACTGCTACTGATGACAATATCGAGATAACCAATTTAAGTTCTTTACCAATTGATATTTCAGGCTATACTTTAGGCTATATTTTTGGAACAGCTCCAGTTGCTGATACATTAGTTTTTCCCGCAGGAACTATTATTCCTTCAGATAGTTTAGCTATTGTTCATATTGGTTCAGTAGCCAATGATTCTTTGAATCGTTATTTTTCATTACCTTCTTTTAATGGACCAACTTCAGGTACTGGTTTTGGTATGTATTTGAAAGATCAAACTGGAAATGTGCTTGATGCCGTTGCTATAAATTCTTTTGCTTTTCCATCCTATTCCGGTGTTTCGACATCAGATTTTAATGGAGTAGGTGTTATAAGTCCTGGTGGTTTTGCTGGTCCTTCACTTACTGGAACAGATTTAAATGATAACACCAACTGGATTCAATCATCTGCCTCGGATCCCACTTCAATGGGTTTCAAAAATGTAGGGCTTCCATTGTTAACAGTTCCAACAGTAACTTGGTCTGGTGGTTTATTTTCTAGTTCAGTTACAGGGGCTGTAGTTTCAACGCCAATTCATCCGACACCTGGAGTTTTTACTTATGTTGCTTCCATATCTGATGGTATTTGTACTTCAACTGATACAGTAGTTGTAAATGTAATTGCTCCAACATCTCCTGATGCAGAATTCAGTGTAAATGCAACTTCTGGAACCACTGGAGGTGTCAATACTATATTTACATTCACTGATTTATCAACTAATCTACCTTCTTCTTGGTTATGGTCATTTACTCCAAATACCGTTACATTTATAAATGGTACTTCAGCTTCTTCTCAAAATCCAGTTGTAATTTTTGATAGTGCTGCTGTTTATTCGGTGACTTTAACGGCTAGTAATACAGCAGGTTCTAATTCTGAAGTTAAGCCCAATCTTATTACTATTACCATTGCATTTTGTGTATCGTCTGCAACTAGTACAGTTGATGATGATATTGGAAATGTAACTTTCGGAACTTTAAGTAATGGGATAGATACAATTCCAGCATTAAATAATCCTACATCAATAAATACATATTCTGATTTCAGTGCTTTGCCACCAGAAAATTTTGCTGCAGGTTCAAACCAACGGTTTTCTTTAACCCAAATAAATTCAGGAACCTTCTATGCTTGTTCAGTAGGAGTATATATAGATTATAATCAAGATGGGGCATTTGATGTTACTACCGAAACAGCGTTTACTGGAAATACTTCAGCTGCAAATCGTGTTTCATCAGGTATCATTTCTATTCCTAGTACAGCATTAGTAGGAAATACAAAAATGAGGGTGGTTTTGGAAGAATCAGGTCTAACAGATCCATGCGGAACTTATACTTGGGGTGAAACAGAAGATTATACAATTAATATAACCCCTCCACCAGCAAATGACGCTAGTGTTTTTGCAATTGACACTCCAAACTCGGGCTGTGTATTATCAGCAGCAGAAGTAGTAAGAGTACGTGTAAGCAATGGAGGAACGAACATACTTTCTAACTTACCTGTTAGTTATTCGATAAACGGCGGTACTCCAATTACTGAATTTATTGCTGGTCCAATTCCAGCATTAACTATTATAACTTACGATTTTATTACGACTGCAAATTTATCAGCTATAGGTTCATATGCTATTGAAGCATTTACTTCCTTAGTTGGTGATGCGACACCTTCTAACGACACTTCAGGAAAAACAATTTTTAACAATCCATTAGTAAATACGTTTCCTTACATTCAGGATTTTAGTACTGCGAATTCATGGGTAAGTACTCCCTTAACAGGTACAGAAAATTGGACCATTCAGACTAGTGTGCCTATATTTCCACCTCTACTACCAGTTTTTGGAACAGGAGTGGCAGTGTTATCCGATAATAGTTCTTCTGCACCTATTGCTCGTTACGCATATACCTGTGGTTTTGACTTCACCAATTTAAGTTTTCCTCGTGCAGAACTGTATGTTTTACAAGATAATGCATCACAAATTAACAATGATTCAATTGCTGTAGATGTTTCAACCGATAATGGAATAACATATACTACTGTTGGTTCAATTGCTCGATATAATGCAGCATTTACTTCATCAGGTTGGGGTAAATTTGAAGTAAGTCTTGGAGCTTATGGAGGTCAATCAAATGTGTTGGTTGCTATTAGAGGGGTAGTAGATTTTTTCAGTGATGTTGCAGTAGATCAATTTAGAATTTACCAACCTGCTCCTATTGATGCAGGAGTAGTGAGTGTGGATAGTTTAATTGACGGATGTGGATTATCTTCAACTTCACCAGTTTTCGTAAGTGTAAAAAACTTTGGATCAACATCGGTAACTTCTACACAAATTAGTTTCCAAGTAGATGGCGGCGCAATAATTACTGAAACAGCGAATATTACGATAGACCCAGATAGCACAGTAAGTTATTTATTTACCGGTACTGCAAATTTATCAGCACCAGGAATACATGTAGTAAAAGCATTTACCACGTTAACAGGAGATTCGGATGCAACAAATGACACGGCAAGTGCAACTTCAGAAGCATTTCCAACCTCTTTAACACCAACGGTAAATAATGCTGCTATATGTTCTGGCGCACCAGCAGTATTGACAGCAAGCGGAACAGCAATTTCATTTAATTGGTATGATGCACTGACAGGAGGTAATTTATTATTTACCGGTACAAGTTATTCTGTATCTCCAACTATTCCAACTAATTATTATGTAGAGGGAACGGATGTGGTTTCTTCAAGCGTAGGTCCGCTTGATACAACTATTGGTAATTTTTCATTGCAAAATCCAACTTCTGCCGGATTATTTTTTGATGTATTAACAAATTCTATTCTTGATTCAGTGGCTGTTTTCCCTGGATTTAGTGGAATTGTAAGTATTGAATTAGTAGATGCCTTAGGTTCTGTTTTAGATACTTTTTCTTATCCAGTAATTGGCGGAGCGGGTAAACAATGGATACCGGTCAACTTTACTTTGGCGCCAGGATTAGATTATTTATTAAAAGGAGCATTTGGAAGTACAGCAACTGTTCAACGTAATAGTGACGGAACAGCTTTTCCATATAACTCCACTTCTGTTGTAATCACCGACGGAACTGTTTCCGGCTTTTACTATTATTTTTACGATTGGCAGTTAACCAGTATCGGCTGCCCATCACCACGTGCAACAGCACAAGTATCCATTAACACAGCACCTGTAGTTAATTTAGGTGCAAACCAATCAATTTGCGCAGGCTCGCCATTAGTTTTAGATGCAGGTAATGTAGGCAGCAGTTATCTATGGTCAACAGGAGCATTAACTCAAACTATTACGATTAATGTAGGTGGTACATA
>ENA-OFCE01001529-OFCE01001529.1-metagenomes-genome-assembly--contig:-NODE-1529-length-11594-cov-2.280007_pt1 | contig 11594 bp, 8 predicted proteins | sample MGYA00153388_OFCE01 | MGnify analysis MGYA00153388
TTCCTTGCTCACTTTACGAGTCGCTGGCGCTTCTGTGGTTTGCATGAGGAATACGAGTAAAGGAGCGCTTTGCATTTCACGCTTGAGCATTTTTACTAATTCTCGCTCAATTTGAGTTTTCACTCCAACCCAATCGATGTTAGTTGCAACATCGGTATAAGACGGTGCCAGTTCTTTCCAGTAGTTTCGTAAAACAACCTCGATCGTTTCGCGAGTTTTATCTTGAAAGCGCGATCGCTCCATTGAAGTGACCACACCTCGGAAATGCACCTCTGGCTGAGCAACCAATTCACCCCGATTATTAATTGTGGCAGCAACCGTCACAATGCCCTCCCCAGCGAGCCGCTGGCGTTCTTTCAGCACTTGGGCATTCACCACGCCAGAGCGCGACGAATCAACCAATTCAATCCCAGAAGGCACTTTACCTGCAATCTTGATAGAATTTTCGGTCAATTCCACCACATCACCATTGTCAATAATGATCATATTTTCTGCTGGCACCCCAACGCTTTGAGCCGTTTGGGAGTGTTTTACCAGCATCCGATGCTCACCATGAACCGGCAAGAAAAACTTGGGTCGCGTTAAGCCCAGCATCAGTTTTTGATCTTCTTGGCAACCATGCCCAGAAACGTGAATTCCTTGTTCTTTGCCGTAAATTACCTTAGCGCCCAACATCATTAGTTTGTCAATGGTGTTCACAACCGCGATCGTGTTTCCAGGAATGGGATTGGCTGAAAATACAACCGTATCGCCGGGACGCACTTTAATTTGTCGATGATCACCATTTGCGATCCGGGTCATTGCCGAGAGTGGCTCACCTTGGGAGCCTGTGGTCAAAATCAGCACATTCTCATCGGGCACTTTTTGAATCAGATGCAGCGGCTGAAGAAGATCATCTTCACATTTGACATAGCCCAAATTTCTAGCGTGGGCAATCACATTCAGCATAGAGCGCCCTAAGATGCCCACCACTCTGCCATGCTTTTTAGCCAGATCCAAAATCATATTGATCCGATGGACTGAAGAGGCGAAGGTCGTTACCAATATCCGCCCTTGAGCCTGCCCAAATACTCGGTCAAGATTAGGGTATACTGCCCGCTCTGAAGGCGTAAAACCAGGAAGCTCAGAATTAGTGGAGTCGCTAATTAAACACTGAACGCCCTGTTCGCCATAGTCAGCTAGCCGCTGAAAGTCAAAAAACTCGCCGTCTACAGGCGTGTGGTCAATTTTGAAGTCGCCCGTATGAATCACAACGCCAACGGGAGTGCGAATTGCAACGGTGAAGCTATCCGCCATGGAGTGGGTATTGCGGATAAATTCTACAAAGAATACAGAGCCAAGGCGCACAATATCGCGCGGACCGACGGTACGAAGTTCGGTGCGATCGCTGACTCCGGCTTCTTCAAGCTTGTCTTGCAGTAGCGCCATTGCCAGCCGAGGACCATAAATAACGGGAATATCAAATTGCTTTAGATGAAAAGCGATGCCGCCAATGTGGTCTTCGTGCCCATGGGTGACGATCATGCCTTTAATTTTATGGCGATTTTCCCTCAGGTAAGTCATGTCAGGGAGAACAATGTTGACTCCGTGCATGCCATCGGTAGGAAAGGCAAGACCCGCATCTAACAGAATAATTTCATCGTTAAATTCAAACACACAAGTGTTTTTGCCGATCTCGTGGAGACCACCAAGAGGAATAATTTTGAGAGCAGTCGCAGAATTTGTTTGGGTCATTTGCATCAATTTAGATAGAAAGATTTTGAGTTAAAAAATTGAGAGTTCACGAGATTTTGATTGGACGTAGCCCTAGACTTGAGAGCTAGAGATTGCTTGAAGCTTTGAATAGTAGAGATAGATGGATCAGCGGGTTTGCAGAAGCAGACAGGGTTTGAGAGTGTCTATCTTCATGTTTCTACAGTGTTAAGCAGGCATTATTAAGTTGTAGAAAGCTTAAATCAGCAGTGCTAGAGAAGCGCTAATTCTGCTAGGACTAATTTTAAATTTTGGATGACCTCAGGTGGCGCATCAGCAAGGGGAGAACGAGCAGAGCCAACTTGCCAGCCTTGAATTTGCAGTGCAGCTTTCACTGGGATTGGATTGGTGGTCACAAACAACGCTTTGAATAAAGGAAACAGAGCAAGGTGAGTTTGAATAGCTGCTTGAATATTGCCTGCAAGAAAGGCTTGAATCATCGCCTGGATCTTCATTCCGACAAGGTGGCTTGCCACACTGATAACCCCATGCCCCCCTACTGCAAGTAGAGGTAAGGTCAGCGAGTCATCTCCAGCGTAAATGGCAAAATCATCCGGAGTAGAGCGGCGAATTTGGCTGACTTGATCTAGATTACCGCTTGCTTCTTTAATTGCTACAACGTTAGCGATTTCTGAAAGCTGAATGACTGTTTCAGGCAACAGGTTTTGCCCTGTTCTCCCTGGAATGTTATACAGCACCATTGGCAGATCGGGAATTGATTCAGCGATCGCCTTAAAGTGATGGTACATCCCTGCTTGGGGTGGCTTGTTGTAATATGGGACGACCTGCAACGAACCATCTACTCCTAGCTTAGCTGCTTTTTGGGTAGCTTCGATCGCTTCCTGCGTCGAATTTGATCCGGTTCCTGCGATTACCTTCGCTTTTCCCGCCACAGCCTGCTGAACTACGCGAAACAGTTCGTATTCTTCGCTCCAAGTTAAGGTGGGCGATTCACCTGTAGTTCCGCACACCACTAAAGCATCACTGCCATTGTTAACCAAGTGGTCAGCTAGCTTTTCTGCGATCGCATAATCTACAGCGCCATCCTCAGTAAATGGCGTGATCATCGCGGTTAAAACTCGTCCAAAATTCACCACACTTTGTTGATCTATAGAAGGTTACTAGACGTAGATGCCAGCTAATTTGATTAAGCCAGAGTTTTGAACACTAATCAAGTCACTGCCACTATAGGCTTAAGCAACTGTTTTTGCACTAACAATTCAGCAATTTGGATTGCATTAAGCGCCGCACCTTTACGAATTTGGTCGCCACATAGCCAAAGCTCTAATCCACAAGGGTGAGAAATATCTTGGCGAATCCGACCCACCAACACATTATCTTCACCGCTGGCATCCATGGGCATTGGAAAATAGTTCGCCGACCAATCTTCTACCAAACGCACTCCGGGTGCGCGGCTGAGAATCTCTCTTGCTTGAACCACGCTAAAAGGCTGCTTAAACTCTAGGTTAATCGCTTCTGAGTGAGCGCGCATTACGGGAACCCGTATACAGGTTGGAGTAATTTGCAAATCGGGCACTCCAAAAATTTTGCGGGTTTCATGCACCATCTTCATCTCTTCTTCACAGTAACCCTGCTCATTCAGCTTAGAGTTGTGCGGAAAAAGATTAAAAGCTAACGGATAAGGAAATATTTCAGCCACCGGCTTTTGCCCGTTGAGAATTGCCTGTGCCTGTGTTTTCATCTCTTCCATTGCCCGTGCGCCTGCGCCACTGGCGGATTGATAGGTGGCGGCAACAATTCGTTGGATGGGCTGAACTAGATGCAATGGATAAATTGCCACCGCCATCAAAATTGTGGTGCAGTTGGGGTTCGCAATAAGTCCCTGATGCTGTGCAGCCGCTTGAGGGTTCACTTCGGGCACAATTAGCGGCACATTGGCATCCATCCGAAAAGCGCTGGAATTGTCTACTACAACTGCCCCTGCCGCGATCGCCTTTGGTGCCCAAGCTTTGGAAATTGATGCACCTGCTGATGCCAAGACTAAATCAATGCCATCAAAGGAGCGATCGCTCACCGCCTCCACAATCAAGGATTCTCCCCGAAACTGAAGTGTTTGCCCTGCCGATCGCGGAGAAGCCAATAGTTTCAGCTTGGAAACTGGAAAATTACGTTCTTCCAGCAACGCCATCAACTCACTGCCAACGGCTCCCGTTGCGCCTAATATGGCAACTCGATATGATTCAACCAAATTAAACATCCTCCAAAAGTCATTTAATGAGCAACTTTCTTCAAACAATAGTCAAGACATTTTTTGAAAAGGCTCCATAAACCTGCATAAATGTCGAGGTAACAAATCTAGCTTTTGAATATGTTCAAGATTTTAACGGATTCTTGATTGTTTCATTAGAAGCATAAATCGCAAAGTATCATAACTAAGAATGTTGCCTCTTATCTCTGCCTTCAGACTTAGGAAGACAGGCTAAAATCTCAGCCTTGTCAGATTCACTAGTATGAATTTAAATTCCAGGAGTGCAGGATTGCCCATAGACGAGCAGAATCCGTTAATATATCTAATTGCAGCACTGCAAACTATGTAACTCATGGCGAGTGAAGTATTTTTTATAGAGCAAAAGCTAGAGTCAGCAACTTTTTCAGCACAACCAGGAAACTTACGAAAACCAGATAAAGTGACGTTCTGCATTTTTATTTTAAGAAATGTTTTTTGAGAATTCAACTTAATTAAAATTTCAATTCCTTATTTTATCTCCCACGCTAAAATCACCGCAATCTCTTTAGAAATCAATGAAAGTCATCCAGGAAAAGCTTCCCGCTAGCCAAATCGGCTTGCAAATTGAAATTCCATCAGAAGTATCGAAGAAAGCCTACGAGCGAGTGGTGCAAGAGTTTACAAAGTCGGTCAACGTTCCTGGATTTCGCAAAGGCAAAGTTCCACGCCAGATATTAATTCAGCAAATTGGCTCTAGTCGGCTTAAAGCGGCTGCGGTTGAAGAACTGGTCGAAAACAGCATCAAAGAGGCAGTTAAGCAAGAAAATATTGAGGCTCTGGGCAACATTCAGTTGCGATCGTCCTTTGAAGATTTGGTTAGCCAATTTGACCCAACGCAACCTCTTACCTTTTCAGCATCGGTTGATGTGCAGCCAAATGTGGTTCTAAAGCAGCATTCAGGCTTGCAAATTCAGGCAGAAGAAGTAAAGCCAGACCCTAAACAAGTTGAGGCTGCCCTGCAACAATACCGTGAACAGATGGCAACTTTGGTTCCGGTGGAAGGGCGCGCGGCTCAAATGACCGATGTTACCGTAGTTGACTTTAAAGGTGTGTTACGCAGTGATGACCCAGAGCAAGAACCTGAACCAGTTCCCGGTGGTGAGGCTCAAGGATTTCAGCTTGAACTGGCGGAAGGTCAGTTTATTCCAGGATTTATCGATGGCATTGTTGGAATGGCTTCTGGTGAGACGAAGGATGTAGAGGCAACCTTTCCTGAAACCTACCCTCAGCCTAATGTCGCTGGACGTGATGCGATTTTTACGATCACATTAAAGGAACTAAAGGAAAAAGAATTTCCTGAATTAGATGATGAATTTGCTCAAGATGCGAGTGATGGCGAGTTTCAAACTCTAGCAGAGCTACAAACATCTTTGGAAACTAAGTTTAATCAAGAAGCTGAAGATAAGACGAAATTCAATAAAGAGCAAGCTGTTTTGGATGAACTGCTGAACCATGTCGAAGTCGATATTCCAGAGACTTTGATTGAGCGGGAAGTTACCTTCATGATCAACCAAACCGCAATGCAGCTTCAAAATCAAGGGATTGATGTTCGTCGCCTCTTCACCGAAGATATGGTTGATCGTCTGCGTGAGCAGTCTCGACCTGACGCAACCCAACGAATCAAGCGCACCCTAGCCATGGGTGAAGTGGCAAAACAAGAGTCTATTCAAGTTCAACCTGATGAACTAAGTGTAAAGGTGGCTGAGCTTTTGAAAGAACTGGCGGATCAAAAATATGATCAGCCGATTGACCCAGAGCGGATGCAAGCGGTTGTTTCGGAAGATCTATTAAAAGAAAAGATTGTAGATTGGCTGATTGAGCATTCTACATTTGAGCTTGTTCCAGAAGGCACTTTGACTGAAAAAGAGGAAGATTTTGAAGCATTAGCTGAGGACTTTGAAGCATTAGCTGCGGAAGATATTGAAGTCGCTAAACTATCTCAAGATAGTCCAGCGGAAATTTCTCCTGCGAATGACCTTGTGGAAAAAGCCGAACCTACCCCGACAGAGCAACAGTCAACCCAATCGAGTGCTGATTCAAAAGTCGAAGTAGAGGGGGAAGCGATCGCGGATGTAGCCGATGGCGATCAGCCAGCCGCATCTGAGGCTGCTGAAAAAGCCCGTAAAACAAATAAGAAGCCCAAACCCGTCACGGAAGACTAGCCTTTCTTAGGCTTTCCCAAGTCCTTAATGAGTTGAGGCATAATAAAGTAGGCTTGTGCGATCGCCAGAAGCACTACTGTCCAATCTGAATTTGAATAATTTTAGGCAAAACGCCGATTATGCTTACCTCTAACTCTGCTAACTATCTAGTAACCAGTTTTAATCCTTTGGATGTTTCATCTCTAAGCCCCAGTAATGTTATCCCAATGGTGGTTGAGCAAGCTGGGCGGGGCGAACGTGCCTTTGATATTTATTCGCGGCTTTTGAGAGAGCGGATTATATTTCTGGGCACTCCTGTGGATGATGCAGTAGCAGATTCCATTGTGGCTCAGATGCTTTTTTTGGAGGCAGAAGATCCCGAAAAAGACATTCAGTTCTACGTCAACTCTCCGGGTGGCTCTGTCACCGCTGGCATGGCGATTTATGACACAATGCAGCAGGTTCGCTGTGATGTTGCTACAATCTGCTTCGGATTGGCGGCAAGCATGGGAGCTTTCCTGTTAACAGCAGGTGCATTTGGCAAAAGAATGTCACTGCCTAGTTCTCGGATTATGATCCACCAACCGCTTGGTGGTGCCCAAGGGCAAGCAGTAGACATTGAAATTCAGGCTAAAGAAATTCTTTATCATAAGCGGAAGCTGAATGAGCTACTGTCGTATCACACAAAGCAGCCATTTGAAAAATTGGAAGCAGATACAGAAAGAGATTTTTTCATGTCTGCCGAGGAAGCAAAGAACTATGGTCTGATCGATCAGGTGATTTCTAGGCAGAATCTTCCACAACCGGGAGAGGATGTTGCTGCGGTATAGGTTAAGAGGAACATATGTCTAAGTACGACTCTCATCTGAAATGTTCTTTTTGTGGCAAATCTCAAGAGCAGGTTCGCAAACTGATTGCTGGACCTGGAGTTTACATTTGTGATGAATGTGTAGACCTGTGTAACGAGATTTTGGATGAAGAGTTGTTTGACTCTAGTGCGACGGCTCCTCAACCTGTCCCCCGGCGAGAAGCCTCTCCTGAAAAGCGGAAGTCGCGATCGTCTAATATTTCTCTGGGGCAGCTTCCAAAACCCCGCGAGATTAAGGGTTATTTAGACAATCACGTCATTGGTCAAGATGATGCAAAAAAGGTGCTTTCAGTTGCGGTTTATAACCATTACAAGCGGCTAAGCTTCTTGCAGGCTAAAGGAAATGGAAAAATTGCGCCGGAAGACTCTATAGAATTGCAAAAGTCCAATATTTTGCTAATTGGACCAACAGGCTGTGGCAAAACTCTCCTTGCTCAGACTTTGGCTGAAATTTTGGAAGTTCCCTTTGCGGTCGCAGATGCCACTACCCTAACTGAGGCAGGTTACGTTGGCGAGGATGTGGAAAATATCTTGCTCCGTCTACTACAAGTTGCAGATTTAGACGTGGAAGAAGCCCAACGCGGCATCATCTATATCGATGAAATTGATAAGATTGCCCGGAAAAGCGAAAACCCTTCCATTACACGAGATGTGTCGGGAGAGGGAGTTCAGCAAGCGCTGCTGAAAATGCTTGAAGGCACGATCGCGAATGTTCCGCCGCAGGGTGGACGTAAGCATCCCTATCAAGACTGCATCCAAATTGATACCAGCAATATTTTGTTTATTTGTGGCGGTGCTTTTGTTGGTTTAGATAAAGCGATCGAGCAACGAATTGGCAGAAAATCAATTGGCTTTATTCAACCCGGCGATACTCAATCGAAAGACAAACGCACGGCTGATATGTTGAAGCATCTTGAGCCGGATGATCTTGTCAAGTTTGGCATGATTCCGGAGTTCATCGGGCGCATTCCAGCGATAGCAGTGGTCGATCCGTTAGACGAAGATACCTTAACCGCAATTTTGACTGAGCCACGCAACGCTTTAGTGAAGCAATATCAAAAGCTTCTAAAGATGGATAATGTCATTCTGGAATTTAAGCAGGATGCAATTCGGGCGATCGCTCAAGAAGGGTATCGTCGAAAAACAGGAGCACGGGCGCTTCGCAGCATCGTTGAAGAGCTAATGCTCGATGTGATGTATGAATTGCCTTCTCGGAAAGATGTCACCTGTTGCACCATCACTCGCGAGATGGTTGAAAAGCGCTCAACTGCTGAGTTGTTGCTTCACCCTTCATCATTGCCCAAGCCAGAATCTGCTTAGAAGGTTCAGTGTTTAACTACTATAAAGGTTTAAAACTGCTCCTGTATATGGGTTTTATCATGTTTAAATCATGCCACACAGTCTAGTTAATGGGATTAGCCATCATTATGAGTGGATTACCTCATCGGGAGCTAAGCCTTCTGGTAAGCCGGTGATGGTCTTTGTTCATGGTTGGGGTGGCTCTGCTCGATATTGGGAAAGCACTGCTCAGGCAATTTCCACCGCTTTTGACTGTCTCCTCTACGATATGCGGGGCTTTGGGCGATCGACCTTTGCTAATTCTGCCGATTTAGCAGACGACAGCCCTTTAAAAGACAAACCTCCTAGCTATGAGTTAGAAACCTACGCTCATGATCTTGTTGAGTTACTAAACACGCTTGGATTAGAGAAGATATATCTGAATGCTCACTCAATGGGCGCTTCGATCGCAGTTTTTTTTCTAAACCTCTATCCAGAGCGCGTTCACAAAGCAATCTTAACTTGCAGCGGCATTTTTGAATATGACAAAAAATCGTTTGAGGCGTTTTACACTTTTGGTGGTTATGTTGTAAAGTTTCGCCCCCGCTGGCTCTATCAACTGCCATTGATGGATCGCCTGTTTATGCAACGTTTTTTGCACCGTCCTCTGTCGGGAACAATCAGCCGCGACTTTTTAAATGATTTTTTGATGGCAGATTATGAAGCGGCAGTAGGCACAATTTTTACCTGCGTTAGCAAGAAGGCTGCTGAAGAAATGCCTGGGGAGTTTTCCCGATTAAAGGTTCCCACGCTGATGATTTCTGGCGATCGCGACATCATTATTGCTGCTGAATTAGGACAACAAGCTGCTGCCCTCAATCCTGAGTATATTCAGTTGGTCATCATGCCTGATACGGCTCATTTCCCAATGCTGGAAGATGCGCCCACCTACCTGCAACACTTATCCAATTTTTTGAAGCTTGACTGTCTGGCTGCCCAACCTTCAGCTTCACAAATTAGCTAAATCTACTGTGTTCTTAGGCAAAATACCGTAACACCCTAGCACCTTTAAAGTATCGGTATGCTGCTGTAATTCGGATAGCGCCGATTGAACAAAACTTTGACGAGTATCAGCCTCTAAATCAACAAAAAATAGGTATTCACCGAGCGATCGCTTAGTGGGGCGAGATTCAATCCGACTCAGGTTAATGCCTTTTTGGGCAAAAATATCTAGTGGCTTAACTAGCGCTCCAGGTGTATCATGCACACTAAAAGCAAGCGAGGTATGGTTTCCTCCCAAAGAAGGTTGCAAGCCTAGCACCCAAAAGCGAGTGCAATTATCAGGGTGATCATTAATGGGGTGCGCCAAAATCGGCACCTCATATAACAACGCGGCTCTTTGCGAGGAAATTGCGCCAGCCTGCCTATCGTCTTCAAGGTTTTGTAGTGCTTCCGTTGTCGAGTTGGTAGGAATCAACTGAACATTTGGGCGATAGCGCTCTAACCAAGCCTGACATTGGGCAAGCGCTTGTGGATGCGAATAAATAGTTTGAATCGATTCAACTTCATTAGCATGAGACATTAAAGCATGAGAAATAGGCAGTATGAGTGCCCGTTGAATTTGCAGGTCATCCAAAATCCATAGCGTGTCGAGGGTCATTGTCACGCTGCCCTCAATGGAGTTTTCGACTGGAACTATCGCTAAATCTGCTTGTTTTGCAGCAACAGCATTAAGCGTTTGAGCAATGCTGGGATAAGGACACAGCAATGATTTTTGATGAAAATTCTGCATTAGCCAGTTGGAATAGACTAAAGCAGCAGCTTCAGCGTAGGTGCCAGAAGGTCCTAAATGCGCGATCGATACTACCATCCGTTTACAATTTCTCCTACACCGAACTAACCTTAATCATTGCTTCTCACCATCAATCTTATTCTTTACCAAAACTGTAGATTCTCAGTGTTGTTACAGCACTTCATCTTAATTAAGCCTCAACTTGCAAATGAAAATAGATTCTTTAACGGACTAATCTCTAAAATCTTAAATTGGCTCTCAAAAAACTCTCTTCAAATACAGCTACAGCTTTAAAGCTAAATCAGTTTTACAGCTAAATCAGAAAGGTTGCGATTCTGAATGACAATGAGGAATATACTTGAGTTGCATGGTGTTACCTTAAAGGATGTTTATCTCAAAGGATAGAGCGCACTTCCTTTTTAACTATTTATAATTGGTGATAACTCGTTACATTCCACTTGTTTATTCTTAGCCGCGCTTCAAATGAATATTCAATTTTCGGCTTCTCAATCGGTAGATATTCCTGTTGTTGAACAGCCCGTGCCAATTCAGCACTATTTGCGTCAGCCTCAACGATTAATTAATGCTTTAGCAGGCTCTAGCCAGATTGAGCTTTTAAGCGGCGATCGCTTTCGGTTGAAGATGCGTCCACTCAAATTCATGATGCTAAGTTTACAGCCTACGGTAGACATGCGGGTTTGGGCAGAATCGGATGGAGTGGTGCGATTGCAATCGGTGCGCTGTGAAATTAGAGGGGTTGAATATATTAACCAGCGATTTTCATTGAATTTGACGGGTTATTTGCAAGTTATTAATGACTCGGAAGTAACTCGACTGAAGGGAAACGCTGATTTGGAAGTATTGGTAGATTTGCCGCCTGCGCTTTGGTTCACCCCTAAATATATTTTAGAAACAACCGGGAATGGGCTTTTGAAGAGCGTTTTATTAACTATTAAACAACGCCTGGTTTATCAACTGTTATCTGACTATCGAACTTGGGCGATCGCTCAACTTGAAGACACCACTTCAAATCAGTCTGGAATTTTACCCGTTAATAGTTTACTAGGCTAATGTCTTACCGTTGACTTAGCTACTTGGCTCAACCAACATTGTTAAACGACACGGGCTAAAGGAGGTTCGGTGATGGGGCGTGATGCCGTACTTTTGAATGGCTTGGCGATGGTTAACAGTTCCATAGCCTTTGTTTGCTGCAAAATCATACTGTGGGTAGCGCAATCCTAAGCGGATCATTAGTTCATCTCGCCAAACTTTAGCCAAAATGCTTGCCGCAGCGATCGCGGTAAATTTTTGATCTCCTTTGACTACTGCTTGTTGTGGAACTAATAATCCAGGAATGCATTGGTTTCCATCGATCAAGCAAAAATCCGGCTGAATGGATAGTTTCACGATCGCCCGCTTCATTGCCAAAAGCGATGCTTGCAGAATGTTCAGCCGATCAATTTCGTGGGCTGAAGCGTAGCTAATTTGATAAGCAACGGCAAGAGCGCGAATTTG
>ENA-OFCE01001530-OFCE01001530.1-metagenomes-genome-assembly--contig:-NODE-1530-length-11593-cov-2.242590_pt1 | contig 11593 bp, 11 predicted proteins | sample MGYA00153388_OFCE01 | MGnify analysis MGYA00153388
CAAAACTAGGCTTTGACATTTGGGAACTTATATTTGCCTACGTTCGCCGACTGTGAGGCAGGGTTTCGTCGCGCATGTGCGACGCTGCCGAGCGCCTGAGCCCGATGCAGCGAGTGAAGGCCTGTCGAACCACCAGTGCGCCAAGCTATTGATTCAATTTTGATCACCTAACCCTTCGACAGGCTCAGGGCGAGCGGTAGGAGGTTTCCAGAAGTCCCTATTTCAGTCACACTCGGCCCTCCCGGTTACGATAGCGCATGCCCACCATCAACCCCGCCCTCGAAGCCGAATACAACAACCGCGTCCTCGTTCCCGATCACCCGACTATTTTCGCGCGCTGGCGGCGTGAGTCGGCGAATGTGCGCGCATCTGCGCCCTGCACGCTCGATCTGGCGTATGGCGATCAGCCGCGTCACAAAATAGACCTTTTCCACGCGGCAAATCCGCGCGGCACGGTCGTTTTCATCCACGGTGGCTATTGGCGCACGCTCGACAAATCCGATTTTTCATTTCTGGCAAAGCCGTTCGTTGATGCCGGGTTAAGTGTCGCCGCGATCAACTACCGTCTTTGTCCCACTGTCCGTATCAGCGACGTGGCGGAAGATTGTCGGCAGGCGCTCATTTGGATCATTGCGAACGGCGACGCACACAATTTACCGGTCGAGCGTATCGCGCTGACCGGACATTCCGCCGGCGGGCATCTGGTGGCGATGTTGTACGCCACCGATTGGCAGCAGAGGCAATGCGACGTCAGCTGCATCCTTGGCGGGTTGGCGTTGAGCGGCGTCTACGATCTGGCGCCGCTGCTCGCGTGCTCAATGAACGCCGACTTGTTGCTTGATCGTGAGACGGCACACGCGAATTCACCCATTCACCTTGTGCCGACGTTGACGGTTCCACTTCACCTCGCGGTCGGCGCAGCAGAGAGTCGGGCATTCCGGACACAATCGCGCCTACTCTCGGCGGCGTGGCCGACTATTTGTGACACGCCTGAGGAAGTGGAAAATGCAAATCACTTCACCGCGGTTGATTTTCTCGCGCAGCCCACACATTCGATGTTTCAGCGCGTGGTGAGATTGTTCGACTAGACACAGTGCCGTTCGCGTGCCCTGACCGCAATTGCCGCCGTCAAACCCGTCGTTCGCCGCTTTCTGCAGCAGGCCAGGACGGTTCATCGCCTATAATTCGGCAACTAAATCTGCGACTTTATTTCAGGGAAAAAAGTGTCCACGACCGACCTCTCCAAACTCACCATTTCGCGCGATCAAAAGGCGTTTTCGGGCAAGAAAACCGGGCGCAAAAAATGGTGGATCATTGCCGTGCTTGGGGTCGTTGCCATCGGCGCCTTCATCGGTCTGCGCGGCAATGGGCCGCAGCAGGTCGAAGTTGGTGTTGTCGCCAGCGCTTACCCCTCTCAGTCGATCACTGTTCTCAATGCCACCGGCCGCGTCTCTGCCCGCACCAAGGCGGCGGTATCAACCAAAGCCACCGGCCGCCTTGAATATCTCGGTGTCCAGGAAGGCTCTATCGTCAAAGCCGGCGATGTGTTGGCGCGCATAGAAAATCGCGATGTCACCGCGACGCTCGATCAGGCGCAGGCGAGCTTGCGCGCGGCCACGGCAAATCGCGAACAGGGTGCAGCCGAGCTGCGCGATGCGGCGGCAAACCTGAAACGCTCAGAGGACTTGGTGAAAAAGAATTTCATCTCGTCGGCTACTTTTGATGCAGCACTGGCGCGCTTCGACAAAGCGAAGGCGTCGGTCGCTTCATTCAACGGCGCGATAGGCGTGGCGGAAGCCAATGTCCGCGCGACGAAAGTCACGGTCGAGCAGACGCTGATCCGTGCGCCATTTGATGGCGTGGTGCTGACCAAGAACGCCAACGTCGGCGATATCATCACGCCGTTTTCCTCGGCAGTGGATTCCAAGGGCGCGGTAGTGAACATGGCGGATATGTCGACGCTGGAAGTCGAAGCGGATGTGTCGGAAGTATCGCTAAGTAAAGTCAGCGTCGGCCAGCCGGTTGAACTCCAGCTCGACGCTTTCCCTGACCTGCGCCTGCTTGGCAAATTGAGCCGTATCGTGCCGACGGTGGATCGCTCAAAGGCCACCGTGCTGGTCAAGATTGAATTTATCGAGAAAGATAAACGCGTACTGCCGGACATGAGCGCTAAAGTCGCCTTCCTGCAGCGCGAACTGAAACCAGAGGAAAGAAAACCGGTTACAGCTGCGCAACAGACCGCGGTGGTGAAGCGGGACGGCCGGGATGTCGTGTTCGTCATCGGCGACAAGAATGTGGTCAAACAAATTGAAGTCACGGTGGCCGGCAAAGTCGGGGATCTCGTGCAGCTCTCTGCGGTGAAACCAGGCGACAAGGTGGTGTTGAATCCGTCTGAAAAAATCAAGGATGGCGGCAGTGTCACCATCCTGAAAAAATAGGCCATGTCGGCGATGACGCAAACGCTCGTCGAAATCAAGCATCTCGTCAAAAGCTACACGCGCGGCGACCAGATCGTGCCGGTGCTGCATGACATTACACTCAACATTGCGCGCGGCGACTTTATCTCGCTGATGGGGCCTTCGGGTTCCGGAAAATCCACGCTATTAAATTTGATTGCGGGCATCGACAAACCCGATGCGGGCATTCTCCGTATTGACGGCGAGGACATTACGCAGCTGTCCGAAGGCGAACTGGCGGACTGGCGTGCATCCAATATTGGTTTCATCTTCCAGTTCTATAACCTCATGCCGGTGTTGACCGCGTTTGAAAATGTAGAACTGCCGTTGCAACTGACTAACCTGTCAAGATCGGAGCGGCGGCAACGCGTGGAACTGACGCTTTCGCTGGTGGGCCTGTCCGACCGCATGGAACACTATCCAAACGAACTGTCCGGCGGCCAGCAGCAGCGCGTGGCCATCGCGCGTGCGATCGTCTCCGACCCGACCATTCTCGTCTGCGATGAGCCGACCGGCGACCTCGACAAACAATCGGCCAGCGATGTGCTGGGCCTGCTCAAACAACTCAACCAGGAAATGGGTAAGACAATCATCATGGTGACCCACGATGCGCATGCGGCCGAAGCGGCAAAACGCATGGTGCACCTCGAAAAGGGCGAGTTGATCGGCGAACCTGACCCCGTAGTTACCTGACCTGTCGATCATTCGCCGTGTATTACCTCAAGCTGATCTTCAAGAACGTGTTCCGCGCCAAATTGCGCTCGAGCCTGACCATCATCGGGTTGGTCATCGCCATCGTCGCGTTCGGATTGCTTCAGACGGTGGTGGAAGCCTGGTTTGCGGGCTCGAATGCGGCGTCTGCGTCTCGTCTGGTGACGCGCAACGCCATTTCGTTAGTGTTTCCAATGCCGGTCTACTATCGCGAACGCATGCGCTCAGTCAGCGGTGTCAAATCGGTCACGCTACTCAATTGGTTCGGTGGTATTTACAAGGAACCAAGAAATTTCTTTCCGCAATTTGCGGTCGACCACGAGAATTTCTTTGACCTGTACCCTGAGTTCATTTTCCCGCCCGATCAACTGGCGGCGTTCAAACGCGACCGCCAGGGTGCTGCGGTCGGCCGGAAACTCGCCGATGAATTCGGCTGGAAGATAGGCGACACCATCCCCATCCGCGGCACCATTTTTTCAGGGACATGGACCTTTACCCTTCGCGCCATTTTCGACGCCAAAGATGACACGACCATCACCCGGCAAATGTACTTTCACTGGGACTACATTAACGAATGGCTAAAGCAAAAATTCCCGCGGCGCGTAGAACAGATCGGCACGTTTGTCATCGAGGTCGATGATCCCTCGCGCACAGCCGATATCGCCAAAGCAATCGACGCCGAGTTCAAGAATTCGCTGGCCGAAACGTTGACCGAGACAGAAAAATCGTTCCAGCTCGGCTTCATCTCGCAAATGGAACAGATCATCCTGACGATCCGGATCGTTTCGTTCGTGGTGATTTTCATCATCATGGCCGTGGTCGCCAATACCATGGCCATGACGGCGCGCGAACGACTGACCGAATACGCGACGTTGAAGGCGCTCGGCTTCGGGCCTGGTTTCGTCGCGTCATTGATTTTTGGCGAGGCGCTCATGCTTGCGCTGATCGGCGGCGTATTGGGAATCCTGCTCACATTTCCGCTGGCTCAAGGTGTGGGTGTGATTGCGGCGGCTGTTTTGCCGGTCTTCAAGGTAACGCAGGGTACGGTGCTGATGCAGCTTGCCTGTGCGCTCGTCGTCGGCGTGGTTGCCGCGCTGGTGCCGGGCTGGCGCAGTGCACGTATCAAGATTGTCGACGGGCTGAGACACGTCGGATGAAGGTGCCCTTCTCCTATGTGTTCCGCAATTTATGGGCCCGCAAACTCACCACGCTGCTGACGGCGGGTGGCATGGCGCTGGTCGCGTTTGTATTCGCGGCGGTGTTGATGCTGGACGCAGGTTTGAACAGAACCATGGTCGGCACCGGCAGTATCGATAACGTGATTTTTATCAGGAAAGGTGCGGAGACCGAAATCCAGAGCGGTGTCACGCGGGATCAGGCGGCACTGGTGGCGAGCCTGCCGCAGGTGGCGCGCGGCGAGGACGGCTACCCATTAGCCTCAAAGGAATCGTTGGTCCTGATTTCCCTGGTCAAAACTGGGCAGGACAGGGGTTCCAACATCGTCACGCGCGGCGTGTCGCCGATGGGCTTCGTGTTGCGACCACAGGTGAAGATCGTTCAGGGCCGCATGTTTCGGCCTGGCTCATCCGAAATTGTCGTAGGCAAAAGTATTCACGATGAATTTGACGGTGTGGCCATCGGCCAGAAATTGCGTTTCGCACAAAACGAATGGCTTGTCGTTGGCACATTCGACGGCGGCAAGAGTGCATTCGACTCCGAGGTTTGGGGCGATGTGGAACAACTCATGCAGGCATTTCGCCGGACCAATTATTCTTCGGTCATTGTGAAAATGACTAGCGCCGATAACTTCGATGTCATGATAAAAGGCGTCACGGACGACATTCGGATCGGCCTGGAAGGCAAGCGGGAGCGGCTTTTCTATGAAGACCAGTCGCGCGCCCTTTCGACCTTCATTTCATTCCTGGGCGTTTTTTTATCGGTCATTTTTTCAGTTGGCGCAATGATCGGTGCGGCCATCACCATGTATTCATCGGTGGCCATGCGCACGGCCGAAATCGGCACCCTGCGTGCCCTCGGTTTCAGGCAGCCCTCGATATTGGTCGCGTTTCTGACCGAGGCGTTGCTGCTAGGACTGGTGGGTGGATTGGCGGGGCTGGTATGTGCGGCGTTTTTGCAGACGATCACCATTTCGACGATGAATTTCCAGTCGTTTTCGCAACTGGCATTTAGTTTTTTGCTGACAGTCAAGATCGCGCTGCTGACCTTGTTGTTTTCGTTGGTCATGGGCTTTGTGGGCGGATTTCTGCCGGCCGTGAAGGCGGCGCGCATGAAAATTGTTGATGCTTTGCGTGCCGCTTAGGAAGGCGTTTTCAAGAGCCGTTAAAGCTGCGCTTCAAGATTATCGATGAGCCGCGTTGCGCCCAATCGTGCGGCGGCAAGCACCACCAATGCATGGTCGTCGGCAGTTGGTGGCAACAGATCGTGTTGGCGGCGAATGGCCACGTAATCCGCTTGCCAGCCTTGCGTCACCAACGTGTCCTGCGCGTTCGTTTCGAGCGCGGCGAATTCCCGATTGTTTGCCTGTATCGCGGATTTGACCGCCCGCAACGCAGCATTGAGTTGCGGCGCGTTGGCGCGCTCAGCGGGGCTCAGGTAAGCGTTTCGCGAAGAAAGCGCCAGGCCGTCGTCCGCACGTATGGTTTCTGCCAGCACCATCTCGATGGGCAGATTCAATTGCCGCACCATGTTATCGAGCACGCGGCATTGCTGGTAATCCTTTTTACCGAATATGGCGAATTGCGGTTGCACGATGTTGAATAGCTTCAGCACCACGGTGGCCACGCCGCGATAGTGTCCCGGCCGAACCGCGCCCTCAAGAATGTGCTGAATTTCCGGTGGCTCCACGACGTAAGTTTGCGGCTCGGGATACATTTCCGCTTCATCCGGCGCAAACAAGACATCGACACCCGCTGCGCGACATTTTTCGGCGTCCTCAGGCAGCGTGCGCGGATACTTGCCGAAGTCTTCCTTCGGGCCGAACTGCAGGCGGTTGACGAAAATCGAGACAACGACACAGGCTTGGCTGCCGACGCGTGTACGTGCGATTCGCATCAGCTCGAGATGCCCGACGTGAAGGCTTCCCATCGTTGGCACGAAGCTAACGACTGACTCTGCTTTCAGGCGCGCGCGTAAGTCGGCGACGGTATGAACAATATCCATCAAGCTGCTCAGGAGGCGTTGATGTATTCGCGCGTGCCGCGCAAATTCTCGATGCGCTTGATCAACATATCCATGTGCTCGCGGTTATCGGCAAAATTGAAGGGGCCGCTGTTGACGATCAACAGCGGCGACTCGCGGTATTCGTAAAAATGCCTAGTATAAGATTCAGACAAACGCATCAGATAGTCTTCACTGATGCTCTTTTCCATCGGTCGCGCGCGCCGCTGAATACGCGCCATCAATTGGTCTACCGAAGCCTGCAGGTAAATCACCAGGTCCGGCGTCGGCGCTTGTGGCTTCAGATAATTGTAAAGCTGCGAATAGAGATTGAATTCATTGTCATCCAGCGTAAGCTTTGCAAACAGCGCGTCCTTGGCCAGCATATAGTCGGCAATGGTTTTCTTTTCGAACAAATCCGGTTGGCGGACCGCGGCCAGTTGATTGATACGCTGGAACAGAAAAAACATTTGTGTTGAAAGCGCGTGGCGTTTCATGTCGCGGTAAAACAACGGCAAAAAAGGATTAGCGCTCGGATCTTCCAGCAGCAATTCGGCTCGGTAGTGCTCAGCCAACAACCGCGCAAGCGTGGATTTTCCGCAGCCGATCGGGCCTTCTACGACGATGTAACGATATTTCATCGGCAACTATTACTTAAATTGTGCATTTTTTCGACAAACACTAGTAGTGGCGGGCCTTCCCAGCCATTTGTGCCTGCACATGCCCGCCAAATGGCGATCTGCGTATTTCATTTCGATGCGAAGCGCGGTCGGTAATTTTTTACTGCGCTTCATATTGTGGAGGCCCGACACCCGCGATATCCAGTGTCGCCAGTAGTGTTTTTGCGACACCTTTTCCAGGCACGGCGATGTCTGGCGCTATCCCAACCAGCGGCACCAGGACGAAAGCTCGCTCATGCATACGTGGGTGCGGGATCGTAAGACCGCGCTCGTTGATGCTCATGTCATTAAAAAGAAGAATATCGAGATCGAGGGTACGCGGTCCGTTTTTCTCTTCATTTGTACTTTTTCTCACGCGCCCGTGCTGCGCTTCGATCGCGTGCAAGCGAGCGAGAAAATCGTGCGGCGAGAGCGTGGTTGTGACTTGTGCAACAGCATTTACAAAGGGCGGCTGATCCAAAACTCCCACCGGCGCTGTTTCATACATTGCCGAAATTTTCACCAGTGCCGTCTCGGGCAATTCGTCGATGTCGCGCAATGCTTGCTGTACTTGCAACACTGGATGATCCAGATTGCTGCCCAGCGCAACAAATACAGTCGAGCGCGATGCTGAAAAATTGCCGTCTGTAAATGTCACGGTGTCGCTTCCGTCGCCGGAACGTGCGATGAATCTACGGCGGCGTCGTTGCCGCTCTCGCCGACATTTTTCTTTCTACGGCGGCGCTTCTTAGCCTTGGGTTCATCGTCCGGCAGCAGCATACTTTCCTGCGTCTGCTCATCGGCAAACTGGAAACGTTCCCACCATGCGGCGATTTCCTTGTCAGCGTCGCCGGCCTCGGCGCGCAGCGCATAAAAATCATAGCTGGCGCGAAATCGTGGGTGCGTAAGCGTGCGAAACGCCTGGCGCTGGGAGCGATGCAGGAACCGCGGTTGCGCGAGCCACAGCTCCTTGATTAATGGATCAAGACGTCGCGGTACGGCGAGCGTTTTGCGTTGGAGATCGAGCACATCATCCATCGCCTCGTGCATCGCCTGCAGCGGCCGCACACCTTTCGCTTCCAGCGCGCGCCAGCGCTGTACCATCGGCCACCAAAATAATGCGGCAAATAGAAACGGCGGCGATACTCCTTTGTCCTGCGCGATGCGTTCGTCGGTGCGCTGCAAAGCAAGCACGACAAACGCTTTTGCGGCGGGGTCACTGAACAATTGGTCGAGCACCGGAAGTATCCCGGCGTGCAGACCGAGCGAACGCAACTTTTCGATGCCGTTGAGCGCATGCCCGGAAAAAAGCAGCTTCAGCATTTCGTCGAATAGCCGCGCGGTTGGCACGTTATCGAGTAGCGGCGCCAGTTCCGCAATCGGTGCTTCGGTCGCGGGGTCGATCGTGAAACCCAGCTTGGCTGCCAATCGCGCAGCGCGCATCATGCGGACAGGGTCTTCACGATAACGCGCGGCCGGGTCGCCGATCATCACCACGCGTTTCTGCTTGATGTCCGCAAAGCCATTTACGCAGTCCCAGACTTCTTCGCGCTCCGGGTCGTAGAAGAGTGCGTTCATGGTGAAGTCGCGGCGAATGGCGTCTTCCTGCTGGTTGCCGTAAACATTGTCGCGCAGCAAACGGCCATGTTCATCAGCGCGCCCGTCTTTTTCATCCGCATCGGCGGCTGGATGGTTGGCGCGAAAAGTGGAGACCTCGACCGTCTCATCGCGAAACATAACGTGTACGAGTTTGAAGCGTCGGCCAATGATGCGTGCCCGCCGGAACACGCTGCGCACTTGCTCCGGTGTGGCGTCGGTGGCAACGTCATAGTCTTTGGGATGCCTGCGTAACAACAAGTCACGAACTGCACCGCCCACGACAAAAGCCTTGTAGCCGGCACGATGCAGTCCCTCGCACACACTGACCGCCGCGTTGGAGAGTTCATCGCGGCGAATGCCATGCTCGGGCTGCGCGTAAATTCGTTCCTTTACAGCTGACTGTTTGCGGGGTTTCTTCGCGCCAAATACTCTTTCGATGAATTTCTTGATCACGCGTTGTCTTTAAAATGTCGAAATAATCGGCCAGCCTCGCGCCACGGCATGCGCGCGCAAACTGTCATCGGGGTTCACAGCAATGGGGTCGCTGACGACGTCGAGAAGGGCAAGATCGTTGTGCGAGTCGCTGTAGAAAAAACTGCGATCAAAATCGGCAAGTTTTTTACCCATCGCTTCCAGCCATTGCTTCACACGCGTTACCTTGCCGTCCCGAAAGGAAGGTTCTCCGATAGGGCGCCCAGTATAGCGGCCATCGATCATCTCAACGTCGCACGCGATCAGATGCGGCACGCCGAATCGCGCGGCAATGGGTGACGTAATAAATGCATTGGTGGCGGTCACGATCGCGCAGAGATCAGTCGCATGCGTTTTTAGTAATGCCAAGGCTTTCTCCCCGATCATTGGCTCGATTTTTGATGCCATGTAGCGCTGATGCAAGGGCTTCAACTCGGCGTCCGACTTGCCGCTGATCGATGCGAGTGTGAATGCCAGATATTCGCGAATATCGAGCGTGCCTGCTTTGTACTGTTGCCAGTAAAAATCATTCTTCCGCGCATATTCTTTGCCATCGACGACGCCCTCTTCGACAAGAAACTCCCCCCATGCATGATCGCTGTCACCGGCAAGCAGGGTGTAATCAAGGTCAAACAGGGCGAGATTCATACAAGCCTCGGCTGTGCCATTTCGCGCAGTAATGGTAACGTGATCTCTCGGCCCGTTTCGAGCGAGTACCGGTCAAGCGCATCAAGAAAGCCAATAAGCGTCGCGGTGTCGCGCCGGGCGTGGCGCAACAAATAGTTAATTACCTCCTCCCGAAGACCAAACCCGCGCGAGCGTGCATGGGCGCGCAGCGCGTCGGATTTTTCTGCGTCGGAAAGCGGCGTTTCCAGTGGCCACCAGTACATGACCCGCCTGGTTGGCATTAAGCAAATTAATGAGGTTGAACAGTCCAATCTGGCGTTCGTCGCTGAGGTTATGAACATCGTCTGCGGCGAAGCGGGCCGCCGTCTCGGGCAAAACACCCGCGTGGTTCACAAAGTATTCGGTTGCATTTAATGCCCCCAATAAAGATTGTGCCAAATGGGATTTTCCGCTTCCAACCTCGCCCCACAAATACAAAACCGTCGCGGGCAGAACCCCTGAAGCCGCATCCACCAATGCTTTGAGGGCTTCGGCATTGCGACCGGGCACAAAATTGTCGAGCGTGGGCGCAGGTGGGGGAATGAGATCGAGAATGAGCTGCTTCACCTGCTCGATTATACCTTTGCGCACTCTTCCCCAGCGGCGCGCAAAAAGAAACGGCCGGTGTTGCCACCGGCCGTTTTGCTGATGCTGGACCGCAACGAGGATCAGAACTCGTAGCGCAACGTCGCTTGCAATGCCCACTGCGATTCACCACGCTGCTGACGGGTCGTGAAATCGTCGACGTTACCTACGCTGTAGATGTAACGTCCAGCGGCATCGAGACCGACAACGTTCACAAAGCTCCTTGGCTGGCCGCCGTTGGACTGAAAGCGGATTTCATCGATGCGACCCCATTTTTTGTTGAGGAGGTTACCCACGTTTAGAACGTCGAAAACGAAAGTTGCTTTGTGGTCCTTGAAGAAGCCAGGGAGCTGCTGGCTGATACGCATATCGATGCTGTTGGTCCAGGGTGAGAAGCTGGAGTTTCGCTGGGTTATGCCGCCACGGGCATTGGATAGCCCGCCATTCGCGTTAACGATCTTCCAGAACGCCTCTTCGTTGGCTTTGCCGGTTGCGGTATCGCCAAGGAACACTACCTCACCGGAACCAAATGACTTAGGGACAAACATCAGATCGTTACCGGCAAGACCGTCGCCGTTCGCGTCATTCGAGTAGGTCCAGCTATACGGCTTGCCCGAGCGCCCTTCAACAAAAAAACCAATTTCGGTTTTTAATCCTTTAAAGAAGTTATGACGCCAATTCATGGTTCCGTTAATTCTGTCCTTCACTAAATAGACTGAGTTTGCTGCACCGGTTTCGTTGGGGCTGAAAATTGCGCGCGATGCCCAGTTCGAGTTTGAAACCGATGATGTCAGACCGCTGACTTCGGTTGCGTCGGTGTAAGTGTAAGAGAGTGACCAGGACCAATTGTTTTTCATCGGCCGGCTCAGGGATACGGTCGCCAGATTTCCCTCACCTTCACGGGTCTTTGAGGCGATCAACACATTGTTGAAGCCCGGATTGCTAAGCGCGCGGTTGCGATTATTCACACTACAAATTGCACCGGTGGTGAGTCGCGCCCCTCCAGGGGTCCAGCAGACTGGATTGAAGGCGGTCGCGGTATAAAACAAATCGCGTCCATCGGTGCCGGTTCGTGTCGGCGCGCCCAGATTCAGGTGTTTGTAAAAAATACCCGTTTCGGTTTTGGTGTACAAATACTCGATGCCGGCGACTACTCCCCACCATGGCAGCTCATGTTCGAACGCCAAATTGGCTTTCCAGATGGACGGTTGCCCAAGTCCATCTTGGAGGAAATCAACGTTTGAGGCCGGAGGAGACCCCAAATTAGTA
>ENA-OFCE01001531-OFCE01001531.1-metagenomes-genome-assembly--contig:-NODE-1531-length-11566-cov-2.972982_pt1 | contig 11566 bp, 13 predicted proteins | sample MGYA00153388_OFCE01 | MGnify analysis MGYA00153388
CAGTAAGTTATGAAAGATCAGGATTTTCAGGAATTACTTTAGCACATAATGCAAAAAGCATCGAAGAAGTAGATGTGGTACTCAAAAAAGCAGAGCAAGCAGGAGCAAAGATAATCAAAAAAGCTCAAGAGGTCTTCTGGGGTGGGTATAGTGGTTATTTTGCAGATCCAGATGGATACTTATGGGAGGTTGCTTGGAATCCATTTATAGAATTTGACGAAAAGGATGCCTTAATCTTTCCATAAGTTCAAAATAATGATTTCACCCGCATCGATAGTATAGGACCTCTGACAGTTATATGAGCCAAGGTGACCGTATCACTGGTAACTAGCCTGAATCCATAGTAATTAGGATTCAGGCTAGTTTTTGCTTAGGAGGGGAAGGGTGCTTTATTTTTATAAGAAACTGCCATAGAATTGAGAAGAACGTAAATGGATTGCAATAAAAGTTGATATTTCAACTAAAGAATTATATAGTTATAATTAGTGAAATAATAACTAATTTAGTAATGGGGGAATTATTTATTAACAAACTGAAAAATGAAGTCTTACGGGAAGTTGGGATGCTCGCACGCTGCATTCAGTCCATTAGTGATATAAAATTTCGGGAAATAAAATTACAAAGAGGGCAATTTATTTTTCTGACTCGTATTTGCGAGTGCCCTGGTGTTAATCTGGTTGAACTTTCTAATATATTAAAAGTGGACAAAGCAACAACAACCAAGGCGGTTCAAAAGCTGATGGATGAGAACTATGTGCGAAGAGAACGTGGTAATGATGATAAACGGATGTGGCACCTTTTTCCGTCAGCAAAAGCTAAGGAGGCTTACTCCTATATCATTCAAGAAGAGAATCAGAATATTGAAAGCTGCTTCAATGGATTTAATTTAGAGGAAAAAGAAGCCGTATTTCAATTGTTGAAGAAAATGCGTGAAAATATTGAACAGGATTGGAAAGAACTAAAGAATTTCAAAGAAGAACGAGAATGAAGATGGTCTCTCCAAAGGGTTATGTGCACCTGTAGGATCGTTACGCATTACGGCATAGAGAAAGATGAGATTAGTCACACCGCTAGCGTAATAGCGAGAATTTTTAAAAGAATATAATGTATGCAAACTCCTGGAAAGTAGCTTAGTCTTGCAGGAGTTTTGTATTTTTATGGTAAATACATACAAGGTCCTCTTTGCAAATATCGGCATGATTGTTGAATTGCTAAAACAAGTTTTCTAATAGGCTAAAACTTACTAAATAGGGGGAGTTATCATGAAGACGTATAAAGTTGCCGTTATTCCTGGTGATGGAATTGGGCCAGAAGTATTGGCCGAAGGTATAAAAGTATTGAAAGAAGTGGCAAAACTAGACGGAACATTTTCATTTGATTTTGTAACCTTTCCTTGGGGCTGCGAGTACTACCTTAAACATGGGAAAATGATGGACGATGCTGGCATGGAGTGTTTGCAGGAGTTTGACGCCATCTATTTAGGAGCTGTTGGTTACCCCGGCGTTCCAGATCATATTTCTCTGTGGGATTTGTTGTTAAGGATCAGAAAAGGCTTTGATCAGTATATCAATTTGCGGCCGATTCAATTGTTAAAAGGTGCGCCTTGTCCTTTAAATGGTGTCCAGCCAGGCCAAATCGATATGCTTGTCGTTCGCGAAAACAGTGAAGGAGAATATGCAGGGGCAGGCGATTGGTTATTTAAGGGCAAACCTGAGGAAGTAGTTTTACAAACTGGGGTTTTCTCGCGTAAAGGAACAGAACGTGTTATCCGTTATGCTTATGAGTTAGCCCGGAAAACAGGAAAAACACTCACGAGCATTAGTAAAGCCAATGCTTTAAATTATTCCATGGTCTTTTGGGATCAGGTATTTGTAGAAGTTAGCAAAGAATATCCGGATGTAAAAACCTATTCCTATCTGGTTGATGCAGCCAGCATGTTTTTTGTAAAAGATCCTGGGCGCTTTCAGATTGTCGTGACCTCTAATCTTTTCGGCGATATACTTACCGATTTAGGAGCCGCCATTACTGGTGGTATGGGTCTGGCAGCCGGTGCAAATTTGAACCCAGAACGTAAATATCCTTCTATGTTTGAACCAATTCATGGTTCTGCGCCTGATATTGCTGGAAAAGCCATTGCCAATCCTATAGCTTCCATTTGGTCAGTTAGTCAAATGCTTGACTTTTTTGGACAGGAAGAATGGGGAAAAATCGTTTTAACAGCGATTGAACAAGTATTAGTTAAGAATGAATGCTTGACGCCGGATTTGGGAGGAAAAGCTAAGACGAATGAAGTTGGTGATGCCGTTGTATCTGCTATTTATGCCATGAAAAAGAATTAATTTATAATGCAAAAAGGGACCGTAATCTCCTTTTTCTCAGCGAAAGTGAGTTAGTAAATACTTTTAAAGCATTAACTGTCTTACGGCACGATAAAGTTCAATAGTAGTTACATTATTCGTGCGTGCATCCCTTCCCTGAAGGAAAATATGATTTTTCTTTCCTAAGCTATAGTAGTTGGCATTAGTCGGCCCAAATATAGCAACAGTAGGCGTTCCCACTGCTTGAGCAATATAGAGGGGGCCTGTATCACCGGAGATAAATGTACGTGCTTGTTTTGTTATGGCTCCCAGCTGCTTTAGATTGACTAATCCGGTAACATCGATGGGCTTGTGTCTCATTCCAGCTATTATCTTTTTAGTAAGAGGGCGATCGCTTTTAGCACCAAAGATTAGTATTGGCAACTGGTATGTGTCTACCAGCAGATCTCCTAACCTTGCGAATTTATCTGTAGGCCAGCATTTATCTGGCTGACTTGCAGCAGGATTAAGTATAAAGAAGCCTCTCTCCTTAAGACCGTGATTCGCCATAAATTCCATAGCAAATCGTTCGTCCCATAATGAAATCTGCATTTCCATCTCGGGCTCAGTCCTATGAATGCCGAATTCTTTTAGAACACTCAGATACCGTGAGAACACGGTAGGAAATTTTTCAGTCTTCACTTTAACATTAGCAAAATATTCGGCATGCTCCGGAGGGGTGGGTAAACATAGTCGGTATTTAGCACCGCTGAGATAGCTTAGTAACCCACTTCTAAGCATTCCGTGCAGATCAATACTGACCTGAAACTTCTCCTTTCGTATTTGCTTAACGAAGGCCAGATTTTTTCTGACTAAAGCATGATAGTCACCTGTTTTTTTGGCCTCGTCGTTCCACTCCTTGCGAGGCCACACAAAAACGCTGTCAAGATTACTATTATCTTGAATGACTTCTTGTGATTTCGACTCTACCAGCCAAGATATATGTGCAGAAGGGAAAGCCTTTCTGAGTTCACGAGCGACGGGTGAAGCCTGCAGGACATCACCAATAGAACTTAAACGAAGGATTAGGATTCTTGGTAACTTTCGATGACTAAGAAATTGATCTAGCAACAAATATATCACCCCGCCAGGATTGTTTGATAATAGTATTCCAATAATCTGTCCTAATTTCCCTGGGTGTTATAACCAGAAAAGACTTGGCTACAATGTCCATTGTTTGAGTGTTAACGGTTTTTCAATAACAGTGGTGTCGTGATCCGAAATACTAATTTCATAGATGATTCATACACAGAAAAACCAGCATGTAATGTGCTGGTTTTTGTGCAGAACAAATGACATATCTTTTTCTTTGCCCCATATTGTAAAAATGGCTAAGGTCTATATTAAGGTTGATTAGGCATCGTGGTATTTCATGGTAATCTTTAAATTACTCTATAGTTAAGTGCAGCCCAAACTCTTCGGATAATCCTTTAATTCCCGCATCCGTCACACGAACGGCACGGCCATCGGGTAAGTTTTCTATCCATTTAAGCTCAAATAGCCGTCTTGTAAGGGAGGCTCCTAAGCTTCCTGCTAAATGATACCGGCGTTCGCTCCAGTCCAAACATTGGCGAGCAAAGCAACGACGGCTCTTAGGGCTTTTTTCGACTGTTACTCCGAACTCGTGTAATTTTGTTTTACCTTTTGCATTTAAGATAAACTCTTTCCCTGATTTTTCTATGAAATTCATTTCAACAAGTCTATCTGTCAGTGCAACACCGATTTTACCTGCTAGATGGTCGTAGCAGGTTCGTGCAAATTGTAAGGCGTGTAATTGATTGGATTCTCGAAGTGAGCGGATCGGTTTTGGTGGTGAAATGGTTTGAAGTGCTTCCAATGCATGTCCAACCTCGCTGTTTGCGAGGCGAAAATATTTATGCCGGCCATGGGATTCTTGAATGAGCAGACCAGCATTTATCATTTTTGCAAGATGCGTACTGGCCGTCTGAGGTGAGATTCTAGCGGCACGAGCCAAATCGCCTGCAGGCAGCGCTTTTCCTCCAAGTAAGCTTACAAGCATTGCTGCACGTGATGGATTACCGATAAGAGAGGCAACCTCAGCAAGGTTAGGGTTTGAATTCATATGTGCTCAACCTCCAGATATAACATTCATACTTCGATGATAAACGAAATATTGTCGTGTTACAATAGCGCTAGGACGAAAAAGTTATTTAAAAAGAGGTGTCGGACAGTATGATTGTTCAATGTAATTCTATTAGACAACACGGCCATATCAAGCAGCAACAACAAGGATTTGCTGCAGTTCGCATTCGAACAATTGCTGGTAATATGACGAGTGATCAGCTTCGCAAAGTAGCGGATTTATCTGATAAATACGGTCAAGGACAACTCCACATTACCACTCGTCAGTCAGTGGAGATACATTGGGTGCAGGAAAATCAGTTGGAAACAATTTTTCAAGAGATACAAGATTTTGATTTACTTCTCGCGGTTCGCGGGCCTCGGATAATGACAGTGATTGCCTGCCCGGGCATAACCCTTTGTAAGCGAGGAATTGGCGATACAGTCATGTTGGCCAATCAGTTGAATGATTGTATGGTAGGACGAGAAATGTCAGGCAAAACAAAAATCGCCGTCAGTGGTTGTCCAAGTTCATGTGCAAAGCCTCAAATCAATGATATTGGACTTCACAGCGTTATGATCCCTGCTGTGGCCGAGGATGTGTTGCGTGTAATTCCTGTGCTCAGAATTGTAAAGTTGAAGCGATTAAGGTTCGGGAATTGGTACCCTGTATTGATAGAGACAAATGTGTTGGGTGCGGGGTATGTGTCAAGAATTGTCCCAAGCAGGCTTTGATTGCCGAAAGGCAAGGATATGCCGTATATGTGGGAGGGAAAATCGGAAAAAAACCGATGCTAGGTACCAAAATTTTTTCCGTTATTCCTGAACAGGAGGCTATTTCTTACATTCAGGTAATACTGGAGGCTTATAATCGGTTGAGTATTAAGGGTGAGCGAATCGGCACTGTGATAAATCGTATTGGAATGGCTAACTTTCAACAAGAAATATTGAAACAAGATGCTTTCAAAGAAAACGCTGCCTTGCATTTATCGTGATATCACCACGGTGGTGTAATATAGACAATCAAAATCTACGGCAGAAGATTATATTCTGACGTAGATTTTTTTGTTTGTAAAGTCTTATCGATTATTTTCCTTTAGAAAGGTTTCAATATTTTTTAATACCTTTTCGCTTAGGCGGTCGAAGGCCTGTCTGGTGAGGCCGGATGATATATTCATGCAGTTGACATGGGGATTGGCAAGAAGCTTGCCGGTATCATCGCCAAGTGCGGCAGCCGTGTCGCAGAAAAATTCGTTATCACCGTGTTCCAGCCATTTGGCAAGGGCAGGGATATCGTGGGATGGACCGATGGAGGTATTGAACATTATTTTGTGATTGCCAAACCATTTAAATTGTTCATCGTGGAATAAGATGGCGTTTTTATTCAGGCAGGTGCAGATGACATCAACTGTGTTCAGAAGTTCTTTTAGTGGCAGGTATTTGATACTTTTTGCTTCCTGTTCCGGTTTGCGGGTACGGCTGAAATAATATAAATCAGCTCCCAGTGCCTGGAGACCGGCGGCAATCAGCTGACCGGAAGTACCGAGACCGACGATGCCGACTTTTAAATCAGTAAGCTCTACCGGCAGTTCCTGCCACTGTTTATCGCCGAAACCGTGGAGATAGCGGATAAGTTCGCTGATTATGTATTCGACAACGCCCTGGTCTCCGTAATCGCGGACGCCGTATACTATAATATTTCTGGCACGGGCGGCGCGAATATCTACATTGGCGCTTGCTTCGGAATATAGGCTGCAACACATGCCAATGTAGCGAATGTCGGGGCAGGCATCAAGTACATTTTTTTCTATACGGCTAGTATAACTGAGCAGTACGGCATCAGCATCGCCGATTCGATGAATTATTTCCGCATCGTCCTTCGGAACGTCATCAAATAGCACTACTTCTTTCGCATAATCATGGAGTTTCTGCTGGGCTGACGGAATCAGCCTTATCGTTTCTATGGCAACTAATTTTTTAAACATTTCATGATACCTCTTTCCAAGTTTACTTTATATTTTCTTAAAATTACTTTATAGCTATAAAGATACGTTGTCAGGCTCTTTTTAACCTTTTATTAGTTTGGCAGGAGTTCTATATTTAGATGTTTAACTACTACTATTAGAAGTTTGGCATTGGAAGAATTATTTGTGATAGCATACTGTTGTTAGTGTAATAATTCGAATGTCCTAACGAATAAAGAAGTGATAAAGGAGGAATGACCATGTTTGGAATCGTTCACTATGAGATGTTCTTACTTGCGGGTATCATACTGAATCTAACTCCTGGACCCGATACCATATATGTTTTAAGTCGCAGTATATCACAAGGTCGTAGGGCGGGGATTTATTCTTCATTAGGTATTAGTTCAGGAGGTTTAGTTCATACCTTACTTGCAGCATTGGGATTATCTGTCATCCTAGCTCAATCTTATTTTGTATTTACCATTGTCAAAATAGCCGGTGCTTTCTATCTTGCTTATTTAGGTATCACTACTTTACTTGCAAAAAATAGTACGCTGGTTTCACCTAATGGAGAAGTCATGTCTAATCAAGATCTATATTTGCAGGGGCTTCTAACCAGTGTACTCAATCCCAAAGTTGCCCTGTTTTTTCTGTCCTTTCTTCCCCAGTTTATTGTCTTAGAGAATAGCTATGGTATTTTGCCTTTTATAATCCTTGGAGTAACTTTCGTAACAACCGGTACTCTTTGGTGCTTACTACTCGTTTTTTTCTCATCTGGTATGACAAATTTCCTTCGGCAAAGAAGTCAAGCGGCTCATATGATGAACAAAGTATGCGGGGGAATTTATTTGCTTTTGGGGGTAAAAATTTTAACGGTTGAACGGTGAAACTAAGCTGCATTATTAAGGTAATGGACTTAAAGACGTTAGACGATATCATTCAAAGGTAGGCTGAATCCCAGGCACTCTCAAATTTAAAAAGGGGGATTAATTAATGGTTACTTGTTATTTGCGATATATTATTGATCCTTATAAAGTCGCAGAGTTTGAAGAATACGGAAAGATGTGGATACCACTTGTAAATAAACTAGGTGGTGTTCATCATGGATACTTTTTGCCCCATGAAGGAGCAAACAATGTTGCTTATGCTTTATTTAGCTTCCCAAGTCTTGCTGAATATGAGCGATATAGAGAAATCATTAAAACTGATGATGCATGCAAGATTGCTTTTGATTTTGCAGAAACAACTCGCTGTATTTTGAGTTATGAACGCAGTTTTTTAAAGCCTGTATTTAAATAAGTCATAATAGGCATTGGTCAAAATATTGACTAATGCCTATTTTTATCCGCAATTCAAGGTCATGCTAATTTGTATTACTATACGGTGGGTAAAAGCCCATTAGATTTTTAACACTACGGCAGTTATCCGCGGATGTTAGCATTTCAAGCAAAGTAAAGGCCACCCCTAAGGCAGTAGATGGACATGATGAGGTTATTATATTTCTATCAACGACAATAGGTTGATTCATCACTTGTACTCCGAAATTAGCTAATTGTTGTTGACGCAAGCCATTATTTAAATGATAGGTAGTACCTTTGCGACCTTTCAATACGCCGCTTTTGCCTATTGGTAAAGCTCCAACGCATACTGATGCGATGATTTTTTCCTCCTGATCAAATTTCCGGATGACAGAAAGAAATTCCTCGCTAAAAGCATCGACGTAAAAACCTGCCTCTTCAAAGCCACCTGGGATAGCCAAAGAATCAAACATCGTTACATCAACCTCGGATAACTGTATTTCGGGAATTATGGTAAAATTCCAGGTACACTTCAACTCTTTTCGTAGACCACAGGTTATTACTTCCGTAGAACCATCTCCTTCTAGCTTATTCCAGCCCAGCACATCGGTAAAAACACTGGCTTCATAAGCTTCAAAACCGTTGGATAGTAAGAGTAATACTTTTTTTGTTTTCATTAAGATCACCGCCTTAATTGTATTTTCTTATGCTTTATCGTATCATAGACGTAAGTAAATATAAAATTGAATGTTTAGAATCTAAGATTCGATAATGCTGAATTAAAGGAGGTGCCTTATGGAACTTCGTCAACTCAAAACCTTTGCGCTCATCGCAAAACTGGGTAGCTTTGTGCAGGCGGCAGATCGGTTAGGATATGCTCAGTCAACAATAACAAACCATATTCAAATCTTAGAAAATGAGATGGGGGTTAGGTTATTTGAACGGCTTGGGCATCGAGTCATGTTAACGAATCAGGGTAAATCCTTGCTGCCCTATGCTGAACAAGTCATTAAGCTTACTTCTGAGGCGTTAACGATTACAGCAAATACTGATGATCTCCAAGGTAAGTTGACAATTGGCACTGGCGAGTCATTGGGAACCTATCGTTTGCCAGGGGTGTTCCAGACTTACCGAAGAGCTTATCCCAAAGTAGAAATGATTTTAAAGTTTGCAAGTTGTACTACCATTTGCGATCGTATTCGTAACAACGAAATCGATGTTGGGATTATCATTAATGATAAGATTATGGGGGAGGATCTTATTGTGGAGAATATATCTGATGAACAAATGTTATTCCTAACAGCCCCAGATCACCCTTTGGCTCTGAAGAAGATAATTACACCCCATGACCTAGCTGAAACATGCGTCATTCTTACCGAACCAGGCTGCAGCTATCGCTCTTCCGTAGAAAGAATCCTAAAGGACTGTAGGGTGTCACCGCAGTCCTTCTTAGAAGCGAGCAGTATTGAAACAATAAAACAATTGATCATGCTTGGTCTAGGAATTTCCATGCTGCCTAGGTTTACAGTTGAAAAAGAATTAGTTGAAGGTCGAATTCATGCTATCTGCTGGGATGGGCCTATTCCCAATTACAAAGTACAGATGTTGTATCACAAAGATAAATGGATATCACCAACCCTTCAATCTTTCTTAGGCACGACGCGAGAATATTTATTTGGCAACAGGGACTGATAATAAAATCAAATTGCCTCCAGTATATAAGTGCAGGATAAGACAAGGGGCAGGAAAAAGCAATGTACCTGTAAAAAATGCTGTATGATACTACTTCTCATTAGCAGTATACGATGGTATGATAAGAATATATATGGGTTATTCTTTAAAAGATAGGCTGCAGATAATGTAGGATAGGAATATACGCAAAAGAAAACATTTGAGGAAGGACTAATGCCCAATGAAGATTATTGATGCCCACATCCATTTCTGTCAGGACCCTTACTTTGACCAGATTGCAGAATCGGCGGGCCATAAAAATACTAGTGCGCATCTGAAAGACCAATATGCTGCGCATAACATTGTTCATGGTGTGGTCATGGGCAACCGGAGCCTGGAGCTCCACGAACACGATTATCCTGATGATCTTAGCTATTGCATCGGGCTGGATAGCACCTGCTTTAACGTGGATGAGGTAGTGCAGCAAGCTTATTTAGTAGAAAAACATTTGCAAAGAAAGAACTGTGTAGGCATTAAGCTATATCCGGGCTACAACCACTTTTATATTTACGATTCGGTGGTTGACCCGTTTTATCAGCTGGCAATGCAGTATAAAAAACCAGTGGCTATTCATACCGGATTGACAGCTTCCAGCAATGCCCTGTTGAAATACAGTCATCCTTTGACCTTGGATGAAGTAGCAGTACGCTATCCTCATGTTCAGTTTGTTATGTGTCATATTGGTAATCCATGGTTAGTAGACGCTATTGCAGTCATTGAGAAAAATGAAAATGTAGCTGCCGATCTTTCGGGAATTTTGGAAGGCCGGATCGATAGTATGCCGGATTTTTTTGAAAGAAAGCACGGCTATATTAACTTCTTAAAAGTATGGCTGGAATATCTGGACAACTATGACCGCCTGCTGTATGGGACAGATTGGCCGCTGGCTAACATCTCCAATTATATTGAGTTTGTTGCACATATTATTCCAGCAAAGCATCATGACAAAGTGTTTTTTGACAACGCCAATAGGATTTATGATCTTGGTCTTTGACAGGTATCAAAGCTAATGAATGCTCTGCAACAAAAGCCGATAGGCAGACTCAGCCTTAATATAGGTTACAGCGGGATGTATACACAGAAGGAATAAGTGGTTTCGAACGTCAGTCAAATGCGTAAGGAAGTAAAGAAATAAGCTCAGAAAAACTTCTTTTTCTTCTAAAGGAGTCATTCCAGACTCCTAATAAGAGGATCTGATCAAAAAACAATATATACGACAAACTCCTGCAAAGCAACCTAGCCTTGCAGGAGTTTTGTATATTAATGGTAAATAGAATAGAAATATAGAATACTGTTTTTCAGGTTTATGATTATATATTGATGACATGGGACAAGAAGATGGGAGTGACTCAAAAGAATCGTCCTTGCGATTTGTTCAAAAATAGGAGCTTGAAGATGAAATTAGAAGAAATAATTAATAAGCGTAAAGCGTCTTTGAACCAGACTGATATGGGGATATGGAAGTATATTTTTAATCATAAACAAAAATGCCGGCATATGTCGATCCATGATTTAGCCAAGGAATGCTGCGTATCAAGTACAACCGTGGTACGGTTTGCCAAGAAACTTTCGCTTGACGGATTCGGCGAACTGAAGGCTGTATTGAAGATGGAAGAGGAACGAAACATTGGTGATGAGCAGGATGTGCTTGGAGCTATAACAAGCTTTTATCAGCATAGCTGGAAGGAAATCGTTAAGCGCAATTTTGATGGTGCCAGCAGGCTCATGTATGGTGCCAAGCGGGTATTTGCTTACGCCTCGGGGTACGTACAGAGCAATGTTGTACAGGAAATAAAGAGACTTTTCTTTTTTGATGATGTATTGATCTACGAGGTGCGAGGGCAGGAGGAGTTTCATTCGTTAGCCAAGATGATGACGCCGGAGGATCTGGTTATTATTGTTTCATTGAGCGGTGAGACGCCGATGGCGGTGGAGTTTGCGCAGAAGCTGCAGCTCAAGGATGTACCGCTTATATCGATTACCCGGTTACATGATAATACACTGGCGGGCCTGAGTACGGAGAATCTATATGTTACACCGGCGACGTTTCAGCTCTATGAGGCAGATGAGGACAAGACGCCGTATCAGTCAATGCTGCCATATTTCCTGCTGATAGAGATATGGTATGTAAAGT
>ENA-OFCE01001532-OFCE01001532.1-metagenomes-genome-assembly--contig:-NODE-1532-length-11557-cov-3.059642_pt1 | contig 11557 bp, 7 predicted proteins | sample MGYA00153388_OFCE01 | MGnify analysis MGYA00153388
GCCGTCCAGTGCTTATTCAGCGAGTAGATCAGATCGACTTCGCCCCCATAGAGTGATGCATCAATATTTTCTGCCGTCTTTGTCGCTGAGCTATTTGCATTTTTAAATAAGATAAAGTCATCTATATTTGCATAAAACAAAGATAGACTCGTATTAAGTTTTCCTGAACGATAAATAAGTCCGGTATCAAGTTGAGTGCTCTTTTCTGGTTTCAAGTAAAAGTTGGTGCTCCGTTCCCAGTAATCCGCTGGTCTTTGGGCATGTCCAATACCGACATATGAGGTAAGCGGTGCCTTCGCATGATCATGTTCATAACGCAGAAAAGCACCGTATGTTCGGTTATGATCTTCCGCCTCTGTTTTTGCATTCTTTACATCAAGGCTGTCGGTCCTGAGTCCAGCCAGCAAACGGCTATTCGTGTCCAACTGGCGTTTTGCTTCGCCAAACAGACCATAATTCGTAAATGTCAAATCCCGGCTCCAGCTTGAATACCCCATCCCCATATTCATTCGTCCATTATGTTTATTTTTTTGATAATCAATTCCAACGGTTCCCGTAGTCGATTTTCCTAAAATTAAATCTGCTGCTAAACGTCCGCCATTTGCAGTCCGGTCAACTTCCATAGCCATATCCATCATGGATGAGTTAGGCCGTAATGAGTAGTTGTCCATCACATGATCCACATAATTATGAAATGCTTTGAATTCTATATTACTAATCACCGATGATACATTTTTCTTACTAAACTTAAAAGTATAATCATTACGGTCAAATTTCGGACCATCCATTGATCTTCCACCGTAAGCCGCTTCAGCATCACTGGTATCTGCAGTAAATTCATACAATGTATTCACATCAGGTGTCCAGCCAAAAATACCAGTCAGACTTTGCCTGGTATAAAAAGAATGAACTTTATTGCCATTACCGTCTTCATAGTCATTCGAATTTGACCTGGTTTTTATAATCCGTACATAACCTTTTGTATCACCTGCAGTAACGTCCAATAATTCATCATCACGACCAGCACTGCCGACAAGTACACTGCTGTTAACCCTGACTCCCGGCTGGTCAAATCGTTTTGTCTCCCGTTCAAATAAGACCGTTCCAGCTACGTTACCGCCACCGTATTTAACAGTCTCCGGTCCTTTCAAAACTGAAATTTTGCTATACGCTTCAGGAAAAACATAAGAAGTGGTCGGATCCATCCGGCCAGGGCATGCTCCAAACTGATACGTGCCATCTAATAAAACATTAAGGCGCGTTCCTCCCAATCCTCGGAAAACCGGATCGCTGCCTGTCCCGCCCTGTCGGGCCACCGAAAAACCTGGAATGCTTTTCAGATATCCACCGCCGTCAGCGGCTGGAACTGGCTGCCTTGGTGACTTAGGATCGGTCTCCACAATCAATGGCTCACTAACCGCCGGCGCGGTAACAACGATCTCATCCAATGTAAATGTTGCTTCTTCCTCCTCTGCCGCTAGCGCTGACTGGGTATTTGCTGAGAGCAGCAACAGTGAAGAAATCACAAAGGTCCGTACTTTTTTCATCAAATCATCATCCTTTATTCTGTTATAAGAGCGCTAAACCATAACTGATCATTTTTGCTGAAGATGAATACCTCCCCTCATTTTTTCTTTCCTAAAATAAGAATATTGCGACCTGAAAAAACAAATAAAGGCCAGAAATGTCCATAGGAACAATCCTGGCCTTCAGTTCTTTACCAATCAGCCAATATTAACTTCCCTTTTAATAATACTCCTTTACCTTGGGATACAATACTATCTTAAAGTGCTATCATCTTATCCATAAATACCATAAACAATCAATTATTATCTGCTCTTAATCAACTTACGGTTTACGATCAGCCCTTTTACACTACCACTAGTTGAAAAAATATAAGCAGAACTTTTAAAAAACCTCAATAGTACTTTTGGATAGTAGACATTACAAAAATAGTTGAAATTTTTTATTATCCCCTATAAACAGACAGAATTTTCTTGACAGTTCCTAGTAAGAAGTGATAAAAGTAATAGATGGTATAGCTTGTCTTACTAAAAATTGAATATCGTTACGTCAGGTGCCCGCAAGGGCTTAATAGGGAAGACCGGTGTAATGCCGGCGCGGTCCCGCCACTGTAACGGGGAGTGAATCCGCAAAGATGTCACTGGAGCGCAAGCTTTGGGAAGACGCGGATAAGCAAAGATCCGAAAGCCAGGAGAACTGCCTGATTGTTAGTCACCGTTGTACTCACGAGCGATGAGGAGGGGATTTAGAGAGAACAATCTTTTTTGGCTGTTGCAAAGGTCAGAATCGAATATGAACGGAATCTTTTATGCTTTATAGCCCCTTTCTGAATTTCAGAGAGGGGCTAATTCGTATGTATTAAAATTTAAGGAGGAAATCTTTGAGTGAAAAAGAAAGCAAAACTAATAAATGCCAATAAAGAAGTTTTAATAACAATGCTGCTTACTAGTTCGGTGCTGCTGGGCGGAGGCAATTCCCTTGCTGCCGAAGAAGAAACATCGACTCCTACTTTCACTTTGGATCAAATGATTGTAACCGCTACTAGAACAATGAAAGATGTGAAAGAAGTTCCAGCCAGTGTTGATGTGATTACCGCAGAGGAAATCGCTGCTAAAAATGTGACATCTGTCACGGAAGCATTGCAAATGAAAACAGGTGTCTACATGAGTCCAATCGCACAGGGTGGAATCAGTATCAGAGGTTTTGGCAGCACTGATATCTTGGTGCTCTTAGATGGACAGCCGATGAATTCTGGTTGGAATGGAGTTATGAACTGGGAGATGATCCCTGTGGAGCGTATTGCCCGTATTGAAATTGCGCGGGGAGCAGCATCATCTTTGTATGGAGGACGCGCGGTTGGCGCAGTTGTAAATATTACTACAAAAGATAGTGAAAAAGATACCAGTATTGATGCTGTTGTTTCCTATGGAAGCAATAATACATGGAAAAAAAGTATATATTTTGATCAAAAATTAAATGACAAACTATCTGTTGGAGCAGGATATGAAAAAAGGTCCTCAGACGGCTATCGCGGTTATTATCGAACCGCTAACGGCAGCGCAAGTACAACGGTAAACCCAAGTACAATCAAAAATGTAAATTTACCTAAAATGTCTGATGGGTCATACCTTATTGGCGGTCGTGGTGAAAAAGAATGGGAAAATGAAAACCAGTCTTTTCATTTAAGATATAAATTTGATGAGAATAAATCGTTGAAATATACGTATATGAAAAGTAAAAATGACTATTCTTACAAAAATCCTTTCAGTTATGCCTATGATGCAAATGGCAATCCAATTTTTAACGGAACTGTAAAGACTCAAGATGGTAGCTATGTGAAGTTAACTGCAGGCAATTTTTTGGGATACGTAGGAAAAAGGGAAACTGATTTGCACACATTAAATTATCAAGATGATGATCATAAAGTGCAGTTAAACATTGGATTTAGTGATACGAAAAAAGATGGATTCAGTAGTGCGTCTTCTTCGGTAACAAATATTAATTGGGAAGGTAAAGGAACAAACTCTTTTTATCCAAGCAAAACCTATAATATTGATTTTCAAAAGGCATGGGAAAATATTGGGAAGCATACAATTGTTGCTGGCTTCAATGGAAAAGAAGAGTCTTTTGATCAAACAAGATATAATCTGACTAACTGGAAAGATCATAATTCAGTGACCAGTTTCTATGAGAAACATGGAGGAAAAGCTAAAAATCTTGCTTTATTTGTGCAAGATGAATATAAGATTTCTGATCCTGTAACCATGTATTTAGGAGTCCGTTATGACCATTATAAAAAGTATAACGGTTATTCTCATTACTATGATGCCGGTGAAGTATTGAACCCATCAACGAGTAAAAACCACGATAATGGCAGCTATGATGAATTGAGTCCAAAAATTTCTTTTGAATATAAAGCGAATAAATCTACTAGCTATTATACTTCCTATGGACATTCTTTTAATCCACCACTCCTTTATCAAGTATATCGGTACGGAGGGGGAGGAATGGGTGATGTCATAGCAAATCCTGATTTAGACCCTGAAACCTCTGATACCTTTGAAATTGGTATGAAAAAATCGTTAAATGAAAAAACCAATTTGGGGATTTCTCTATATCATGTAAAGACTGATGATAAAGTTGCCTATATATCTCATTATCTGCCAGGAACATCCACTGTAGATTTTAAAAGATATGAAAATGCAGGCACTGAAAAACGCAGAGGTGTAGAATTCGATTTCACTCATAAATTTAATACAAATTGGAATGGCTATATTAATTACGCATGGCAAAATGGTAAAATCACAAATGCTAGCGGCAAGGAAAACAACGACTTTGATATACCAAAGCATTTGTTACATACCGGAATTGAGTATAACAAAGACAAATTCAATGCTATTTTAGACGCACAATATGTCAGCGAACGGCAAGCCCCTGATACAAATACGGGAGAATACGGCTCAGAGGATGCTTTCTTCGTGATGAATACTTACTTTAATTATAAAGTAACACCTAATACGACATTACAATTTAGTATCCAAAACCTTTTTGATAAGGAATTTTATGCTAGTGAAGCAACCTCTGGAAGAACGTATAGCGTAAGTGTGCGTTATCAATTTTGAACGGGGCTAGTTAATTTCTATTTTCTTTCAAGTGCGAATTCTTTGGATTACTTGATAACACCTTTTTTAATAATCATACACCCATATAGTTTTCGCTCCGTCGTGGCGACGATAGCATAAGCCTTTTTCGCCTTCTCATAGAAAGAAAAACGTTCCACATATTCGATTACTTTTTCACCCCGGCCTTCCTGTTTGATAACCACTTTTTTTATTTCATCTTGAATTTCAGGTATCGTTGGATCACCAGGCACCACTTGCATTAAAGACACAGGATATTCCACATAACTATCCAAAGGAAACAGTTGCAAAATAGCATCAAGTAGTTCAGTAGTGCCATGACCGTCACAGCGAATCAGTCTTTGGGCATTGCTTGCTGCAGGATAATTAGCATCACCGATGACTAAGTCATCACCATGTCCCATCTCATGCATAATTTTCAAAAGATCAGGTGAAATAATAGCAGGAATCCCTTTTAACATGCTAACATCCTCCTAAGCATTTTTTCGTTCAAGAGCCATTTTATTTTCCATATTTCTCTGGAATTGATCTACAATAACGGCAACGACAATAACCAGACCTTTAATGACCATCTGCCAAAATTCTGAAACACCAATCATAACCATACCATCACTTAATACCCCGATAACAAAAGCACCAATCAAGGTCCCGCCGATGGTTCCGATACCGCCGGCCATGGAAGTCCCCCCTAGTACAGCTGCGGCAATGGCATTCATCTCCCAAGAATTTCCTGTAGCCGGATGTGACGCCACTAATTGTGAGGAAACAATCAACCCTACTAGAGCTGCACAAAAACCAGAAATCATGTACACCAGCATTTTCACTCGGTCTACCCGAATGCCGGAAAGCTTAGCAGCCTTTTCATTTCCACCTACGGCAAATATATGCCAGCCCCAGGGTGTCTTTTTCAGAAGATAAGCCGCTGCTAAGCCAACAAGAATCATAAACCAAATGGAAAGGGGTATGCCAAGTATATTTCCTGCACCTAATATGGGAAAACCATCATTTCCTAAAGTAGCATTACCCACCAAATTCGGGAAGGTCTCACCATTGGAACGAATCAGAGCAAACCCCCGGGCCGCGTACATAGTACCTAGCGTTGCGATAAATGGTGCTACATTAAACCGAGTAATCAAAACCCCATTAACGGCACCTACACCTGTTCCTACTAACAATGCTAATAGCATAACGATAACGACATTAAAATAAATAGTAACGCCAAATACAGGCAGCCGTAATCCCTCATGAATAAGCCCACCAGCAATCATCCCTGCAAGCCCCACAATGGAGCCAACGGACAAATCAATACCGCCACTAATAATGACAAGGGTCATACCAATACCCAGTAGTGCATAGAGGGCAACATGCTTGGCAATGAGTATCAAGCTGTTAGGAGTAAGAAAACTTGGTGTAAGGAAACTAAATATGACCACTAAAAGGATTAAGGCAATAAAAGTCCTGGCTTTTAATAACAACAATCCGACTGACACATTACTTTTGGCTTGTGTCCCTGCTACCTGACTCATGATGTCGCTCATAGTAAATGATCTCCTTTTATCTTTAAGAAATATTCTCTAATTTACCCGAAGTATGCCCTTTTCCCGAAGCCTTAACAAGAGACTCTTCTGTAATTTCATCTCCACTCAATTCACCTGTTGCCTGCCCATTTGATAAAATAATAATCCGGTCAGCTATGGCAATAATCTCTTTTAATTCAGAGGCCACCAAGATAATTCCCATTCCCTGAGCAGCAAATTTATTAACGATCTTAAAGACATCTGCTTTGGCACCTACATCAATACCCCTAGTAGGTTCATCTAAGAGCAGCACTTTCGGCGAAGTCAATATACCTTTGCTAATAACCACTTTCTGCTGATTGCCACCACTTAATGAAAGAATTGGTAAATTTTTATCTGCAACTTTAATTTCTAAATCCTTAATCGTTTTAGTTATACTATCATCTTCTTTTTTATGAAGTAGATGAATACCTTTCGTGTAGTTCCATAAGCTCGCCAATGTCATGTTTCTGGCGATGGAAAGAGTCTGCACCAAACCCTCTCTTTGCCGATCTTCTGGTATATGGGCAAAGCCTTTTTGAATTTGTTCCCAAATGGATGTGGGCTTGATCTTTTTTCCTTCTAGGTACATATCACTCGTAGATTCTGGATGCATTCCCATTATGCATTCAATCAGTTCTGTACGCCCTGAGCCTAAAAGACCATATATGCCCAGTATCTCACCAGCACGCAGGGAAAAAGAAATATGGTCTAATGTATAGCCTCCACCCCTACGCGGCAAAGTTAAAGATTCTACTCGCAAAATTTCATCACCAATTGGTTTTTCTTGTTTATAGTTCATCTTGGTATCACTATGGCCTACCATACTTCTCACAATCCAAGGGATATCAATATTTTTTACTTTTTCTTCCCCGACCAACTTACCATCACGCAGAACCGTAACGTAGTCACCAATGCGCATGATTTCTTCTAGTCTGTGGGATATATATATAATGGAAATTCCTTGCCCTCTCAGTTCCTCAATTAATCTAAATAAAACCTCTACTTCAGCTGTACTGAGGGATGATGTTGGCTCATCCATAATCAAGACATGTAAATCCTGTTGAGCCATAGTCTTAGCTATTTCAACAATCTGCTGCTGCCCCACTCTAAGATCACTGACTGGTGTATCAGGATGAATAGGGTGTTCCAGTCTCTCAAGTAACATTTTGGTTTTTTCAATATGTTTCTTATGATCTAAAATAACTCCATATTGAGTATTTTCCCGCCCCATAAAAATATTTTGCGCTACGGTAAGGTTGGGAAATAAATTTAATTCCTGGTGAATAATACCGATTCCTCTTTCTGACGCATCACGTGTGCCTTTAAGGTGTATTTCCTCTCCATTTAGACAGATAGCACCTTCTGATGGCTGTTCTATGCCAGCAAGAATCTTCATTAAAGTAGATTTACCAGCTCCATTTTCCCCAATCACCACATTGACCTTGCCACGATACACATTAAAATCAACTTTATGTAAGGCTAATGTTCCTGGATATATTTTGCTGACACCACGAGCTGTTGCACACAAATCATCAGTCATTATTTACCACCTTCCGTAAACTCCATTGTGATAGGAGTTACCAGAATTTCACTAGATGGCATATATGTAAATACTCCATTAAAATTCACTTCTTTTTCTTTGCTATTAGCAAAATCATTCTTACTTAATAGGGTGTCGGTAATTTTTTTATGAAAAGCATTCGATAATTCAGCAAACACCATCTGGTTTTTAAAATCATCATATTTAATAAACTCAAAAGAGTCTCGAACAGCTGTATTTTTGATTACCGGTCCTATCTGTATTTTAAAGTCTGGCTTACCATCATAAGGAGCAAGATCTACGTCTAATGTACCGGCTCTGGACTCCTTATTAACATGTAAGATTCTTCCTTTACCCTTAACGATGAAATTCCACGGACTTCCCTCCTGAGCGCTTCTAATTCCATATTTTTTGCCCGCTTCATCCGCATTGTTTGTTGTAGCTTTAATGACTTCACCTATATCTACAGCTTTTTGGTTTATCGTCGGAATCACCTTACTCTCCCACACAGAATTAACAAACACATTGGCATCAAAGCCTTCAACAGCGACGCCCTGCTGACTATCTTTATTCTTATCATTGGAAACCACAGTATAGAGTTTACAGCCTGAAAACAAAATAGATGAGAATAATAAACATACAAGTAATAAAGCAACCTTGGCACTCCTAATACACTGATTTTTAAAATTATTTATCATATATAGCCTTCCGATAGATTTTATTATTTTATTCATACTATTCTCCTCATCAAATGATCTGATGATTATTGCCTGATCCTTATAGCAGGATGAATTAGTAATCCATCCTGCTATAAGGATCTTCACTGGCGGATATCTAGCGTTTATTTAACAGCAAACGTTTCTAGTTTCTTAGCATTCGCGCCATTAATTAACACACAATCCACTAACTGTTTTTCTTTTTCTCCAGTGGAACCGCTCTTTAAGAATTTATCAGCCTGTTCCACTGACATCTGAGCGATCTGGAAAGCAGGTTGTAAAATAGTAGCTTTAATGTCACCACCAATGATGGAGTCTCTTACATCATTACTGCCATCAAAGCCAACTACAATCACGTTTTTTAAGCCAGCAGCTTTAATAGCAGCCATCGCACCCATGGCCATGGTATCATTACCGCAAATTACCCCTTTGATGTCTTTATTGGCTTGAATAATCGATTCCATTTTGGAATAGGCTTCGGTTTGACTCCAATTAGCACTTTGACGAGCAACGGATTTCAATTCTGGATATTGATCAATCACATCATGATAACCTTTTGAACGAATGCCTGCATTAGTATCCGATTCCTTACCTACTAATTCAACATAATTCCCTTTCTCACCCATTAATTTAACAAATTCTTCGCCACCCAACTTAGCTCCCTGAAAATTATTAGAAACAATTTGTGATACAGCACTACCTGTAACATTGATTTCACGATCAATAAGGAAAGTAGGGATTCCAGCATCTTTGGCTTTTTTCACCGCTGCCACGGTGGCATCAGCACCTGCATTGTCACAAATAATAGCAACTGCCTTACGAGCAATAGCAGTATCAAACATTTCACTTTGTTTGTTGGCGTCATCATCATGAACCAGTGTCAATACCTCATAACCAAGTTCCTTAGCCTTCGCTTCTGCGCCAAGTGCTTCTGCTTTAAAGAACGGATTACTGTGTGATGGAGTTATAACCACTATTAGTTTGGAACCCGAACTTGCTTTTTCAGCGGGTTTGTCCGCAGCTGTTTTTTGACCGCCACAGCCTGCAACCAAAAGACCAATCATACTAACAACTAAAAGCCCCATGAACATAGATTTGGTGATGCTTTTCATATTTTCTCCCCCTATTAATTATTATTTACATTCTATCTCTATCGAAAAAGAATATAGACCTGAATCAATTTACAACGACTTGGATAGAACTCTCGCTACTGCTTCTTCCCAGCCTTGATAGTATTGTGTCCTAACAGCATCTTCCATGGAGGGAATGTAAACTTGTTCTATTTGTCTTAGTTTTGATAAGTCCATCATATTCCATATTCCAACGCCTAGGCCAGCCATGTATGCTGCTCCCATCACAGATAACTCCGCTACTTTGGCTCTCGTAACCTTTATGTTCAGCATATCGGCTTGAAACTGCATTAAAAATGAATTTTCTGTTGGTCCACCATCTACCCTAAGCTCTTTTATTCTGATGTCTGATTCGCTTTGCATCGTGTCAATTGCGTCTTTGATTTGATATACAATGGATTCTAGAGCAGCTCTAACAATATGCTCTTTGCTTGTGCCTCTAGACATACCTAAGATAGCAGCCCTGGCATTAGTGTCCCAGTGAGGTATACCTAGCCCGACAAAAGCCGGCACCATATATACGCCTTCGTTACTCTCAATACTCTCAGCTAAGCCTTGTATGCAGGCAAAATCATGAATTAATTCCAAATTATCCTTGAGCCATTTTAATGAATCACCCGAACAATGTACGATGCCTTCCAGTACATATTCGGCTTTTCCGTTTATCACCCAAGCGATAGATGTAACCAGGCCATTTCCCACCGGCTTATACGCAGAACCAATATTCATCATTACCGATGAACCTGTACCATAAGTTGCTTTTACCATACCAGATTCAAAACAATTCTGTCCAAATAAGGCCGCCTGAGAATCACCCATAACACCTGCTATTGGAATAGGACTAGCAAATACTTCACCAGCCTTTGTATAGCCAAAAGTTGCATTAGAGGATTTTATCTCCGCTAACATAACTTTTGGAATGTTGAAAATATTTAGAAGATCATCATCCCATTCTAGGGACTTTATATTAAATAAGAGAGTTCTACTAGCATTGGTATAATCTGTAGCATGGACTTTTCCGCCAGTAAGCTTCCAGATGAGCCATGTATCTATCGTACCCATTAACAACTTACCAGCTTGTGCCTTTTCCAGGGTATCAGATGCTGCATTCTCTAAAATCCATTTCACTTTGGTCGCTGAAAAGTAAGGGTCTAGTAAAAGACCTGTCAGATCTTTTACTGTATTTTCTAACCCTTGATCTTTTAGCTGTAAACATATTTCACTGGTTCTTCGACACTGCCATACAATCGCATGATAGATCGGAACCCCTGTATCTTTATCCCATACGACTACTGTCTCACGCTGATTGGTAATCGCTAATACGTCTATATTAGCTGACTCTAGGTTTGCCTTTTTTAGTACATCCGCCAGAATATATTTCACATTTTCATAAATCTCCATAGCATCATGCTCTACCCAGCCAGGCTTGGGGTAATATTGCTTGTGTTCCAGTGCTGTCTGAGTAACAATTACACCATCTCGATTTACAAGCATAGCCTTTGAGGCTGATGTACTCTGGTCAAGGGCAAGTATGTAGCCATCTCCCATTATTCCCAACCTCCGCTTTACTTTAGTAATTGCAAAGCTATCTTTTTGACATTATCAGTGCAAAGCCCGTAATACGCTAATACTTCTTGGGATTTTCCCGGTATAGCAGGTTCATCTGGAATTCCTAAAATTCTTACAGGTACAGGATGATTCTGTACTACCACTTCTGCAACTGCTGAACCTAAACCACCAAAAATACTATGCTCTTCTATTGTAATGATTTTCCCTGTTTCCTTAGCAGCTTTTATAATAGCTCCTTCATCCAGTGGCTTTATAGTATGCATATTGAGTACTCTGCAGGCGATACCTATGGTTTTTAATTCGGTAGCCGTATCCACTGCCACTTTTACCATTTCGCCAGTCGCAATAATAGTAAGGTCATTCCCCTCTGACAACGTAA
>ENA-OFCE01001533-OFCE01001533.1-metagenomes-genome-assembly--contig:-NODE-1533-length-11547-cov-2.909850_pt1 | contig 11547 bp, 8 predicted proteins | sample MGYA00153388_OFCE01 | MGnify analysis MGYA00153388
TGGAGATGAAGTAATTATTTCTGGTTTGACTTTTGTTGCTGACTTAAATGTTACTGTTATTACCGGAGCTATTCCGATAATAGCTGATTGCAAATCCTTGGATGATTGGAATGTCTCTGCTAAGGATATTGAAACAAAAATTTCCTCTAAAACTAAGGCTATGATTATTGTGCATTTCGCTGGTTATCCTTGTGATATGCAGGAGATTATGGCTGTTGCCAAAAAACATAATATTGTCGTAATAGAAGACTCGGCTCATTCGATTGGTGCTGAATATCAAGGAAGAAAGTGTGGCGCCATTGCAGATATTGGTTGCTTCAGTTTTTTTTCCAACAAAAATTTGGCTACTGGTGAAGGTGGAATGGTGGTCTGTAAGACAGAAGAACTTGATAAAAAAGCTAGATCTTTAAGATCACACGGAATGACTTCTATGACGATTCAGCGGCACAGCGGAAATATCATCTCCTATGATGTATTGGAACCAGGATTTAATTATCGTTTTGATGAAATACGGGCTGCACTTGGTATTGTACAGTTAGAAAAGCTTGATGCACACAATGCCAAAAGGGCAGCAATTGTTACAAGATATATTGAGGCTCTACAGGAACTTAAATATGTGATTGTTCCTTGGGATAGCGGTTATGTGCACGGTAGGCCTTCGTTCCATATATTCCCGATTCTGTTGCCGGCTGACGTGGATCGCACAGCGGTCGTCCAACAGTTGCAGCAAAAGGGCATTCAAACAAGCATCCATTATCCTGCATTTTCCCAGTTTACATACTATCATGGCAAACTGAATTGTCATATTCCTGTTGCCGAAGAAATATCTAAAAGGGTATTGACACTGCCGTTATATCCTACTATGCAAATTGACAATGTCGAATTTATTTCGGCTTCTTTGAAGGAAATACTGAATGGGATGCAGTAATCGAATTGTCGAATTTGATGGCAACCGTCTATCTTTGAAATATCTTTCTTGGGATACGATGTTTTTTAGGAGGCCATCATACCTCTTGGACATAGCAGATTCAGTATTCGACTTTTCAACCGGTTCGTCAGACAATCCGGGATATCACTTAGATAATAGCTTTATCACGGTTAAATTGAATGATGATGCTGATTCAAAAAAAATGCTGAATAAACTCCAGGGTTTTGGATTCCGCTACATAGGTACGGAACTAGTATTGCAGAATTTAGGGCAAAATCAAGCAACAATATTAGGTAAGGAAGAAATAAATCATGGAGTCGAATTTATTGAAATAGAAAAAAATGAAAATCTGCCTTACGGCAAATTGGGAAGCTTATTTAAATATTCCCGGTTTCACTTAGAGCAAAATATTCACGATGATTGGGCAGATGAATTTTGGACGGACTATTTACAATCTATTCATCTAAATGAGAATAAAAGAATTTTTGCCGCTATGTACCTTGGAGAGATTGTAGGTATCATTTTTGTACAACAGACCATTGCTAACGCGACACTATTTTTTGTAGCTGTATTGGAAGAATATCGCTGTTTGAATATCGGTTCAAATCTCATAGCATATAGCATAGAAAGGCTTAAGTCTGAAAACATTGTTACAGAAGTATATGCTGGTAATGTTCGTGCGCTGAACTTCTATCTACGCAACGGCTTTAGAAAGGTTACATGTAGCCGAATTGTCCTACATAGGTGGTCATAATTGGGGAAGGGGATTGGTATATGTACGAGAAACTCGGAAAAGATCGATGTTATATTATTGCCGAGATTGGCGGTAATTTTTTGCATTATGAGGAAGCGGTTGCGCTAATTGACTCTGCCGTCTACTCAGGTGTTGATTGTGTTAAGATGCAGACTTTTAGAGCGGATACTATCAGTACTCGTAGCGCTTATTTTGATATGGAGAGTACAGGGAAAATATCGCAGTACGATTATTTCAAAAAATACGAAATCAGTGAGGAACTGCATAGAAAAGTATTTGCCTATGCAACAGAAAAGGGATTGGATTGGTTTTCCACTCCCTCACACCCTGAGGACGCAGATATGTTGGAGCGACTAGGGATGAGGGCATTTAAGCTGGGGGCAGACGATGCTACCAATATACCTTTTTTACGGTATGTAGCCAGGAAAAGACTTCCAATGCTTATTTCTAGCGGAATGTGTACCATGCAGGAGGTTCGAGCCGCAGTTGATGCCATATTAAGTGAAGGTAATGATAAAATTGTTATTTTCCATACGGTATCAGCCTATCCATGTTATTCCGAATATGTAAATTTGAATGTAATCCTCTCTCTGCAAAAGGAATTCCCTGATCTATTTATAGGCTATTCAGACCATACCTTAACAACAACGGCAGCTATTGCGGCAGCTTCTATGGGAGCGGCTGTTGTTGAGCGTCATTTTACTTTGGATAAGTATGCCGAGGGGCCGGATCACAGAATATCTTCTACTCCAGAAGAAATGAAATATATTGTCGATACTATTCGTGAGATTGAGATAATGCGCGGTACCGGACTTAAGCGACCGGTTGGTCCTGAAGTTCTGAATCGTATTAATAATCGAAAAAGCATAACTGCAATTAAGGGTATTAAAAAAGGCGCAATTATCACTTGTGAGAATGTCGATGTTAAAAGACCAGGAACAGGAATTTCGCCACAGTACATGGAGCAGATTATCGGTAGACGGGCAACTAAGGATATCGCTATTGATGAACTTGTATTGTGGAGTGATATCGAGTAGTGTAACGCTTTGGGGGGGATATTTGTGGTTGGAGTGATCATACAGGCGAGAATGGGCTCTAGCCGATTACCGGGAAAGGTAATGATGAAGATAGGCCCTAAAACGCTGTTGGAGCATATTTGTTTTCGGTTATCTTACTTAGTACACGATGTAACTATTGTACTTGCAACAAGCAGACAGGAGAAGGACGATGTTGTGGAGGAGTATTGCATTGCTCAAGGTTGGAATTGCTTCCGAGGCAGTGAGGATAACGTACTGGAAAGATATATTGAATGTGCCCGTAAATATGGCTTCTCTCATATTGTACGTCTAACTGGTGATAATCCCTTTGTAGATATTGAAGAACTAGATCGTTTACTAATTCTTCACCAGGAAAGTCATGTGGAATATTCATGTTCATATGAATGTCTACCGATCGGAGCAGGTGCTGAGGTGTTTGCGCTAAGGGCGCTAGAAAGAAGCTATGCCAAAAGCTCTCAGCCTCACCATTTCGAGCATGTCAATGAATATATATTGGATAACCAGAATGAATTTTCAATCTGTCGTTTGAATGTACCTGTTGTCAAAAATCGCCCGGACATTCGGCTTACGGTGGACACTGAAGAGGATTACGAACGGGCATGCTATATTGTTAAAAAGAGTAAAAGAGACTTTGTATCAACGGAAGAGGCTATTAGATTATGTATGCAATATGTATAGAAGCTTCTCACTCAATGGGAAATGGACATTTATTTCGTGCAATCAATTTTGCCATGTTTCTTAAGAAACGTGGACACGATGTTCTGTTTCTAGTTAATGATAATGAAGTTACGGTTAGGACATTGAAAGATAACAGCTTTAACTATGTGGTTGTTGATCTTTCGGATCATCAGTCGAACTGGGAAAGCCACCTTATAGATCGGTATGAGATAGCCGTATGGATTAATGATCGATTAGATACAAAGCTTGACCACTCAAAAAAAATAAAAGAAAAAAATGTATGTTTACTTACTTTTGATGATTTGGGAACCGGTGCAGTCTTAGCAGATATCCATGTCGCGGCATTAATTAGCAGCAACAAGGGTGATTTGCAAGGCAAAGTGGTATTGCATGGTATGGAGTATTTGATTCTAAACAAAGAAATAGATAAGTATAGACGTATTCGTACTGCAGTCGAGAAATACATCGTTACACTTGGAGGGAGTGACACTTACGGGGTAACTATCACTGTCATGAACATATTAAGACAGCGCTGTTTACCTGCAACTATTATTTTGGGTCCTTTCTTTCAACACGAAGCGGAATTGCAGAATGTAATGTCAGAATTATTTACTATTAAGCGCTATGTACCTTCTCTAATGGCCGAATTTTATCAGCATGACATTGCTGTCACGGGTGGGGGTGTCACTTCTTTCGAGGCCTGCGCTTCTGGACTTCCATGTATAGTTATCGCCAATGAAATTCATGAAATACCTAATGCTCAACTGTTACATGATTTAGGTGTATCAGTGTTTGCCGGGTATTACAAAGAAATAGATGTAGCCGTTTTTGGGCGTTGTCTGGACGTTCATGAGATGAGTAAATGTGCGTTAGACATTTTATCCACAAATGCAGCAGATAAAATATATGAGGTAGTGTACAAATGCTTAAGAAAATAGTCGTAATTCACCAACCTGATTTTCTGTCATATTTAGGTTTTTTTGACAGGTTATTAAAGTGTGATTTGTATGTGATACTTGATCATGTTCAATATCTTAGAGGAAGTAAGAGTTGGATGAATCGAGATAAGATTAAGACTCCTCAAGGTGAAAAATGGCTGACGGTAGCTGTTGAAAAGGTACCGAGGGACACACCGATAAATCAAATTATGTTAAAAAAAGGTGTCGAATGGCGAATAAATAATTTGAATTTGTTGCGTGAAAATTATCGTAAGGCATGCTTCTTTACAGAAGTTTTTCCACATATAGAGGAAATATATAGTTTTAAGTGTGAAAAAATGGTGGATTTTAATTTAAAAGCCTTGGATATATTGTTAGAGCTATTAGATATAAAAGTTGAAACTATATTGTCAAGTACGTTAGATGCTCAGTATAAGAGTAATGAAATGCTGGTTGATATACTACAAAAGGTAAATGCCACTAGCTACTTATCAGGAATTGGCGCAAGGGATTATTATAATCCTAAGCCTTTTATCGAAGCAAAGATTGAGGTAATTTGGCAGGAATTTAAACATCCTATTTATCCACAAATGTTTGGAGAGTTTATTCCGTATTTGAGTAGTATTGATCTATTATTTAATTGCGGTATAGAGGAATCAAGGAGAGTTCTTAGGACCCTGTAAGATGATATGATTGAAAATATGAATGGGGAGCGAGGACCATTGTTCAATATAGAAATTAGTAAATTGCCAGATATTCATTTTATCGATACTGAGAAGAACTGTACATTAAAATTATCGGAATGTGGAAGAAAAATACGATTCTTGAGTGAAGTGATTCAAGGTCAATTTGGTGAGAAAAAGAAGATTGGTCTAGTGTTTCCTTCCACTCCAGAACTAGTACTACAATGGTTGGCTGTTCTTGATGCTGGAAAAGAACCGTTAATTCTGCAATATCCTACCAAAAAGCAGAGTCTTAATTATTGGCAGGGATCTATACTGCATACGATTAAGGAAATCGGTATTGAAGGTATAATTTGTGATAAGCAATTAGAAGAACTAAAGTCCATTCTTGAGAAGGAAACCAATGTTTTATTTTGTAATGGGAATTATCAGGAAGTTGATTCAATATGTGAAAAAATAGATAGCGGCTCTGTAATTCAATTGTCCTCTGGTACTACTGGTTATCGAAAGGCAATGAGTTTTTCGATTCAGCAACTAAGATGCCATGTAGATAAATATAACAGTATGTTAAACTTAAATAAAAATGATTGTATCATTTCATGGCTACCGTTATACCATGACATGGGCTTTATTGCTTGTTTCATTATGCCATTAATGCTTTCCGTACCAATTGTCATGATTGATCCTATAACATGGGTAGAAAATAGAGAATTATTATTTACAGCAATCTTCAGATATAATGGCACTATATGTTATATGCCTAATTTTGGATTTGAGGTAATGTCGCACATAAAGTTGGATAAGCCATTGCCCACTATGAGGCAGTGGATTTCTTGCTCTGAGCCAACATACTATAAAACGATTCAAAAATTTTGTAATGCAACAGGAACCGATTCTAGGATAGTCTCTACATGCTATGCAATGGCCGAAAATGTATTTGCGATTGCAAAGAGTGATGGTTTTAAAATAAAGGAGCATAATGGCAAGTCTATTGTAAGTTGTGGTACTTTAGTCCCAAATACTTTTGTGAAATTTGTGGATGGGGAGATTTATGTCAAAAGCGATACATCTATTTCTTCTTATATGGATGGCGTATCTATTATAGACTCTAATGGATATTACCCAACTGGGGATATGGGTTTTATGAATGATGGTCATCTATTTATTGAAGGTCGAAAACATGATGTAATGATTCAGGCTGGGAAAAAGTATATATTAAGTGATTTGGATTTTCTGCTAAATGAAGCTATTTCTGATTGTAGAGGCCGTGGTGCTTGTGTAGCCATCGAGGACCCGAGAATAGGAACACAAGCATTGTGTGTAATTTTGGAAAGGGATAAATTCTTTGATAAAAGTGAATACAATGGAATTTATCAAAAGTTATCAGCAGTATTTCCTTTAGAAAGTTTCGAACTAGAATTTGTACCTGAAGAGTTTATTACAAAGACATCTTCAGGGAAAATAAATCGTAAGAAAACAGCCAATGATCTTATCATGGTGCGAGAATGGCAGAAAAATGAAAAAAGTATGGTTCGAAAAGATATTAAAGATGAGATAGGACGTTTTTTTTCTTATTTACCTTATGATCTGCCTATAAAGGATGTGCTTGATTCTCTTGGGTATGTTCTAATAAATGTTATTAGTGATGAATTTGGTATAAGTATTTCTCAGGAGATGAGCTTAGGAGAAATAATTAAAGAAGCGGACACCTCTGATGATGAAGATCAATGTCTGGAAGAAGAGTGCCTGTATATTGTATCTTTGTGGAATTATTGGGGGAGTATCTATGAAGACGACCCGGTTAAAACGGAGCATATCGAAAAAATATCATCAAAAATTGGTGTGCCGGTAAGATTTGAACATGTATGCTTGCCTCCGCGAGCAGAGCTTGTTTTAGATGATTTGGTCTTTTCGGATTATTTTTTGTGCCGAGATTTCGATAGTAGATATAAAGACTATTTAGATTGTATTCGAAAGATAAAACGAGCGAGTATTATTCTTTTTAATGATGTATCAGAGTATGGATTTGTAGAAGCACAATGCGTTTATCCAAAGATGAATAAAAATTTTAAACGGAGTGTAGGTGCTGATTATCTTGCTGTTAGATATCAAAAATATTCATGGCAGCATCAGCTATTACCAATTGATTTAGTGGGAGTTTCTGAATTTCCAGTAAGTAATCGCGATGATATTTTTAGAAGTCTTGCTGATTATCTTGGTATTCCTATATTTAGGGCAGCGTATCTGGGAACATTTAGGGACTATACTGTAAATTGGGAATTTAAAGATTTCAATCATGGAAATAACCTATTTAAAGAGAATTTCTTTTCAGCATTGACCGATTTTTTAATTGTTAATAAGGGTAAGTGGAAATTAAGGAGTTTTGCAAAATCAGATGCGATTGTTAAATATAATGATGCAATGCATTTTTGCTCATTTTGTGTTAATCCTGCAGTGGTAGAGAAAGTAGTAAAACAATTTAATAGTTTTATAATACATGGCTGGCCTAATAGCCTTCCTTATTTGACGAATCGACTTAAAGAAGAAAATAAAGATTTCATTTTTGTAACAACACTTGATTCAAATGATGGATTTGGAGAATTAGAACAGAAATATGAGTGTATTCTTCAGACTGGTCCATGGTTACTTGAGCGGTATTGTAAGACGTCATTACCTGTCATTCAGATTCTCGTTAGTAGTAGAACTGCTCCAAGAATGGTTAATACCCCCAATGCATTAGAAATTGCAGATGGTGAATACTTCTTAGGATCGAAAGAAGAGTTAGAAATAATGCGTTTATGTGACGCAAATATCTTGGTTAAGAGTACAGAATTATTGACTGCCGATACCCATAATCCTATTTCCAAAATGATTGTAGAAAAAATGGGATATGAACCTTATTTATGGGGAATTGTTGATCTACATTCTGCATCTGATAATTATATCGAGGTTTTCAAGACATTGGATATTTTGAGTACGTTAGCAGAGGATCGCCCTAGGTTGTATGAAAGAAAATTCTTACTTTGTGAAAAGTTTAGTGACTATGAGGGAAGTTTTAACTATTTAAAAAAATATATGGAGGTTGTGGATGATATTTCGCTATCACGCAGGATTCGGCATTACGTCATAAATGTTTATAGTAAAGGCGAAAACATTACTAATGACTTGAGGAAAGTTAAACAATTTTTGTCTATTGAGCCCAAAGAGCCAGTGATGTTTTTAGTGCTAGCAGCAATATTCTTTGAATTAGGCTTATACGAAGAAGTATTGGAAGCCATAAGAAAATATGAAAAGGTTGCTTTCACGTCTACTGAAATAATAAAAATTATGGAATTTGAAAGATTGTTAATGAAAGATTTCGCCAATAGTAACTATATAAGTACTAAAACTAGCGAGAAGATTTCCGAAGCAGCTGTATTTGCTCAGTTAGTACAATTGGAAAATGCAATTAGCGATGACAAGATGAAAAATATACATAACAAGTCAGAAAAAAATATACATTTAATGAATTTATATGTGTGTATTACAGGATTACAGTTTATATATCCTTATGAATCAAAGTTTATATATCCCAATAATGCAGGATGGTTTTTCAATAAGGCAGAAATATGTAAGGAATTAGGGTTGCACCAATGGACTATTGAAGCATATTTGCAATTTGTGAAATTTGCAGATGATTTTAGAGATTTTGATAAAATAAACATGGTAAATGTATGGCTAGAAGATGAGGGATACATTAAGCTACAATAGAATGAAAGAGAGTAGGAGATAAACCAATAGATAAAGGATATACTCATTGGATTGAAGATAACGATATGATAATCTTGTAAAGAAGGATATTCCGTATTTGAAATTATAGGTGACGTATCTACAAAAATTGTGAAATATCAGGATATCCTCCCAAAAAAGTAGGAGGAATATTATAAAGTTGGTTCGAGGGAAACCTTGTCCCAACTGGTTCGGCGAATGCCGAGATTCTATTTTATTTAACGCGGGGCCAAATACTTTAGAAATTCTTATGTCGGTGAATGTGAGTCGACGTGATATAGAACATAATTAAAGGTTGGGGTAGTTGGATTATGAACATCTTGGCGATAGGTGCGCACTTTGATGATATTGAATTAGGTTGTGGTGGTGCCATTGCTAAACATGTAGCAAATGGAGATCGAGTATTTGCTTATGTTGCTACAAAATCCGGATATGTCAACCCGCAGGGTCAGACGGTACGTTCTAATGAAGTCGCCCATCTGGAAGGAAAAAAGGCTATGAAGCTTTTGGGTGTAGAACTTATTTGTGGTTCAGTACCTACTCTGCGCTTAGAATTTATTGATGAAGTTAATGTGGAAATATTGCAGATCATGGAAGCTTATAAAATTGATAGGGTATACACACATTGGGTAGGCGATATTCATCATGATCATCAGAATCTTGCCCGTGCATCTTTGCATGCCTGCCGACATGTGAAAAACCTGTTGATGTACAGGAGCAATTGGTACCATTCTACATTGGATTTCCGAGGTAATTTCTATATAGATATTTCCGAATATTGGTCACACAAAGAGGAGGCCATTCTAGCTCATCAATCCGAGATAGATCGTGTTACAGCTAAATGGGTAGCATTTTTTAAAAATGAAGCGGAGAATGCAGGACAGCGAATCGGAGTTAGATATGCAGAAGTTTTCGAGGTAGTAAAAATGATAGAATGATTTAATTCAAGCAAATTTGATGAAGTTAGTAACGAGCTACTCAGCTGAGAGATTAACCATATTTTCTACAAAGATTTTTTCAAGCAAAGTATCGATTAGGAGGAACTATGTTTACTTATCCGTCCCGCTTTACACCTTTTAACTCAATATACATTAAGCTGTGTAATAGCTTAGACACTTTTTTCAACACTTTGAAGGTGTTTCATTTTCGAATGAAAGGTATTAAAATTGGAAAAAATTGTCGAATTTACCAAGGGGTACGCCTATCGGGAAACATCGAGATTGGTGACGATGTGCGTATTGGATCATACAGTTATATTAGTACATATTCTGATGGACAAGTAATAATCAAAAATGACGTTTTGATTGGGTCGTGTTCATATATTGGCTCAGGTCACGCGTCTGTAAGTATAGGGAATCATTGCATCTTTGCGGCGGGAGTTTTTATTTCAGATAGTACTCATGATATAAGTGATGTTAATGTACTTACAAAACATGCTCCTGTTATATCGAAACCTACAGAGATTCAGGATAATGTGTGGTTAGGATTCGAAGCCCAAGTATTAGCGGGAGTAACGGTGGGGCAGGGCTCTGTTATTGGAGCAAAATCTCTAGTTACAAAAAATATACATCCTTTTTCCGTAGCGGTGGGGATACCAGCCAGATTTGTACGTGATCGTTTAGCGCAACCGTTAGCTGGTGAAGTAGTTGGCTGAAGTCTTACACTTATTTGGAAGGTATGATACATTAATGGATGGTCATACTCATGATACGTCCCACTTGGAAGAATGGCGCAGGCTGATGAAAAGGTCGGAGCATTTTTATTTTTGGCTTCAGATGCGTCATCATATGCAAACGGGCAAAATTTGATTGATGATGGTGGTTGGACTACCTGGTAGATTTATGATCTATTGGAACGTCATGGACAAAATTTAAAAAACGATGCTAATGTAAGTTTTGTAAGGGTTATATTCTATTATAATTTTGCGAGCAGGGAGGTTGAAAAAGATGGATAGTAGTTGCCGAAAATCTAAGATGGTTCAAATTATTAAAAGAAAAAAAATAGTTTTCTTTGGAGTCGGAAATGCCAGTAAAATAATTTTGAACAATTTTCTTGCTCCGATAGCCTATTATGTTGATAATAATAGTGAAAAATGGAATAGTATTTTTCTGGAGTCAGTAGTTCATAGCCCAGAGATATTATATACAGAAGACAAAGACAACTTAGCGATTATTATTGCAAGTACATATCATTTTGATATTACAAAGCAATTAGAGAGTATGGGTTTTGTCAATGAAGTACATTTTTGGAATGGTTATGAAATCTTTGAAGATGAAGTAAAGACTGAGATATCAAGTAAGAGTTCTTCTGTAAAAAAACTCTTACAAAAAAACACTGAATTAAAAAATATCCACAAAGGCAAGCGGTGCTTTATTCTTGCGAATGGACCATCAGTTGCCAAGCAGGATTTGCTTTTGTTAAAGGATGATATAAAGATTGTTGTAAATGGATTTGTTCATCATTCACAGTTGGAAGAACTGCATCCTGAATATTGGGTAATGCTAGATCCTTTATATTGGACAAGTCCAGAGAAGACACTATATCCATTACTTGATATGGTAAAAGATAGAAATTTTCAGACGAAGTTGCTAATGCCGAGTCGTGCTGTAGATTCACTTTTAGTAAAAACTAGTACTATACTTAATATTGATCCTTATTTCTTACATTTTGATTATAAAAAAGAAACGGCTGATCAAGAACAAGATGCTTCAGGAAAAATTGTTTTACCTGGGTTTATTGA
>ENA-OFCE01001534-OFCE01001534.1-metagenomes-genome-assembly--contig:-NODE-1534-length-11545-cov-5.206440_pt1 | contig 11545 bp, 6 predicted proteins | sample MGYA00153388_OFCE01 | MGnify analysis MGYA00153388
AGTTGATTACTGATCCGGGTAGTGGCATCACTAAGGCTGGGTGGCATGGGCCGCCGACTCCTCCGCCATGCGTGGACACAGGCACCAAAGGGCCGTGTGCTGAATGCCAAAAAGTAGAGTCCGTTGGCGGTGGAGGCGGGCGCTGTCCTGCGGTCAAGATTTGTATGAAGGACTACGAGAGTACGGCGACGTGCGATGACAAGGATGTGTGCACGGCAAACGACAAATGCAGCGGCGGTTCGTGCAAGGGCGAATCGATACAAGTGCGGATTGAAGCGCAAACAACTACGCTGTGTAAAGACACGACGATTAGTTTCCCGGCGACGACCTCGCCCGCCGGTCGACCGCTCGTTTGGTCGAGTTCATCTGACGCTGCTAGCGTGGTTGAAGGCGTGGTGAGCGGCGTGCGCAGCGGTATCGCTGTCATACGTGCCGTTGATGCGACATGTAGCAGGGCGATCTCAGAAGTTACGGTGCGCGTTTTGCACCCTCGGGTGGACTATGACGGCTCAAATGAGGCAGACTATTTCGCGGCGCACGCTGCGGAGTTGCCCAATCCAGTTTATTCCGTCGCGGCGATTAAGGCACTAGGTGAACTTGCGTACGCGTACCCGCTGTCCTACTTCAAGGGGGAATATCAAGTGCCAAACGGTTCTGGCGGAATGAAGAGTTCGTGTTATGAGGGGCTTGGTACCGAAGGTACAGAATGGGACGCGCTGCGACATATCTATGGCGCGTGCCAGCTACACAGGTGGGCTGGTGCGCCCCCGGGTTGGATGGATGGCTTTCTGAATGCGCATGAAAACAAAGACCGCGGAATCAATGCAGACGGAACAGACAACCCGCAGACATGCAAGTCATCTGAAATGGATCAAAACAACAATTTGCTCGGCAAGCGGCTTGCACAACAAACCGGAGAGTGCGGCGAACTCGCGAAAGCGGCAATTAAAACTGGCGCAGCACGGGTCAACCGGCCCTTCGACCCTTCGATATGTCGACTTTTGTTTTGAAGCGGATTCTTCGCGCGTTTGCGCGTGCAACACTTAACGCGATGGCTGGTGTCTGCTTGATGGCGCTTGCGGCGCTAGTCGGATGCGGGGTTAAAGTCGAACGCGGCGAAGCGTCGGAGCAGATGGCACAGATTTCGAGCGACTTTGGAGACGTGTACGCGACATACACTATCAAAACAGCGAAAGACGCAGGTTTCATGAATCAAAAGTCGTTCTGGTTTGAGGATGAAAACGACTTTCGAGTCACGATACTCTCGCGCCGCTTCGTGAATGAATTATTCCAACATGAGGCAATACTTAAATTCAGTAAGCGAGGGACTCTGTGCAGCGGGATTCACGTTTTTCCAAATGAAGGGCTTTCTAAATCTTCGGTAGTGGCATTACTTCGGGATTTTCAGAGAAAGCGGGGCTTCGCCTCGATTAAGAAATCGTTGCCTCGTAGCGCCTCAGATGATGCACGTAACGCGCTGACATTGACTTGGACGGGCAACGGTTCTCAGACGCATCTGCATTTGAGGCCTGCACAGACAATCGACATGATGGATGTATTGCTAGGTCTCGAAGTTAAGGGTTCGCAACAGTGCATTGACAGTGGAGAGCACCCCCCGCAGCAAAACACGAACGTTCCGCTCAATCGAGGCGATCCGCTTCCAACAGAACTGCGTTGGCTTAGCGAGTTTGCTGGACAGTAATGTTTCTTCGATTGAAAAACGGCATGTTTGAAGTAACTTGGTCGCGGACTCGGATCAATGCTCACATGACGGCCTTTGCAGCCGCGCACGACGTTGACAACAGCGGCCCACCCATTGGCGTGAACGATGCCGTCATCATCGCGCGCTACCTCGCGGGCTTTCGTGGTGAAGCCCTCGTCGCGGGCCTCACACTCACCGGCTCGCGCAAGCTCGGCGCAGATATTGAAATCTATATTGCCGCTGGCTGCCCCACCACGGTCACACCGCCCAATCCAACCGACTTGCCACTCACCTGCACACTATTCGGCCCCACGGTCATTCCGCTATCCAGCACCGCCGCGTTTAACGCCACCTGCACCAGCACCTCAGGCACACCCGCTGTCACCACGCCCGTCACAGGCCTCAGCTTCACCTGGACGCTCGCGCCCACCGGGCGGCTCACCGTTGCATCGGGTAGCGGGGGCTGCACAACCACAAGCACCAGTTGCACCGTAAACGCCGTCACCGAGGGCGACGCCACGGTCACCCTACGCGCCACAAAAACCGGTTATGTCGCAGCCACGGCAACCTTTGCCACCAAAGTCACCACGAATGTCCTGAGCATCACAGCCCTCAACCCGAAGGACGTGATCCTCACACCCACGCAAGCCCGCCCGGTCATCAGCGCGAGCTACGGCAACTCAAACGCCGCAGTGACCATCACCACCAACAGCGTTCGCCTGTTCGTTGACGGCATTGACGTGACCGCCAGCCCGAACACCACCATCACCGCAATTGGCATTCGCTACACCCCTGCCGCCGATCTCGCCACCGGCCCACACACACTCTACCTCTCGGTCGACAACTCAGACAACATCACCGCTCAGGCCGTCTGGGGCTTTGAGCTTGATGTGCTCGCCACCTATGAGCTGGCTTTCGCCACGCCGCCCACGCCCGCCAACAACTCAACCGTTAAAACGCCAACGATAGAGGCCACCCTCACCGCCACGGCCAACAAAAGCTACGCCACCAAGCTCACGATCACCAGCAGCAACCCAGCCAACGCAGGCAACAGCAGCACGAACAAAACCGTCAACGCCCAAATCAAATTCGTAACGACGGGCACCGGCACCAGCGCCACCTCCACCCCAGTCTGGATCGCCGCCGTCCCGCTCACCGCAGGGGCGAACACCCTCACCGCCACTGCTACCTACGCCGACGGCCAAACGAGAAGCGTCACCCGCACCATCACCTTTGATGCCCCGCCAATCGTCGCCTTCACCAGCCCGAACGACTTCCAAACTTACGGCCCCATCAGTCCCACCAGTCCACGCGATTTAACCGGCAACGTCGAGCGCCCGGTCACACTCACCGGCACGGTGAGCAAGCCCTTTGCACAGATCACCCGCGTGATGATTAACCAGCAAAGCGCCACGCTCACTGCATCGGCGAACGGCAACACCACCACCTTCAGCTTCCCCAACTTCTTCCTACGCGAAGGCACCAATTTAGTCACGGCGACGGCCACCGATGCAGGCGGACAAATCGGCACCGCGAGCCTCACCCTCTACGTCGATCAAACCTCCCCGATCCTCACGTTGGAGGCTCCGGTAAACACCGGGCTTGCAGGGTTGGCCATGCCCTTTGGCAAAAGCAACAACAGCCCCACAGCGACCATCCCCAGCGCCCTCACCAGCAACGCCAGAATCGACGTGCGCGGCATCGTCAACGACGCGGTCGAAGGCGGCTTAAAAGTCCCGTATCCCACGGTCACTGTCAACAACGTAACGACCGGCTTAACCACCCCCGGCAAAGTGTCAGACCGCTTTTTTATCGTTGAAGACGTACCGCTCGACGTAGGGCAAAACGAACTCACCGTCACCGCCACCGACTGGGTCGGCAACGCCCGATCACAAAAGCTCATCGTCAGCCGCGTAAACGTTGGCTCCAACCGCATCACACTCGCCGGTGGCAACCGTCAACGCGGCGCACTGAACACCGAGCTTGCCAAACCACTCATCGTCACGACCATTGATAGAGCAGGGCTACCGCTGGCCAACACCGCGCTCACCTTTGAAGTGTTGCGCGGCACAGGCAGCATCAACCCCGCAACCACCAGCAGCACGACGACCACAACAGGTAGCGGCAGCAACACCGTAACGACCACGATCCCCAACGCCCTCACCGGTGCCCTTCAACCTAAAACCAAACCCAACGGCGTCAACCCCGCCCGACGATTGCTCATCAGCACGGATTCCAATGGACGAGCTGCGGTGTGGTTCACGCTCGGAAAACAGAGTGGAGAAGCGGGGAATATGGTGCAGGTGTCGGGCTCGGATGCGAACAGCAGCAACGCCACGCTAGCCAACTCCACGAGCGACGCGATCAGCGAATCGGTCGTCTTCACCGCCACAGGAGATCGCGGCGTACCAGCGAAGTTTCTGGCTGAAGGCGGTGGCGCGCAATACGCAGAAACGGGCGGTCAACCGCTTGATCCGTTAACGGCGGTTACCTACGAAGGCGAAGTCAACGCAGTGCCTGGTGCCGTGATTGCGTATGTGATCGAACAAGACGGCGGCGTTGATTTAGATGATGGTGCGAAATTCACCACGTCAAGCGCAAGCAATGCAGTAGCGATTTCAAACAACCGCAAAGTCCTCATCACCTCAGCCGACAACAACGGACGCTCTGCCGCCCGCCCCACGATGGGCGTAGCCACCGGCACCGTGCGCATCAGCACCTACGCCATGCCACCCAACACGTCCGTCACCACAACGCTCGTCGAAGGATTGGCTAGTGGAACGGCACTCACCACCACCGCAGGCCTAGTAGGACTCGCCACCTTCCAAATCGCAGTCCTCCCCCAGTCCGACGACCCCACTCAATTCACCGGGAAGATTCTCGATCACACCGGCAAACCGCTGCAAGGCGTGCGCGTCACAGTCAGCCGCACGCCACTCTCGGTGACCACCGATGCAACCGGCAACTTCACTTTCCTGCAAGATGTGCCGCAGGGCAAGCTTGATCTGTTTGTGGATGGCCGTGCTGTGACCGGCACCACCCCACTACCCGGAGGTCAAACCACCCCCACGCAATACCCCAGCCTGCACTTTGAAGTGCTCGCCATTCGCGGGCAGAAGAACATCCTGCCGCACCCGATTTACTTGCCGCCGCTGCTCATGAGTCAGGCAAAGATCGTGGGTGGCAATGAAGACGTGAGCCTCACCATCCCCGGACGCGACGGCTTCGAGATGATCGTCAAAGCCAACAGCGTCACCTTCCCGGATGGCACAAGAATCGGCCCGCTGGTGGTCTCCCCAGTCGCTGATGATCGCCTACCGATGAGCCCACCGGGCGGCGCAGCGAGTTTCATGCCCGGCGCAGCGGCCACCATCCAACCGAGCGGCACCCGGTTTGATCCACCGATAGAAGTCAGACTCCCCAACACCTCAGGCTACGCCCCCGGCGAGCGCGTGGTGATCTATCACTGGGATCATGACATTGGGCAGTACGTGGCGATGGGACAGGCCACCGTCACCGATGATGGCGCGCAGTTGATTACTGATCCGGGTAGTGGCATCACTAAGGCTGGGTGGCATGGGCCGCCTACTCCGCCGACATGTCCTGATAATGCGCGGGCCGCAGCTTGCACGGAATGTCAGAAAGAGCAGATAACTGCTGGAGCCGGAAGTTGTCCACCCACGCGCAGTTGCGCCGCCAACCCGGCCAAACGCGATCAATCGTGTAGCGGACCTAGTGGTGGCGACAGTTGCGGTATCTGTCGTGGTGGCGCGTGCAACACGTCACTGCCTGAAGTGCAGCAGGTGAATCAGAACGATTGTTGCGGCGGCAAGAAGCTCGATTCGTCATCGCAGTGCTGCGTCCGTACACAACTCAACTACCGGCGCGCCAGCAAAGGCCAGTCTTTCGAAAACGATCCGTTGAAGGAGGTGTTTGCACCAACGGAGATCGTTGGCTACACGCCGATTCAGTTCCCGGGGCCGCCCCGGCAGGATGACAACCCGGATTTTGTAGGAGGCGTGTACCCCAACCCAAATGGTAATGGGATCACAAGCTTGGTCGACGGTTGTTCGGAACCGCTAAACATGCGCAACTCAATGTTTCCGCCTGGTCTTTTTATCAATCCTGAAAACCCAGAACGTGCGAGTAGCAGTCACCCCCTGGCAACAAGTTTCTTCAACGCCTGCAAGAATCACGATTTCTGCTACCAGACCTGCGGCAGCTCGCAAGCCACGTGCGATGCTAATTTGGAATCCGATCTATTGAGCGCCTGTGCGGCGCAACCGGACTACGAACCTGGCACGGGGTATTTCGACTCTTACGTCGAGTCCCCGCCAGGGAGCGGGGTTTGCTATGCATCAGGCGCGCCTACGCCCATTGCGTGTCCCCCTAAGAAATCGCTGCGCGCGGAATGCGCGGTAGCAGCATTTCGGGTGTATCGTGGGCTCTGGTTGCCGGTTTACGGGGGGCTTGCGGCTCATGCCACGAGACAACGCCAAATGTGTCAGGCTTGCTCCCAATGAACATCCTATGGAAAGCAAGCACTCAGACGGCGATCGCGCTGCTGCTTTGCGTACTGCCCGCATGCACACCCATCTTCGGGCCGCTGAAGACGGAGCGCATGTACTCGACGTTCTCCATGCGAGTGTCCGACACCGAGCTGAGGTTTAACTTGCACCACTATCAGGGGGGTGGTTCCATTTTGTGGGTGTGGTGCCGCCATGAGCAATCAGGTTCGCTCCCTCTCTTCGATCAAACTAAACGTTACGGCAACGACAGCTCGAGGGCCGTCTTCACAGACACCGGTTGGCAACTGTTCATGGGTTCGGCGATGGCTCACAAATCCAAGATCACGGCGGAGGACATCGCGCACGCAGTGTTTCGCGTGCTGGAGCCTGATATCTGGTTGATCCAAATGTATATGGGCGGAGCAGTCACGTTTGACCGTTGCCGTAGTACACGCGACTTTTACCCCACAATACTAAAGCCGCCGATTTATGAAATATTGAAGCCCGCACCTCGTGGTTACCAGGGCGAAAACTGGTGGACTACGCCCACGTTTTTTTCGGGCCACAAGCTATCGCCGAGCGGACGCTTTTGTCTCACGATCAATAACCGCTATCTGCTCGACGAAGCCACGAGCTGGGACATGTGCACTGCGGATACCGCTAAGTCTTGGGCGCTCGTGCAGACGCAGTGGCGAACATGACGGCTACCATCGCAACAACTCGACGCGAGCTCACCGTCACCGCCACCGACTGGGTCTGCAATGCGAGATCACAAGAGCTCACTGTAAGCCGCGTCAACGTAGGCCGCAACCGCATCACACTCGCCGGTGGTAACCGTCAACGTGGCGCATTGAACACCGAGCTTTCTAGTCCGCTCATCGTCCCGCGATTGACAACGCGGGCGCTACCAATCCCGAGCGTGCTCACCGCGTACGTGAATTCGGGTGACTCTGACAAAGCACAGATCACATTGGCCTTGATTTAGTCAGTCGCTAGAAGCACTAATAGAAACACAGCATGAAATACGTGAACATACCGGGGATTGACAGATGGCCAAGCTGGGGCGCGCAGGGCAATAGGTTGGCTAGAGGAGTGAGGGGCCCGTTGCATCGATTGGGCCGTTTGCTAACGCTGCTCGTGTTTGCATTTGTCAGCGTGTTGGCGACATCAACAACGCGCGCTCAGACGCAAGCTAAGGCCACCCCCGCCACCTCCGCTACAGCGGGCGCCCCAGCACTCGGCACGGCAGGCGTGAACTGCGTGATCTCTGCTGTGAATCGCAATGCGATTGTGGAGACGGATGCTTCGTACACCGTGTTCAACATCCCAGCGAATGCCGGTGCGTTTCGCGGGCGGGTGACGTGCTCTGATGGATCGGTCGGGCAGACGGCGGTTAAGTTCTCGTCGGTGGTGGGTGGGGCGACCATTGAACTGGGCGCAATTGTGTGGGGCAAGATTGACCCGGTGCCCACCGCTCTAGGGCTCACCGCACCCGAGAAGCGCTTGACCACCGGCGGCAGCTCACAGCTCTCGGCCACCGCCATCGGCATCAACCCGGACAACACGGCGACCACCTACAACATCACCCCACGCAGCGCAGGCACCACGTACACCATTAGCAACGATTTGCTGGGCACTGTGAGTGACGACGGCTTGGTCAAAATTCTTGCCGGCTTCGCACCGGGCTCCACCAGCCGCGTGGTGCTTAACGCCAGTGCCGAGGGTGGTGCCACGGGCTCGTACATGTTCTTCGTCGGGCCGCGCGGCAGTTTGTCTGGCCGCGTGCTCGCCGCTGACGGTGTGACCCCGATTGCCAACGCACAGGTCAGCGTGCTGCGCACCCAGCCACGTGAACAAGCGGGCACCGTTGTCACCGATGCCGCAGGCAACTTCAGCGTTGCGGACGTGAACGCTGGGCCGTTTCAACTGACCGCGATTGACCCGACCAACGGAGACCGCGCCATCGCCTCCGCACGCATTGACACCGAAGGCCAAGCTGGCTCGGTGAACCTGCGCATGAACGGGCAGGGCACGGTGGACGTAACCGTCGTGTCCGTCACCGGCACCGCACCCAACGAAACACTTACACCCGTGCCGAACGCGCAGGTGACGATGACCGCACTGGGTGCGTTTCTTGACACCCGTACCGCAGCGACAACAAACGACGGCACGATTCGCTTTGATCGCGTCACGGCAGGGGAATTCACTGTCTCGACCCGAGATCGCGCCACGGGGTTGGTGGGCACCGCACTCGGCATACTGTCCCCCGGCACCGTCACGCCGATTACCCTGCGCTTGCAACCGGTGGGCACCATTCAAGGCATCGTGTTTGATGTGAACGGCAGCACGCCGCGCGCCGATATTCAAGTGCGGGTGATCTCGCGCGAGCGAGGCATTGTCACGCAGGGCATCACGGATGCGAACGGCGGATTCAGCTTCGCACCACTGCCGCTCGCCGATGGGCCATACACGCTCGATGCATTTGCCGATGGCCGATTGCGGGCGCGGGTGCCGGGCTTGGTGCTGAACGTCGCCAACCAAGTGTTCACGCAAAACATCACCCTCTCCGGCGTGGGCACCGTAAGCGGCGTGGTGTTGAGCGAAACCCGACAACCGGTCAACGGCGCATTGGTGACATTGCAGATGACGGAAGGGCAGCGCTTTGCCTATTCGGTGACCACGGACACACAGGGGCGATTCACGCTGCCCGCGATTTTGCTTGGCGCATACACATTGACCGCAGGGAAAGATTCGCGCAGCGGGCGATTGAACAGCCGCTTGAGCACCGATGGTGAAATACAAACGGTAGAAATTCAACTCGGTGGCGCAACGGTGACGGGCATCGTGTACGAACGCGATGCTGTGACGGCGGTGGGCGCGGGCACCCGTGTGTATCTGGTGCCCAGCGGTCGCGAAACGCTGACCATCGATGCGGCGCAGAGCGGCATTGGTAGCACCACGACCGACGCGCAGGGCCGCTACGTGCTGAGCATTCCCGCCACAGGCCGCTTCACCATCCAAAGCGAACGCGGCACTGATCGTGGTCGCGCGGATCTCGCCGCCACCACGCTCAACCCCGCGCAGCCGTATCAGGCGAACGTGGTGTTCTTGGCCAAGGGCACGGTGAGCGGCGTTGTGAAGGATCCGTCGGGCAACCTGCAAGCCAATGTGGGTGTGACGGTGACAAGCAACGGCGCCTTCCGCAACAGTTGGACGGCGACCACCAATGCGTCAGGGCTATACGTGATCCCCGGTGTGTTTGCCGGTGAGCTGATTGCCTTTGCACAAAACATCACCACGGGCCTCGCAGGCTATGCCACCAATCGCATGCTCGCCGAAGGTCAAGCACTCACGGTGGACATAACACTAGCCGCAACAGGCACGCTTAGCGGGCAAGTGCTGAAACGCAACGGATCGGTGGTGCCCGGCGCAACCAAGCTTGAACTGCAACTGCGCGGAGCGATCATCGCAACGCAAGAAATTGCCAACGGCAGCGCCTATCAATTTGTGCGCGTTCCAACCATTGATGAGGTGACTGTCACTGCCACTGAAATCGCAACGGGCGATAAAGGGCTAGCGAAGTCGCGCATTGAAACGGCGAACCAAAGCAAAACACTGAACGTGCAATTGGTGGGGCTGGGCGCGGTGAAGGTCATAGCGGTGGATGAAACCGGCGCGATAATTGCGGTAACTGCAATCCGTGTCCGCCGACTGAATGCTGGCCCGCGACTGATAAACGCAACGTCCCGCATTGGCACTGGATTCAATGGAATCCGGTTGAAAAGGGTGGCAAATGCCTTTGTTTCCCTCATAGGATGGAGGGCTTAACGCCTCCCCCCGGTTGCATCAATTTGAGACCTTAAGGCGAGTTATGCTGTCGGCTTCCACGTTTGGACAAATTGGGCATTACGGATGGGCGGAATGGGGAGACAGCGCCCCCAACGTCTTTATTGAAGACTTGGTTAGAAGCATGGCAACGGCGCTCGTGGGGTTGCACGCGCTATGCACGTCGTGGGATTCCTCAACAGATTTTGAGCGCCGGCTTTTAGATTTCCCCAGTGAAGCCACGCTATCGGCTGCGGGAATATTAATGACAAGTCTTGCGAGCGAGCAGCTTGCGCATTGGCCAGTGTCTGGCGACGGCTTTGACGAATGGTACTTTTTCAAAGACAGGTTGCCACCTGAGCGACCAAATGCGTTTTGTAACACGCTAAACTCGTTGGACAGCCACGCGAACGCCGCCATTTCGGGGCGATGCGATTTGGCGATGCAGCTTTTTTCGTTCAAGCCGCTGTATGTAATCGGAGAGGGGCGACAAACGTTCGTTCTTTATTCCGATGCCGTAGTTGGCGAATGGAATGACGATGTGCGTTTGCTGCTGTTGCCAAACCAAGATTGAACGAAAGGCCTTGTGCAATTTCGCAGAGTTACCGCGACCACGCGCTACGACTACGACCGCGCCAACCGCAAAACCCGCGAGACGCGACCGGGGGGTGAATTCACCACCTACGGCTACGATGCAAACAGCAACTTAAGCCGCACCACCAGCGCCACCGGCAGAGCGAGAACCTACAGCTACGACCCGCTCAATCGCAGAACCAAGGAGGAGCACTACTTGCCCGCCACTGGGGGCGTACTGGCCACAGCCGCATCGACGCAAAGTGCCACGACCGCCGCCAGAGTGATCAGCTATCAATACGACAAGAACGGCAACCTCACGAGCTTTGAGGATCGCGAGCGGGCTGGGGCGTTTAATGCGCCCACCAACACAAGTACCGCCACGCCGACCCCAACGACCGAAACACTGGTGAGCAAAGGCAGCTACGTCTTCGACAAATTAAATCGCCTCGCGAGCCAAACCTTGGGCTACGGCAACCCGATAGCGGTCAGCCGGAGTGGCACCGCAGCGGACATCAATGCAGCGGCCAACCTCAGCCCGCTGTTCAGTAAAACCCACACACAAAGCTTCACCGCAGCGGGGCGCAAAGCCACCCGCACCGATCCTGACGGCAACGGAGCAAACAAGAGCCACAGCTTCAACTATGACAGCGCCGGACGCCTCGCCATGATCAACCTACCCGCAACTGCGCAGAATGCCGCCGTGGGCGCAACGAGCGGCACCATCACCGTAAGCCAATACCGCTGGAACCAGCCCAGTGAGATCACCTACCCGAATGGCCTCAAGCAAACGACCACGCATGATGCGTTGATGCGACCTACGGGTATCACCGTCGCACCGACCAGCAACCCAAGCCCAACCGCAGCGAACAGCGCGATGAGTTTCGGCTACGTCCTCGACGAGGTCAGCAACATCAACCAGATCACGCGGCAGGGT
>ENA-OFCE01001535-OFCE01001535.1-metagenomes-genome-assembly--contig:-NODE-1535-length-11545-cov-2.820801_pt1 | contig 11545 bp, 11 predicted proteins | sample MGYA00153388_OFCE01 | MGnify analysis MGYA00153388
CTTTGTTCGCTCCTTTTATAAACGCATCGGCCAATAAATCGCTATTTCCCCCAATTCTTGGACTACCAGTTAATACTAGAATATTCTTCTTCATAGTTCTCATTCTTCCTTTCTTAATTATATCGTTGACACTACCCAAAGTATAATTTATAATATGATATTAGTAAAGTACGTACATTGAGGTTATGTACTAACCTAAAGGGAAGTGTAAAAGTGTCAATTGAAAATTGCAGTCTAACTGGTGTAAATATAAACAATACTGATTTTGGATATACGTTATCACTTATAAACGGTAAATATAAAATGATTATCATGTATTGGCTTGCTGAATATAAGTCAGTTATGAGGTTCAATGAACTCCAACGTTCTATTGGCACAATTTCCTTCAAAACTTTAAGTAAAACACTTAAAGAAATGGAAGATGATCAACTAATAATACGCGAAGAATACCCTCAAATCCCACCAAAAGTCGAATATAGTTTATCAGAACGTGGAAAATCACTCATACCTATCTTAGATATGATGTGTACTTGGGGTGGTAAAAATCGTCTATAAAGCATTTTAGCTTTACGTTGTGTTTTCTCACTAGCATGATAAGAATCTCTTGACCATATTTCCCTTTTAAATAAAAATCCAGCATACACAAATGCTGGTTAATTTCAATATATTTATAGCACATCTATAATTTATACAATTACGAAGATGTAGCAGGAGAGCATTACAAAGCCCTTACAAAACCGTGTTTTCGGCTGTAAGGGCTTACTATTATTCGACCATGATACTTCATATACAAGATAATAACAGTTTTATTGCTAGATAAATTTAGCGTTATTGATTTTACGTGCCACCAATAGCATGCCCTACTCCCCAAAGGCATCCTGCCGCTTGGTTGAGATCACGCAAAAGATCCTGGTAGTCTTCGAGTCCGGCATGGAAGCGTAAAATATAACCATCCGGCAAGGGTGTAACTTCGCGCTTGGCATGCACCGGCAATACAAGCGATAAATGCCCACCCCAGCTTTCAGCAACCCAGAACAGGTTTAGTGCATCGACAAAAGCTTCGACGCGCTCTGCCGACAGGTCCGGACGGAAAACGACGCTAAAAAGACCATTTCCTTTGCCGAAATAGTGCTGGAAACGTTCATGATAAGGTGAAGTTTCCAAAGTCGGCGAAAGGACGTTGGTGACGAAAGGCTGTTTCAAAAACCATTCGCTCAGCCGTTGAGCAGTGTCAGCATGTTGATTGAGACGTTCTTCTGTTGAGTCAATTCTGTGATAAAGTCGCGAGCAAGTCGTTGGTGCGACTGCGCCGTTACCGGTTGCGCGCAATTCGTCGGCGATGATCTGCAGATCTTGTGGGTGCTTGGCGATAACAATCCCCGATGGCGTATCACCATATCCGCCTTCGTATTTTGTCGTCGCTTGCACAACAATATCAATGCCGTATTCAAGAGGTTGAAAACGAACATGGCTTGCCCATGTGTTGTCCATAATAGTACGTAACTTGGCATTTTGTGCTATAGCTATTATGCCATCGATATCGGGTATTTCGAAAGTACCGCTGCCCGGGGCCTCGATATAGACAATCAAGTCTTCACGTTGTGAATATTCGCTAAGTGCTTTTAATAGGACCGAGCGAAATTCATCTGCCGAAACACCTGCTGGATAACGGATTTGTTTTATGCGTCGCCGGTTCAGAAACCGAAGCATTGGTCCATATACATTGTCAGGGATAAGAACCGCTTTCGGTGAAAATGCGTCTAAAGTTGTTGCAATCGCGGATAATCCCGATGGACAGATGACGGCACCATACCCTTTATGCAATGCCGCAATTTTTCTACATACAGCGTCGGCTTCAGGTGTCTGCGGAATGCCATATTCCGCCCCGCCATAAGGTGCTCTGCCGCATTTGTCTGCAGTACGATAGGTCTCAAGCGTAGGAAACAAGACTGAACTTTGCCCCCAAGATCCCGTTTGCGAAAAGCAGTCTGCATCTCCAAGGCCAGATGGATTGGGATGTCCACAAACCACATAAGGATCGGAAATAGGATCATGTAAAAATCGTGTTTTAGGCGAACAGAGCGCGAGAAACGCACGTCTTGCTTCACATTTGATTGAAGCTTCTGGTATTTTACTCTCCACAGGAATTCTCCTCCAAATTTTATCATATAGATCTATAGTTCTTTAATGAACAAAGAAGTCCTTTTTTACAGAAGACCAACTTTCATTTCTTCTCTCTAAAAAATCATCTCTCCTGGTTTGTAGCCGTCAGGCAATTCTTCTTCACTTAAAAATTTGAAATTGTCATCACGCAGTATTGGTAAAAATACTTCGTATGGAATCCTGGAAAACTCACCGGCATAATTACTGGCTCCGAACCACTTACCCTCTTTGCTGCTCAAATTTAAATCTCTAGCAAATTTTGTATAGTTTGAGCAATCATGTACTACTAAATCCCACTTATCTTCATCGGCTATTTTCATGAATTTCATAGTTAATTCCCTACTCCAAATTGGAGATATATAGCCATGTCTGGAAATGTACATATTTTCCCCATAATAATTGTCTATGTTATTCTCATTTAAATGTAATTCTGCACAATTGATAAAATCGAGTTTTGTCTCTAAGATTGCTTGCTTTTTCTTAAAAAAAGCTTCGAAAAACTCAGGAGTCATTGGAGTTTCAATACCTACATTTTTAATATATTTTTTCGCTATTCCAATATTTTCAATAACTTTGTCTGAACATCTGGCAGCACCCAAGTTGAAACGTATCTCGTTAAGACCGGCTTCACCTAATGCTTTCAATGTCTCTTCCGTAGCTAAAGTACCATTTGTATATAGATGTTGATGAATCTGAGCATCACTAAATTTCTTTATTACCGAATAGTATTTTTCAATTTCCATGAATGGCTCCAAATAAACGTAGGAAATGCCAGTGGGTTTCTGGTGGATGGAAAGAAGTAAATCAATATCCTTCTCATAAAATTTTGTTCCTCCAATATCCCACATACCTTCGCCAACTGGAGGAATATCTTCTAGTTCTCCATAATTATAACAGAACTTACACTCTATGTTACATTTGTTCGTTTTCCTAATTGCACTCAAACCAGTGCCTAACAAACAAGAACGACAGCCTTTTGGGAATTTGTTTTCATTTCCCACAAAAAAAGTTCTATTCTCCAAAGCTTTTAAACTTCTAATTTCCGACATTAACGTATCATTTCTATGATCGATCGCTGCCTCAATTTGCGCAAAGGTAGCGTAAATGATTTCTTGTTGCTTTATCATAAGTTCCTCTTCCTCAGGCAATAGTGAAAAAAATTCAAACCATATCAATGCATCTTTCTTTGAAATTTTCATAATGTATCCTCCTCTAATTAATCCGTTAGTATAAATTTTTTTACACTGCTTTTTAGATTTTCTCTTCATATATCAAGGGTTGCAGAGTTTTTTATACAAAAAAAATAATGATCCCCTTTTTTGGTATAATTGAGTTCACTTACAACACAAAACTATCTAAAAGGAGAGTGTCATTGTTGAACGCAATTATATCATTTTTATTCTTATATAATCAATATTTATTAAAACAGATAGATCAGCTACTTTTAGAACTCTTCAATGAAACCAATATATATATAATCGTCCACTTCCTACTCTAGTAGCTGTTAAGGATCGTAAGCATTTTAGAATACTAAACTAAAGTTCTGCTTAAAACGTATACAAAAAAATAAAGCACTCAAACTGAGTGCTTTTATAGTTGATTCGGCTCTATAAGCTAATCACTTAATCCCTTCCCTATTTTTTACATATTTCCATGTGAGAATAACCCCCAGCCAGATACTCTTTGACAGCTGTTTTTTATTTTAACTGTCTACCACAAGGTACCACAAGGGAGCATATCATAATTGACCAAGTTTCTATTTGTCCATTATTATTTTTTTCCAAAGGGAAAAGTTACATTACCATAATTTGTTTATAATCATACCTTTATTATTAATCTCAATCTTCTTATTACAGTCACAAACTTTTTCAAGCGTTTCATTTTCTAGCGATGCAAAACTTGTACACATATATAGACTCTCCTTTTAGCTTCAGCATAAAATCAATCTTCTATAGAGTCATTTGACAATAATATCATAAATCCTGCAAACCCGAATATTACAGCTAAGAATAGCCTACGGACAAAAATACAGGCCTGTGCTTTCTGAAGCGCTCTGCTCCCCATGGCTTCCAACTTCTCTCACATATCTCCAGGAATATTCTTCTCAGAACCTCCTACAGCAATTGAATGTTTAACACATCCCGGATGATAGCTCTTCCTCCAACTTGCACTTCATTTATTATGTTTTCTTCGATCTTCAAATGCGCCAGTATTTCAGACGGTTTTCCCATAGAATATCCCTGTTCAAACACAAAATCATAAGGGTATTTCTTATTTATAACACCATAGTTATGCAAATAACATGCCAAAGCACCATTTGATGTTCCAGTTGCAGATTCTTCATTAATATCGTACAGTGGCGCAAAATTTCTGCAATGGGCAGTCCCATCAAATTTTGTTTCTAAAGAAAAAACATGAAATCCTACAATATTATATTTTTTGCTCAATTCGGCTATTTTCCCCAAGTCTGGTTGTATTGAGAATAATATCTCAATGCTCTTAACAGGAACTATTATATCTTTTAACCCAGTTGATACAATTTGTACTGGTAGATTGTCCAAATAATCATTTGATGAAATATTTAGGCTACCAGCAATCTCTAATTTATCAAGTAGGTCATAGTACTCAGGAAGAGTCTGGTTCATATAAACAATCTCATGATCAACGACAATGTTCAATATACCCGCTTTGGTTTCTTGTAAAAATACGCCGTTGTCAATCAATCCTTTACTTCTTAGCAAACTAAATGTGGCAATTGTAGCGTGTCCGCATAAATCAACTTCCGAATTAGGAGTAAAAAAACGAACTTTGAAAGTAGCTCTATCCGATTTATGAACAAAAGCGGTTTCTGAAAAACCAACCTGCTTTGCAATGTTCAGCATCTGAATGTCTGAAAGACCATCCGCGTCCAATACAACTCCTGCAGGGTTTCCACCATTGTTGTCCTTTGTGAAAGAATCCAATATATATACTATCGCTCCCATATAAAACTTCCTTTCCAAAAAAATTCAATACAATATATTCGACAACCAGTGTACACCACAATGAGTTAGGCTTTTTAAATTATATTCTTCTATAATTTGATATTTTCGCTACTTAAAATCCAAATCCTTCCTATTTGCAAGTCATAACCCAATAATAAAAAAATACGGCACTAGTATAATTACCTAGAGCCGTTTAGAAATCTTCCGATAATATATGATAAAGTTGCGCCTCCAAAGGTGGCAATTCTTTTCGAATCACTTCCCAACTCATGTCATAGCTGATTCCATCATAGTCATGAGTTATTATATCTCGTAGTCCAGCCATTTGCTTAAAAGGAACTTGAGGAAACTTTTTCCGAATTGATTCAGGAATACGTTTACTAGCCTCACCCATGTTTTCCAATGCTTTACAGACTGCATATTGTGTCTTTGCGTCATTCATAAAATCATCCCATGACATACCCTTAGTAAATTCACTTGCTCTAAGTAAATCATTATAAATATCTTCAATATAATCCCGGTATTCTCGATTCTTTCTTCGACTCATATATATTCAACCTCTTCAAGGATACGTTTACCTATTCGAGGTTTCAAGGCTTTCTTAGAAACAAGATCTACTTTTTTCCCCAGCATTTCACTTAATTCATACTTCAAATCTATAAATTGAAAAGCACTGATAGACTGAGTAAAGTCTACTAGAATATCCACATCCGAACGGACATGTTGCTCATTCCGAGTAAAGGAGCCAAAAACACCAAGCTCTGAGACATGATATTTAGCTACTAGAATTTCTTTTTCGTTTTTCAAAATATCCTTTATTTGATTTATATTTAACTCCACAATTTTAGGCATCACTTGGCACACCTCCATCATCATTCTTAAATTCAGAGTATCAAACAAATACTCTACATATTTATATATTATCACACATATAAGACATTTTGCAAAAACTGTAAATATAGCATTATAATACTACATATTTATTATAATTTGAAATCCTAAACCCGAATACTAAATAAATATTTCCACACCATTCTTCAGATTATCGCAAACTAGAATGTTACTTTTACGGACATGGCACCAATGGCATGTAAATCAAAGTAACATCCTATCATTTATTTTAAGCACAGCTAAGAATAGCCTACGGACAAAAATACAGGCCGATTCTCACGATGTGCTTTCTGAAACGCTTCTGCTCCCCATGGCTACCAGTCTACTGGATTGTAAGCGTGTTGTAATAAATATGGGGATTTCTCGTGAATTAAACGGTTAGTTTATTGGTATTTTGACTGTTTATATCGTGATTTTTGGTCTTTGGATCTTAGTAGGTTTTATTTTTCATGAATAACGCCTCCCGATAATTTATATGGTTTGTCCATTATTATGAAGATTTACGCAATAAAACCTGCATAGAAATAATATCCATGCAGGCAATTGTTAAGTGTTTTTGCTATTTACTACATTGCTAAAATAGTCCTCATTTAAAATTGACATAATATATGTATCTCGAAATTCATCACCACAGTTATACTTTCGCAAAACCCCTTCTGTAATAAACCCAGCTTTGTGTAAAACTCTAGCACTTGCCTCATTCTCAGTTGCTGCTGTAGCTTCTATTCTATGCAAGTCCATTATTTCAAATCCAAACTTTACTACAGCTCGTAATGCCTCTGTCATATATCCGTTATTCCAATGCTCCTGAGCCAATGAATATGCAACTTCTGCCATAGACTGACGAATAAACCTACATATCTCAAATCGTCCAATTAGATCATTGCTTTCTTTAAATGCAATACCCCAACAAATTGTACGTTTTTTGGTAAAATATACTCCATTCATATTATCAATAAATCGTAAGCTTTCTTCGATATTCTTGGGATATGCTAAACCACCTAGAAATTCCCGCATCTCTTTAGTTGAAAACCACTTTAAATAAGTAGGAGCATCGTCTTTATTCAGAGGACGTAATATCAGTCTTTTTGTTTCAATAATTGGAAAGGTCTTAAATGCATCTTTAAATCCCATTGGCTCACCTCTAACCTTTAATTGTCTCAAATACAATTCCTGTAAAATAAAACGTGAATCAAAATCACCCATAATTCCAAGAATCACCTGAAACAGTATGGCAAATAAGAATATATTAACCTAAAAACATGATGATCCACACCAGTCCATATCCACCTATACGTTATTGCCTTTGTCTATTCATAAAATCAATAGTTACCCTAATTGTTTCTTCACTTACCTCTGAGCAATATTTACTGGACCATGGATCAGCAAAGCCATGTAATGCATTAACTTGTACTATTCTAATATCTTCTTTAATTGATAGATCTTGCGTTAAGCTATTAATATCAAAAGTTTCTTCGTTCCTCGGAAAGAAAAGTAGAGTAGGACACTTAGGGACGATATCCTTATAGTCCCTTATTCGCGAACCGTAGAAACCAACTATTCCATTATACAGACCTTCTCGCTGACTACATAGCCAAGCTAACGTAGCTCCTATACTATAACCAATAATGAAGCGGTACTTATAATCATTTCGAATTTCCAATGACAAATTTTCAACCTGTTGTTGCGCAAAGCTAAACCCTATGTTTTGTATGAAATTATTGTAAGCAATAACCTCTTCCTCGAGGCTAAATGATTGATTTGACAATAGCAGGTTCGGACAAATCACATCATTTTTTTCATTCGCGAGCATTTCGCAAAAGTTTCTAATATGATTATTAATCCCGTAGATTTCATGCAATACAATAATAACAGTATCCGAATTACATTTAAAAACTATAGTTTTATCCATTCAGTAACTTTCTCCCAGGATTTACAAGGTCGTGGATGAGGATATTGGTTAGTATAACCAATTTTTTTACTTTCAGTGTGTCCATGTTATTCCTACCTCCGTATATCAGCTTCTATTACTGAAGTAAAAATCCTGCATACTTATTATAAGGAATGCAGGACTTATGTTGTTTATTCACTTCTATAACACGCCATGATATATAACCAAATCTTAAGATAGATATTAGTCAATCTTCTTTGTTTACTAGCAAAATCACGATATTTTCCAGTATATTATTGAGATAGACAAAACATCTGCCAGTAATTGTGTCTCGTGAAAGAGCAGCTTTCAAATTTTCGCACTATCCGAGCTCTCGCTAGGTACTTAGCACTTTACTTACTTAACAATCTACATTTACACCCTATTCTTGCTACGTACAGGAAGTAAATCCCTAAACACATAAACTAATATCAATAAACTGCCTCCAATGGCAATCCACTTAAGCCACGGGTTTTCTACAATAGTATACCAATTACTGCCTAGCATAGCCCCGACACCCAAAAAGGTGGTTAGCCACAGAACTGCATGCACCATGTCGTAGATAAGAAATTTGACAATAGAAATACCGCTGATACCGGCTACGTAGGGAGTAACGTTACCTATTGTTGGTACAAAGCGACCGCCGATAACATATACCGGGGCCGACTTTTGCAGAAGTTCCTTTGCCTTCCCAATGCGTTTCGGGGTTAGTGTAATATATCTCCCCCATCTCTCTATAAATGGTTCTCCAATATAACGTCCTAGCATAAAGGCAGAAATTGAACCCAGCATGTATCCTAGCAGAGATACCAGCCAGGCTATTATAATATTAAATTCTCCTTGCTTTGACAAAAACCCTGCCAAAGCAACTAACACGCTACCCGGAAATGGCAGTCCTATTGCTTCCAAAAATACTCCTACAAACACCCCTGTCAATCCAAGGCTGCTTAAAATTTCAAGAATGCTATCAAACAAGATATCCCCTCCCAGGCCTATTATGGCTGAAAATAGTATTAAATATTTATCCGACTGACCTGAATCATAAACTCTGCGGCTATATTCTCCCAATAATGGCTTTCCGGCGGGTTACGCTTCCCTTTTTTAATATCACTAAGGTAAGTAGTAATTTAAAGTTTATCGGTCATATTGCGTAGTTTAATTTCTAAGTCGGTTCATGTTTGGCAATACATGAATCTTAAGTTTTCTCGATTCATTTTAGCGCACCTGTAAACATGCTAGCCCCCAGTCTCCCGATTTTACAAAGCAGATAAAACAACCCAAGTCACAGGAACGCAAAAAAACCTCAACCCCACAATGATATGCTCCCTTTTGGTAGACAGTTAAAATAAAAAAACTGTTTACTACAAGGAGGAGCATATCAATTACACAAAGGTTCAGGTTATTTTACACCATTAGATGTGACACAATTCTCCATTCACTATTTTCATTTGCTAATGAATACTATAAAATAAAGTCAACATGCCAACGTTTACTGAAACTAGGAATGATAAAAAAATATCTGCAGTAGATACAAGAGGAGAGTTAATTATTATGTGGAAAATGACTGATTTCATGATTTCAACAGACAGATCACTTTTGGACTTCAATGTAATTCACAAATTCATTTCTACAGAATCTTACTGGGGAGTAGGAAGAAGCCGGGAATTTATGGAGAAAGCAATGGATAATTCCGCTTACTGCTTTGGTGTATATCAGGAAAGCAACGGCACACGGAAACAAATTGGTTTTGCGCGAGTAGTAAGTGATATAACCACCTTTGGTTATATTGCCGATGTGTTTGTTCTAGGTGATTATCGAGGTAAAGGCATTGGTAAATGGCTAATTCAGACTATAGTAAATCACCCCGATCTAAAAACACTAAAGCGACTTACATTGTTTACAGAAACTCCAGATTTTTACGGTGATTCAATGTTTAGGGTTTTCGATCAGAACTCCCAATTAAAGTTTATGGAGCGTAATATAGCGAATTAAACATCGTTCTTATCTTTGAATGATAGATCTATAGGAATGTCATGGGGACGGGTTGTAAGCATGGCTGCATAAGATATGGCGACTTTTCTTGGGCTCAGCCAATCGTTCATTCTGTTTTCATCCTTTATCCAAGCTCTGTCAAGCTTTGCTGGATCTCTATTAGCTGTTCGGCTGGAACTCCGCCATCTAAGGCTGAGAGCAAACTTAAATAAAAGTCATCAGCTTGTTCCGTCATGTGCGAGATTAATTGTTCAAACTCATCTTCCATGACATGTCCATAAAGAGCCTGTATCCGTTTTTGTTCATTCTGCAAATACTCATCTGCTGCAGAGCTCAGCACACGATACATCTCATCACTCATTAATTTACTTTCATTTTTTTCAAAAAATGATTTTGGATTTTTAAAATAAGCCATTGCTTTCGAAAACAACCCATACTGAATATCTTTGAAAGCGACTTCAAAATCAATTTGTGCTTTATTCTCAAATTCAAAAAGGGAAAAAGATAAATCCTGATTCATCTCACGAATCCTTTCGACAAGCATTACTTGATACTCTGCTGTTATTTTTTCAGCAAAGCGATCCAGTCTTACCGTCGTTGCTCTCATTTCCTGGGCAAAGTCAAATCCAATTTGTTCGAGTAGTTCGTCCAGTGCATTCTGCAAAACTTTTTTCAGATTACGGCCATCATCGCGTAACACTGTAGGATTGAATGCTTCTTTAAAGAAATCAGTAAAACGTAAAAATACCCGCTGCTTGATATAATAAATTAGTTCTTCTGTTTCCTGATTCAGTCGGTTCTTTAAATCTTGTGCCGTCTGCTTAACAAGGATTTCGTTTATACCCGCTTTCTCGGCTTCCATATTTGCCCGCTTTTGCTTTTTAACTGCAGCATCTTCTTTGGTACTATCAATGAGCTTTGCTACTAAACGAGAAACACGGTTCAGTTCATTTTCGGATGCTCGAGCCGCCAAGTTAGCCAAATCATTGGTAATAAAATGATAAAAAGCCTCTTCAAAAGCCGTCATTCCTGAAACGGGAAGGGTTGTCTTTTCCTCTTTTTCTTTCAGTGCCTGTAAACTTGATAATGGATATAAGTGAGGATTTCTGACTCCATATTTTATTAGCTGCTCGTGGACATATAGAGTAACGGTTTCCTTTTCTTCATCGTTATCGGCCAAATCAATGGCATTTATCATAAAAAACATTTTATCTAATTGAAAGGAATCTTTTACACGCCCCAGCTGAATTAAAAACTCTCGATCTGCTTTTGAAAATGCATGATTATAGTAGGTTACAAACAAAATAGCATCTGAATTTTTGATGAAATCAAAGGCCACTCCTGTGTGACGGGCATTAATGGAATCCGCCCCCGGGGTATCGACTAGAGTAATTCCACTCCGGGTTAACGGACAATCATAATAAAGATCAATCCATTCGACAAAGCAGGATTTTTCTTCTATTGCAACATAATCACTAAATTCTGTTACCGTTTTTTTGAGTACTGTACCTAGCTGTTCACTAAAGGCAGCATACCCCCGGGTAAATGCCTGCAAAAAAGCATAATTTGTCTTCTCGGCTGCACC